>Ga0100394_1000652_pt1 | contig 28488 bp, 25 predicted proteins | sample CryGeymeta201518_FD_81549 | JGI IMG/M metagenome (GOLD analysis project Ga0100394, IMG submission 81549) | Groundwater microbial communities from Crystal Geyser aquifers in Utah, USA - Crystal Geyser metaG 2015-18 | ecosystem: Environmental > Aquatic > Deep subsurface > Groundwater | place: USA... | reverse complement strand
CAATTGCGGTGTACCCCCGCCGGTGTCTACCGTAACGTTTTCATTAAAGTTAATCGTGAAATCCAGGTTTTGCCCGGTAATGTAAGTGGCATTGGCCGGTACGGAAACAGAAGCCACAGCAGGCTGCGCAGAATCGATGGAGTAATTGTTGGATTCTGTGGTGCCGGAACCGGCATTGCCGGCGGCATCAACCACTCCCGTATTATCCAGCGTAATCACATTGGTGGTATCGGTAACGTTGGCAGTAGGCGTAAACGTCGCCGTCCAGGTAATACCGCCGTCGCTGGAACTCAATGAACTTACTATGCCATTTGCCGCGGTTAAATCAGCGGTGGTAAAGCCAGCAACGGCTTCGCTGAATGTGAAGGTCACCAGCGAGGTTTCGCCAACCGTTAGAGCCGTATCGGCAACTACAATAGACGCGGTTGGGCGAGCGGTATCTATGGCGTAGTTATTCGAATTGGTGGTGCCGCTACCGGCATTGCCGGCGGCATCAGCCACACCGGTGTTATCCAAAACAATCAGATTGGAGCTATCGGTCACACTGGCCGTTGGCGTGAAAGTGGCCGTCCAGGTAATACCGCCGTCGCCAGAGCTGACAGCGCTTAAACTGCCATTCGCTATGGATAAATCGGCATTGGTAAAGCCGGCAACAGCTTCACTAAAAGTAATAGTCACCAGCGAGGTTTCGCCTATAGCTAGAGCGCTATCTGCCACCACTATGCTAGCAGTAGGGCGCTCGGTATCAATGGCGTAATTATTGGAGTTGGTGGTGCCGCTACCGGCATTGCCGGCGGCATCAGCCACTCCCGTATTGTCCAGCGTAATCAGGTTGGTAGCATCAGTCACACTGGCCGTTGGTGTAAAAGTCGCCGTCCAGGTAATACCGCCATCGCCAGAGCTGACAGCACTTAGGGAGCCATTAGCAATGGATAAATCGGCATTGGTAAAGCCGGCAACAGCCTCACTAAAAGTAATAGTAACCAGCGAGGTTTCGCCTACCCGCAAAGCCGTATCCGCCACTATTATAGAAGCAGTTGGTCGCACTGTATCTACGGCGTAGTTATTGGAGTTGGTAGTACCAACACCGGCATTGCCAGCTGCGTCGGCCACACCGGTGTTATTTAGCGTAATCACGTTGGTGGCATCTGTTGTGCTGGCGCTTGGTGTGAGAGTCGCTGTCCAGGTAATGCCACCATCACTACTGCTGACTGCACTTAATGCCCCATTGGCAATAGTTAAATCGGCGTTGGTAAAGCCCGTAACGGCTTCACTAAAGGTGAAGGTCACCAACGAGGTTTCACCCACTCTAAATGCGGTATCGGCGACTACAATAGAAGAGGTTGGTGGGGTGGTGTCGGCATTGCTAACGCTGCTAAAAACCACATCATCAATGTGCCCGCTAAAATTGCCGTCGCCGGTAATGGTCAACGAAGACGCGCCGGCCGGTAATGCCGCGAGATTAATAATTTGCCCATTATTAGAACCTAAAGCTTGGACGACGGAGCCACCGAGGTTAGTGCTGATAGTGAAAGTACGTCCAACGCTGGTGTATAAATACAGAGATGACGGCGTAAACACCTTACTGCTATCCAGGCTGAGCGTAACTGCTTTTTCTCCTATGATTCCGCCACCACCGAGATAAATATAGTTGCCAGGAGCAGCGTAGGTGCCATCGTTTTGGCCATCGATGGTTAACACATGCTGGTTACTCCCTTCGTGCACTTGAGCATTGTTGCCCGCCCCGGAGTATGCGCCAGGATTTACAACCGAAGACATATTAAAATTAACGGGGGCCAGCACGGTGCTGAACTCTCTAAGCGCTACTGAGTGCGCCAGTGGTGTAGCGTCTATGTTACCGGTTCGAATTTCCAGCTCCCAGTCACCGCCCAGGGCAGCGTTACCGGTAAGGTTATTTGATGCCGCAATATCGACATGGGTATTATTTTTTAGGATGTCAATAAACTGCTCACCGTTAGCGCCTTGCGCCAATTCGCAGCCGTAAAACAGTAAATCGCCACCTTGACGCAGCGCAGCATTAAGTACAGTAAAGGTATCAGGGTGTTGCATTAAACTGTTTGCATCAACGTTGCTACCACCCAGCGACAAGGCGCCGGCGGTAGCGTGGGAAAATATACGCACTGTTGCCAAATTAGCAAAAGGTGCCAATGCCTGTTGCAGCTGTGCTAAGCCAGGGCTTGTGCCGTCCAGTTCTACCCACGCAACGCCTGGTTTTATTGCCCGACGCAAGATCGCTTTATCCGCGGCATTAAGCGCGGCATCAACAATAAATAGCTCTTGTACGGGCATGGCTTGCTGCAGTTCAAGCTGCATTTCGGCAGTGTCTGCTGGGGTATTAATAGCTGAAAGCAGCTGTTTATGGCTAGTGCCGCTATAGAGTATGCCGTTTGCAGAAGGCGCTGCTGCGCTCAGGTAGCTGCGCTGGTAACTGCCCATAGGTTGTGTAGCATAGCCGGCAAAGGGCAGCAAAACAGATGACAAGCTAGTGAGTAAAAAATTCTTCATAGTGATATTGTTCCCGTCTCTGCGGTAGCGATCTTAGTGGTTTTTTTGCCAGCAATAATGTTGGCGGCAGTGCCGGCCTGATCTTGCCAGAAATCCATATCCTGATATTTCACAAATAAATCGGGCGGTAAAATGCTGCAGCGTTGTTTAAAATCAACTTTTTTTCTCACCGTATGCAGCCCTTTAACGCCTATCTTTTGGTCAAATTCGCTTTCTTCGTAATCTACCTGTTCAAAGTTGTGTTTAAACGGTGTTTCGCCAAGAAATTGATAAATGAGTTCCAGCGTACGCGCAGGGTGCTGACACAGCAGGTCGTAATCTACCAACAGTAATCTATCGGAGTATTCGCCGTAGTAGGCTTCTTTTAATGCAGTCCAGGCAGCACCGACAGCGCCACCGGCATTAATTAATGACTCACAACGGCTGTATACTGTCTGGCGGTTAGCGGCATTAAACATCCGGCTGTAGTCAAACGGGTTTTTACGATATATAACTTCAAAGCTGTCCATAATCCAAGCAGGGTTACGCACACAGCAAATCACTTTAAAATCGTCAACCAGCTGTATAAGCTGGTGCAACCTGGCTGTCCAGTTGCGACTGGTGTCAAAAATTACCGGTTGCGGTTTATCGGCGTAATAGGCATCGAACAAGGCGCGACAAATGCGCTTACGTTTTGCTTCATCAAAAAAAGAGTACGACTCGCTAGCAGCACCCATCTGCTCAAGCGCACCATTAACTAAACCGACCACTGGGCTGCTCATTGCAGCATGAAAACGGGGGTTTTGTCTTAAAAGGCCGGCTAGTAAGGTAGAACCAGAACGGGGTAAACCAGAAATAAAATGAAATTTTTGCGACATGGTTAGCTCAATTGGCTCATCAGTATATATTTCAGCCTTAATTGTTAACAACGTCAAGTTTTATTCAGTTTATATTCAGCTAACTTGCAGAATGAGAATTGTTCCGGCTATGGTAAGCAGTGCTCCCAGCCAAGCCCCCAAAGCTGGGGCGCGTTTATACACCAGCCACAATAGTGGTAATACGATAACCGGGCTTACCGATGACAGAATGGCCACTAAGCCAGCATCACCATAGCGCAGTGCATACAGGATTAACGTCATTCCCAGCACCATTGATAAGGCCGCGTTAGTCAGCACCAGTAAAAATACCTGTTTGGTCATGGGTAAATACGCGCGCGCAACTTGAAAGCCCAGCATAAAAATAACCTGATGCAGCACAAATGCGGTTGTCATGCGTACCGCGCTGGCGGCAATAGCGTCGATATCGGTTTCCATTAAGGGCTTTAACATTAGCGTAGCCACTGCCTGGCATAGTGCGGCCAGCAAGCCTAAGGCGACGCCAGATTTTAGCTGGCTTTGGTTTGCTTCCCAGGCATGTTGCTCGGTTTTACGTTTGCCAAAAAATATCGCAATCATCACACCGCTCATCAGTAAACTGCTGCCTGTTAGCGTCCAGCCCCATTGGCGCTCACCAAGAAAAAAGTAAGCTAGCACCACTGAAAATAAGGCATGGGTGGCAAACAGCACGCCGGCGCGGCGTGGGCCAAGGCGGTTCATTGAGGCAAACAGGGCGGTGTCGCCAATAAAAATACCAATAACCCCTGAAACGATGAGTAAGCTGCTATTGCTTAGCGACAAACTTTGCCAGCCGCCGGTGTAAGCGGCAATGCACCACAGCATAATTCCTGCACACAGCATGCGCCAACGGGTAAAACAAAACGCCCCTAAATGCGTTGCAGCCTGTGCCGACAATAAGCTGCCAAGCGCCCAGCAGGCCGCGGCAAGTAATGCTAAGTATTCGTAAGACAAAAGGTTAGCCGACATAGAGTAGGTGACGTATTATAAAACTGACATAGTAAAACACCAGCGAATAACCACCTTAAAGGAGCATTGGGTAACTTATGACCGCATCATCACGGCATGCTATGCGCCACAAGCTGGCGATACAGTTAGACCCGGAGCTTAGCCGGCAAGATGGCTTAACGCTACTGAATATGTTTATCGCCCTGGTGATTGTTGTCGGTATTGTGCTGGCGGTTTTACAAACTGAGCCCATGGTGGTTACGGGCAATGAGCACTGGTTTCGTTATTCTGAGCTGATATTTGGCTCTATATTTTTGCTGGAATATTTAGCCCGGGTTTGGACGAGTGTAGAGAATGAAAAGGTAAAAAGCCGCTGGCATTACATTTTTAGTTTTGTGGCCATTGCTGATTTATTGGCGGTAACGGTAGCGTTTTCGGTGTATCTGGGTAACGGCGGGATATTACTGCGGTTGTTATTGCTTATTCGGGTGTTGCGTTTGGCTAGGTTAGGGCGGTTTTCCATGGCGATGGATTGCATTATAGAAGCGGTTCGTAGCCGTGGATATGAGCTACTGGTTAGTGCTATTTTTGCCGCAGCGTTGTTGTTGATGTCGTCAACGCTACTTTATTTGGTGGAAGGCCCGCATCAGCCAGAGGCGTTTGGTTCTATTTTACGCAGTGCCTGGTGGGCGGTTGCCACACTGACAACAGTGGGTTATGGCGATGTATATCCGGTAACCGCGTTGGGGCGGGTGTTAGCCGGTTTCACCGCAATAACCGGGGTGTGTATTATCGCGATGCCAACCGGGATCCTGGCATCGGCATTTAGTGATGCCATACAGGTGGCGAAAGAGCGTCATCGCAAACTGCCTAAAATTCTGGAACGGGATAAAGACTGAGACTAACCCCCTAACACCACAGCGTATTAACGGCGGTGTTAGGGCTAAAGTGATGTGCCAATTGCGCCTGCAGCAGTTCTGCACACGCCAGCGCGTCGGTAACGGCATGATGCGGCCGATAGGGCGGTAAGCCATAGCGAAGTCTGCTGTCTGCCAGGCGGATAGATGTTGCAGGTTGACGTCGCAGCTTTTGCCACCAGCTTAATGGCTTCTGCCGTTGCAGTCTGGCTTCCAACGCCATGGTATCTATTATGGGAAAGTAAATGCCTTCACCAAACCGTGCGCTCAGAGCTGCGTGCAAAAATGGCCGTTCAATGCCAGCGTGATGCACTACCACTACATTACCGGCTAATGCAGCCAGGAACTCAGGCAAAATGTCGGTTAAGTCGGGCGCGTTGGCAATAGTAGTGTGTGTAATACCGTGCAGGGTAACTGAACGCGCATTCAGTGCAAAGCGGGGTTTAACTAACCACTGCTTTGCCTTAGAACTGGCAATGTAGTTTGACGTCATGGGGGTTAAACCAATACTAACAATGCCATTGGTGTTGGGATCCAACCCGGTGGTTTCTATATCCAGTGCCAGCAATGGCACCTCGCTAATGGGGCTGTCGCTTTGCACCATGCCTTTGGCATAGAACTGGCGCAATAGCGGATGGGAGCTAGACATGGCTTGCTGCTGGTAATAGTGTTGCCAGTTGCGCCGGGCGTAGTCTGTTGCTGTGGATACCGGTTGTACTGCACGGGGGCCAAGGTACAGCATGCTTAGGCTCTAAAGTGGAATTTAACAAACTTCTGCGCATTACTCAGCACAGAAAAGGCTTCTTTTAAGTGTTTTCGTTCAAATTCGGACAGCCGTTCCGGCACGACATTGTTGTCTGGTGCTTCGCCAGCCTGCAGCGCGCGAGCTTGCTGACGAATACGGGTCATGGCGATAACTTCATAGGCATCGCGCAAGTCTTCGCCCCGGCCTTTAGGTAATACATTAGCGGCAATGATATCTCGTAGCCGTTCAAACGAGTTGGTTGCAGGCGAGCCAATAGCCAACGCATGCACGCGAATTAAATCTACTATAGGCGCAGTACCGCGACGTTTTATGTTTAGGCTATTGTTTTGCCGGCCGTCATTCTCCATAACAAAGTCTTTGAAAAACCCCAATGGGGGCGTGCGTTGTAAGGCATTGCGCACCATACAGGCTAAAAATAATGTATTGTTACGGGCTTTTGCTGCGATCAGTTTGTTTAGCGTGTCTGCCCACTGGGTTTGGCCCCAAACAGCGTCTAAATCAAAAAAGATAGCGCTGTGCAGTAGGCGCTCTGCCGTGGGCTGGGCTATCCAATCGGTAAAGTATTGCTGCCAAACATGAAGAGGCTGACGCCATTGCTGATTTGTCGCCATTATATTGCCACTGCACAGGCTGTAGCCGCAGGCGGCTAGACCATCACAAACAAACTGCGCAAGGCGGACAAAGTAGTCGTCATGTTGTGCAGCATCAAAACTGTTATCCAGGATCAGAGCATTGTCTTGATCGGTAACAATAAGTTGCTCATCCCGTGCCATTGACCCCAGAGCAATAAAACAATAGGGCACGGGGGGCGCCCCCAGTTGCTGTTCTGCCAATTCGAGTAAGCGCTGTTTAAAGCTGCGGCCAATGGCGGCCATGGCACTGCCAATCATTTGTGAGTTGGCATCTTCATTGACCATACGGATAAAACAAGCATGCACGTCGTTAGCCAATGCACTTAGTTCGGCGACACTGTGTTGACGAAAAATACTACTGACAACAAACAAGCTGTTTTGTGACTCGTGGCGGATAATGTCCGACAGGGCAATTACACCAACCGGTTTATGCTGTTTTAATACCGGTAAATGATGCAGGTTGTATCGCAGCATTAGCATCATGGCTTCAAACACATATTGTTGCCGTTCAATGGTAATGACATCAGTCGACATAATGTGGCTAACCGGCGTTTCCGATTTAAGCCCCGGTGCGACTAAACGAGAGCGAATGTCACGGTCGGTGATAATGCCCGCTAAGGTACCGGTATGTTGATGGTTGTCATCCTCATGCAACAGCAATAAACACGACACACTTTGTTCTGTCATCAATTGTGCTGCTTGCCAAACGCTGGCACTGGCATTGAGGCATACCGGCTCACGGCGTATTAACGTGTTCACCTGCACACTAAGTAAGTCAGCTTCCGTTTGGCGCGCCGCTTTAGTTGACTTTCGACGTTCAGTATCACCTACTTCAACGTAGTCAGCAAAAAACTCGTTGCTGTCAAACAGCTGCTGAAAGACTTGGTCTGGAATGAAATAAACTAAGGTATCTTCCAGGGCCGTTGCCGGAAACCGTACCTTACCGCCGCGTAGCAAACCTTGTTCACCAAAAATACCGCCTTCGCTTAAACGGTTGTATAAATCACCGTTACGGCGATAGGTTTCCACGACGCCACTGCGAATAAGGTGTAGCGCACTAAGTGGTTCATTAAATTTAAGAATATCCGCGCCAGCACGAAAATAACCGATGTCTATGTGCTGGGCGACAGTCAGTAACTGTTGCTCTGGCAATTCCTGAAAAGGCGAATGCCGTTGCAGAAACGCCAGAATTTCTATTTGCTCAATGTCCATAAGGTACTATCACGCTGCTCTGGGCTCGGACATTAATCCTTTCACAACCGCCACGCAGGCGGCAAGTAAAACCAGCGTAAACGGAAAACCGGTAGACACTGCCATGGCTTGCAACGCCACTAACCCACCGCCTAAAATCAACGCGATTGCCACCAAGCCTTCAAAGGTACACCAGAAAACCCGCTGGGGTGTGGGTGCATTCATTTTTCCGCCAGCGGCAATGGTGTCGATAACCAGTGATCCTGAATCGGATGAGGTGACAAAAAACACCACAACCAAAATAATGGCAATAAAAGACGATATGGAAGCCAGTGGTAACATATCCAGCATGGCGAACAATTGCAGTGGCAATGCGGCATTAGCCGCTCCTTCATAGCCCTGTTGTACCAGTTGGCTAATAGCGGTACCGCCAAAAACCGTCATCCAAAGCACACAGGCGATTGAGGGAATAAGTAATACCGAGATTAAAAACTCCCGTACCGTTCTGCCGCGTGAAACCCGCGCGATAAACATGCCGACAAAAGGTGACCAGCTAATCCACCAGGCCCAGTAAAAAGCCGTCCAACCTTGCGAGAAATTGGCATCTTCACGGCCAATGGGGTTTGCCAGTGCGGGGAGATGTTGCAGGTAGGCACCGAGGTTAGCGATAAAACCCGTGGCAATCGCTAACGTGGGCCCGACAATAATAACAAACAATAATAGCAGGGCTGCCAGTAGCATATTAATTTCTGACAAGCGTTTAACCCCAGCTTCAAGGCCTGCAACAACAGACGTTAACGCTATTAGCGTAATGCCGATAACTAACCAGATTTGCGTACTGGTGCCTTCTGGCAGGTTGAATAGGTAATGTAGCCCGGCACCGGCCTGAGAAGCGCCAAGGCCCAGTGAGGTTGCTAAGCCAAACAGGGTGGCGAACACAGCGAGTATATCAATAATATGCCCGGGCCAGCCCCATACCCGTTCGCCGAGTAACGGATAAAACACAGAGCGAATAGTGAGCGGTAAGCCTTTATTAAAGGAAAATAACGCCAAGCCTAATGCCAGAATGGCATAAATGGCCCACGGGTGTAGTGCCCAATGATAAATGGTCGCGGCCATCCCCAACCTTTCCGCTGCCGCGGCGTCACCGGCGGCACCGGCTAGTGGCGCCCAGTCCGTGCGGATGCCGTTCTCTATAGTTGTGCCAGCAAAAGCACTGTTAAAATGTGATAAGGGCTCTGACACCCCATAAAACATTAAACCAATACCCATACCCGCAGCAAATAACATGGAAAACCAGCCTAAATAACTAAAGTCGGGTTTGGCTTCGGTGCCGCCCAGGCGCACCTTACCCAACGGGGATACAATTAGCACCAGGCAAAGTAGTACAAAAATGTTAGCCGCTGAGATAAAGAACCAGTCAAGATTACGGGTTAACCAGCTGCGCATAGCGCCAAAGATTGGCTCAGCCTGTGCTTGAAAAATAAGCGTAAATATTACAAATAGTACAACGGTCAGGCCAGAAATTAAGAACACCCGGTTGTGAATATCCAGGCCAAATGGGCCAACTTTAACCAGGATGTTGTCCTGACCAACTTGGTAATCAGTGTTGATAGGGTTGACGTCACCGTCCGGGATCATCGGATCTTTTGTATCGGTCATAAGGCTTATCCTTGTGCGGTTGTCTGCAAGGTTATGGCGCAGCTAAGCTGCGCCAGTCTTTTTAGAAGTAGTAGCCAATATTGATGTTAAGGCGGCGCTCAGTGTCATTGCTGTCTGCGGCCATACTGCCGCCAACGAAAGGCTGATTGCGGGCAAGCACTAAATCAAAGTAGGTAAACAAGCCGCCTGCCGCAACAGAGAAGCCGGTTACATTCATCATGGTATTGCTACTGCTATCCGACTTGTCGTAAATCAGGCTGAAGTCATTATAGAATTGTAAGCCGGTAACAGGCCCCCAGCTCACGGGCAAACTGTAGGCGATATTGGCCGTGGCTGAGCTGGCTTCAGCAGCAATTGAATCGTAAAACGCATAGGCCCCTACGGCGATACGGTCGGTATTTTCAATGTCATATTGGTACTGACTGTATTGCAGTTGTAAGTTCCAGCGTTGATAAGTGCTGTTAAGGTGTAACGCCCAGGCGCCGTAATCGCCAGCACGACGTACACCATTATGCAGGCCACCGGCTAAAGCAGACACGCCTAACTCGGTTTGCAGGTGACCTTGGCGCAGATGATAGCCAAAGCGACCACTAACGGTATTGTACTCTCCCAGTGGCTGTGCCGGGTCGTCATATATGCCATCGCCAGATAATCTACTGCCGACGATATCGTATGAATAACGGTCAGCACGGCTATCAACATACCCATCAACACCGCCTAGTTCGTCATTTTTAAAAAAGCCTAAATCCAGCTGCCAGTTGTCGGCGATTTGACGTTTAAATACGATGCCAAGGTCGTAGTCATCTTCTAAACCAAGGTAATAATTACTACTAAAAAAATAGTTGTGGGAATTGTAAGGCCAGTTGCCAAAAGGCACCTGCGCAATACCGGCTTGCGCCTGCCAATTTTCACTTAGCTGATAACCAACATAAGCCGATTTGATGGCTGTCATATAGTCAAACACGCGAATTTCCGCGTTTAACATTACATCGCCAATACTGCCATTGAGGTTTAACCGGAAGATGTCGAAGTCAAAATCGCCGCCACGGTTTTTATTACCATCGTTATAGGAAGTGTGACTGAGGTTGGTTCTAATGGCGCCACCAACGTTGATACCGTCTGAATTTTTGTCAGTTTCTGCTGGGGTTGTTGCTGAGACTTGCTCAGCCTTTGCTTGTTGCTCAGTCTGCTGAACACGGTTTTCGAGTTGCTCTAGCTGCTGTTTTAGCAGGCTGATCTGCTGTTTTAACTGAAGGAGTTCATCTGAGGTTTGTTGCTGCGCTAGCAACGGTGGAGCGCATAGTATTGTGGCGCTAAGCGCCATACTAAGTCGGGAAAGCATTGGGATCCTTTACCTACATGGAAGAAAACAGGTGCTTATAGTGTAGCAAAGATCCGTTTTAAGGCCAAAAACCGGTACTTAGCGCTTTTTGGGGACCCAGGCCCAGGTCATTTTCGCTTGTACCGGTTCAATATTTGCGCTGTCAGTAATGGTCACGTTAACCGTAACTTCGCCTTTGTCATCGCTATGCATGGCGGCAATTTGCTGTTCTGTAAGCGTAGCAACGGCGGTTAAGTCTCCGGTAGAGCGTTTAACATAGTCAATTTGCATCTGTTTTAGTAGCGGCAGTTTGCTATCAGGTAAATGAATGCCAACCAAAAAACCGGTAGCAGATTCGGCCAATAAACCTGTGGCGGCGGCATGTACTGAACCAATATGGTTTTGCGCTTTTTTACGGTTTTTAAGTCGTAGGACTGAGCGGGAGCCTTTCAATTCCAATACTTCAACCCCAGCAGTGCCAGCAAATTTAATCACCCGGCCAAATACCGTGCTTAGCGCAAAGGCCTGTAGCGATTTTGGTAGTTTGTAGCATTTGGTAACGATGCGCTGCAGTTTATTCGGTTTTATCTGGCTCATTGTGGTCTGACCTGTTGTGGCTTTTGCGCACTATGCCAATAGCCAAGGTGAAATGCAAGCCGCTGCTCGTAGTAGTTTGCCGCAACGGTTTGGTGCATCAATCAAAAAATTCCGGAAGATAAATAACGATCTCCGCGATCGCAAATAATCGCCACTATAACGGCATTGTCATGCTGCTCGGCCAGTTGTATCGCGGCATGCACAGAGCCGCCGGAGCTAACGCCGGCAAAGATGCCTTCTTCACGCGCTAAGCGACGCATTGCAGTTAATGCATCGTCCTGAGTAATATCGATAATCTGATCGACACGGCTTTTATCAAAAAAACCGGGCAGGTAAGCTTCGGGCCAACGCCGAATGCCCGGAATACTGGCGCCTTCAGCCGGTTGCAGGCCAACAATCTGTATTGCTGGGTTTTGCTCTTTTAAATAACGCGACACACCCATAATAGTGCCGGTGGTGCCCATGCTGGATACAAAATGCGTAATCTGCTGCTGGCTTTGCTGCCAAATTTCTGGCCCGGTACTGGCGTAATGTGCTGCCGGGTTGTCTGGGTTATTAAACTGATCGAGCACAATGCCTTTGCCATCTGCTTGCATTGCCAACGCTAAATCACGGGCACCCTCCATACCCTCTGCTTTCGTCACCAGAATAAGTTCAGCACCATAAGCACGCATTGAACTTTTGCGCTCTTCTGTGGCGTTATCCGGCATAATTAGCGTCATGGCATAGCCTTTAATCGCCGCCGCCATCGCCAGTGCAATACCGGTATTACCGCTGGTGGCTTCAATAATGCGATCACCGGGTTTTATTGAGCCGCGCGCTTCGGCTTGCACAATCATATTCAACGCTGGACGGTCTTTTACCGAACCAGCCGGGTTGTCACCTTCCAGCTTTAATAATACGGTACTGTTGGTATGAGCGGCCATACGTTGTAATTTTACCAGCCGTGTTTGGCCGACAGAGTGTTCTATGCTGTTGAAATGCATTTAAGGTTCCGTTGTCATATGAGTCATGGGCGCTTCAGGCTGACATAAACCAGCTTGTTCAATGCTGAGCGAAGTTGGATATTGACTTACTAACCCATGTTGGCTTAAAAATTTGTTAAATACGGGCAATAAGCTCGCTTGCGGATGGTTTATATTTACCGCCATGTGTAATGTTTTCAGTTCGTATTCGGCACTATTAAACTGCAGTGACTGTGCCATTTCTGCCAGGTCTGGTTCGGTTTGCAGCAAATATTTCATCACATCATAGTCAATGACTGCACCATCGAGTCTTTGGTACCCGACACGGAGTAAATTCTGTTTATCGGTCAAACTGGTTTTAACGGTTAACCTTTGCTGCTTAATCATTTGGTCAATGGTGGTGGTATTAACATAATCTTGTACTACGCCCAGGGTATAGTTTTGTAGATCAGCGCTTGAGCTTATTTGTAGCGGAGCGTTCTTGTGTTCAACCAAGCCTACATGGCTATACCCAATACAACCCGATAAGCGCAAATCGTCATCATGTAGTGGGTATTCTGGGAAGTAAGCTAAATATTTCGGCGTTTTGCCTGTGCTAAGTTTAACCGCGCGTGACCAGGGTAAGTAATCAATTTTAACGACATAGCCTAATTGGCGGAAAATTTCGCTAACCAGTGCCGTGGTCCTGCCACCGTCAGGTAAGTGTTGTCCTGTAAACGGAGGCCACTCCAATGAAGCCAAATAGACCACATTAGTTGTCTCTTCTTTTGGCGTAGGACTTACCGCCAACACTGACTGAAGCGGTATAAACAGGCACGAAATGGCATACACTACCTTCGCAAAATCTAACATTACTGCATCCCAATTTTAGCGTTACTGCGTTGTTTGCAGCCTGGCTAAGTTGTCGCAAATAATTGCTGTGGCAATGCCGACATTCAGAGATTCAGCACCGCCAAAAGCAGGTATGGTAATTCTACGACCAATGAGTGATTCCAGTTCAGCACTGATACCGTTGGCTTCATTACCTAAAACGACATAGCCGCCAGAATGTTGTAAGCGTAGCTGATGTATTGAGTCGCCGCCCAGATAAGCGCCAAAAACAGGTAGAGTAGCCGCCGTTAAAAGCGGTGCCAGCGGTTGGTAGTGTAACGTTACGCGCAAAAATGAGCCTTTGGCAGCAGCGATAACTTTTGGGTTGTAACAATCCGTGGTGTCGGGTGAACAAACAATATGTTTAATACCATACCAGTCAGCAACGCGGATAATAGTACCCAGATTACCCGGGTCGTTGATCTGATCCAGTACCAGTACAAAGCCGTGACTATGTGCTACAAAATCGGTTTGTGGCGGCATTTTTACCACCGCCAGTGCTGCGTCGTTACTGGTAAAAGTACCCACTTTTACCAGTTCATCGGCGCTGCATTGTTGTACCAGCGCCGCTGTTTTCAGTTGCAGCGGGTAGCGTTGTAAAAACACTTCAGTGCCAAACACGGCCTCGACCTGCCAGGTAGAGGCCAGTAGTTCTAATACGGCTTTTTCGCCTTCTACAAAAAACAGCTGTTCGGCTTTACGGTATTTTTTTTGCTGTAACGAGCGGATTAACTTGCTCCACTTTTGGCTGATCATTTAGTGAATACCTGCTTACCGTTAACCCAGGTTTGCTCTACCTCTGTCTGCCACAGCTGCTGCGGCGAAATATTATAAATATCGCGGTCTATCAGAATAAAATCGGCCCAGCTGCCCGGTGCCAGCGTGCCCATGCTATTTTCCTGAAAGGCACCGTAAGCAGCATCAACAGTAAACGAGCGCAGCGCTTCGGTTAAGCTGAGTTTTTGTTCCGGCAGCCAGCCGCCTTCGGGTTGGTTATCCTGGCTTTGCCGGGTAACAGAAGCATGCAGGCCGTGAAACACGTTGGCCAGCTCTACCGGAAAATCCGAGCCGCCAACAATAATGCTGCCCTGGTCGACAAAGCTGCGCCAGGCATAGGCACCACGCAGGCGTGCTACGCCTAAGCGATCGCCGGCCATATTTTTATCTGAAGTGGCATGCACCGCCTGCATGGCGGGTAGTACATGCAGTTTGGCAAAACGCGGAATGTCTTTGGGCGACACAATTTGCGCATGTTCAATACGATGGCGGCTTGATGCGCGTTTATCTTCCGGCACTAACTGTTCAAAGCGGTCCAGTGCTAAACGGTTGGCTAAATCGCCTATAGCATGCACATTGGTTTGAAAACCGGCGTCGATGGTCAGCTGCATAATTTGCGTCAGTTTATCCGGCTGGGTAACCAACAGGCCTTTTTGTGATGGCTGGTCGCTGTAGGGGTCTATTAAAGCGGCACCGCGGCTGCCCAGCGCGCCGTCACCGTAGATTTTAACCGAACGGATATCGAGAAAATCGGTCGGATCGTCAAAAATGCCAGCCTCCAGCCATTGTGGCAGCTGCGGGTCGCGTGCCGATAGCATCGGGTAAATACGCAGCGGCAGTTTTTGCTCGGCCGCCAGTTGTTGAAACAGCTTAACGGTGTCGGTATCAACGCCGGCGTCATGCACGCTGGTAATACCCAACGCCAGCAGGTGCGAAAACGCCACATTCAGTGCTCGGCGTTTCGCGTTTTCATCGGCAGGCGGAATATGTTGCTCTACCAAGGCCATGGCGTTGTCTATTAACACCCCGGTTGGCTTGCCTTTACTGTCGCGTATGATCTCGCCGCCCGGGGGGTCTATACTGTCTTTAGTAATGCCGGCCAGCGCCAGTGCTTTGCTGTTGGCCCAGCCAGCGTGCGCATCTACCCGCTCCAGGTAAACCGGTTTGTCGTTAACGGCTTCATCCAGTAGTGCCGTGGTAGGAAACTGCTTAGTCGGCCACAATACCTGGTTCCAGCCGCGGCCGATAATCCACTGTGCGTCTTTATTTGCTTCAGCAAACTTTGCTACCCGGTTTACCGCATCTTGTTCGCTGTTACTGCCGCGCAGCTCTGCTACGGCTAAATATTGCCCCAATCCCAGCACATGGCCATGGCCATCAATTAAGCCAGGTAGCACGGTTTTACCTTTGCCATCGCGTTGCATTGCTTGAGTATATTGTGCCGCAAGAGCAGCATCACCACGAGCCAAGACTTTGCCCGTGCTGTCGTCAAACACCAGTACACTAAAAGGCTGTAATTGTCTGTTGGCATCAAAGCCATAACCGTTAATATTGGATAGCACCACCGGGGCGGCTTGAACACTGGTAATAAATAAAGCAGACATCAGGCTGGCTAAACGAAACATAAGGCATTGTCCTTGTTTGTATTTGTCGCCAACTATAGCAACAAAACCGCACCAGAGGAATCTGGTGCGGTGTGAAGTAAAAGCAAGATGTTACTGTTGCAAGTCGGTCGCGAGCTTAATCCGTTCTGCTGTATCCGGATGAGTGCTTAGATATTTAAGCAGCTGATTTGACGTGCTGGCGTCAGCACTGCTGGCTTCAAGTAATGCTGACATCGCATCGGCAAAAGCTTTCGGTGATTTACCCAGTACCTGCAGTTGTGTTAGGGAAAAATTATCAGCTTCTCGTTCCATATCGCGAGAAAACGCATTTTGTAATAGCGCCGTACCTGAACCTAACAGTAAATCTGCTACGCCGTCCGGGCTACCAAACAAAATGCCAATAACCAATGTCGCACCGAGCGATTGCGCGACCATTCGCACACTGTGCTGGCCTTCAACGTGTCCCATTTCATGCAACAGCACCGCCAAAATAGCATCTGGGTTGTTTTGTAACAGGATAACAAGGTCATCGGTCATCACCACAGTGCCATCTGGCAGAGCAAACGCATTTGCACCAAAGAAGTCTGACTTGTACAAATGCAGCTGGTAGTTTTTATTTGTTAATGGCAGTTTTTGCAGCGCCATTTGCCAGTGGTAATGCACAGTTGCTTGTGCACTGGCGGATAGCTCTGTCGGTTTTAGCGTTGTTTTTTGCAAAGTATAAAAGGTTTGTTTACCCATTTGCTGCTTAACGCTATCAGGAACCAGGGGCACGGCTGCACTGGCCATTATTGGCATTAGGTCGAAAATTATCCACCATAGCAAAAGCGGCGACAGTAACACCGCCGCAACGATAGACAATTTATGGCTTTCTAACCTGGCCGCCCAACCGGAAGATCTGGCTTGAGAGGGCCAGCGAAAATGGGCATCGTCAGGTAAAAAAACGGCACCGTCACGTAAACGAAGTTCAACCGGCAAGCCCGGTATTATGGTACCGTAACGGTAGTCAGCTGCCGCAGACTCAGACAACACATCACCCGATTGCTGACAGCATATCTGCAGTTGTTGCTGGTCGTTAATGACCGCAACAGCAGCATACAAAGTGCTGCTGCCCGCATGTTGATACTGGCCAGTAACGTTAGCCACGGTGTTCATTAGGCTATTGACACATCAACGTCAAACAGGCCGGCAGCTTCTTCGCCAAATGCGCTATTTTCGCTTTGCTGTTCATCAACTAAGGTATCTATCTGAGGATAGATAATCAGTGAAGTTACCGAGGCCAAATAACGTGCTTTACGCACTTTAGCCCACGGATAAGCCAAGCCTAGCGTCAAGACTATTGCAACAAGGTTAGTTAACGTCAGCATCAGGAAAGGTAACACTTCCATCTTAGATTTAAATTTGGCAATGCCAGGCAACTCTGTGCGCTCAAACAGATGATTACGAATCATGCAATGGTAAATAGCCCCGCTTAACGTAAAAGCGAAAAAGTATGCTACAAACACGGCGACGGATGTCATTAACGCCGCAGCTGAAGCATTACCACTGTCGGTTACTGCCATCAAAATTCCGAGTACCACACCGATAATGGCTACAACGGTCATCACGCCAAACACAATAGCAGCAGCGACTAATGCAGCAATATAGTAAGAGCTGGTGTCAGTTGTTACCTGCATTTTCTTGCCACCGAAACTGGTATTGCTACAGATGTAGTGATCGATTTTTTTTAATGCCCATGGCAATGCCAAATATAAAGTGAAAACAGACAATATTGGCAACAGTATGAAATACTTAAAGGCACCCAGGTAATCTCCGTGAAATGCAAAACGCACATTACGGTAACTGGTCATACGCAAATTGAACTTTAGGCTTTGCACTACTAGCCAGGGTGATACAAACATAAACAGGATTGCCAGTACTACAGCCATGACGGGCGATAGGTAAGAAATGGCAAAGAATAATGCAAAAATAACAATGGCAATAATACGGCCTTTTAAAATTTGTATTGGGGAGGCCAGGTAGCGAAACGGCTGTTTTTCTATTTGGGTATGGCCATAAAAGTACTGCCGGGTACGCACTGTCGCCCAAGCGCTATAAATACCCAATGTCACTATGCTAAGCAGCAAATTAACAATCCAGATGCCGAAGAATTCTCCGCCTTGACCGGAAAATACGACTTTACTGGCACGCTGTGGTTTGTTTTCAGCAGATGCTGCGTCATTGCTAACTGAGTTTTCCATTGTACAACTTCCTTTTTTGTTATTCGTATGTAACGCAAGGGACGCATTATAGCGATAAATTAAGGGTTGTTTGCAATGAATATTTATTGAAAAATTAACGAATGTCCTTCTATATTGAATATTCAAGACATAGCAATGTAAAGTGTTTTTAAAACGTACACCCAATAGAGTCCTGTTTCTTGAAGTGCTACATGCTGTGGTACCTTGATTATGCTAATTTTGTTCATTCAGCATTTAAGCCGAATTGCCGCCCTGGCATAGTTTGGCAGGATCCAGCAGTGACATCAGTTCTTTGCGGCTGTAGCTCGTATGTTCTAATGCTACATCTAGCACTGGCCGCTGTTGTTGATAAGCTTGTTTGGCAATCTCGGCGGCTTTTGCGTAGCCAATAAGTGGGTTCAGTGCGGTTACTAAAATGGGGTTCAATGCCAGCGGTTTACTGATGTTATCTTCCTGCACGGTAAAATCTTTAATAGCCTGCTCGCTAAGTGCGGTGCAGCCATTTGCCAGTAAACGAATACTATGTAAAAGGTTTTGGGCAATAAGCGGTAGCATGACATTCAATTCAAAGTTGCCAGATTGACCTGCAACAGTAATGCAGCAATCGTTGCCAATAACCTGTGCACAGACCATGGCAACGGCTTCTGGGATCACCGGGTTTACTTTTCCCGGCATAAGTGCAGAGCGTGGCTGCACTGCTGGCAGCGAAATTTCACCTAATCCGGCTAAAGGCCCTGAGTTCATCCAGCGCAAGTCGTTACTCATTTTCATTAGGCATACTGCGAGAGTTTTTAATGCGCCTGACACAGATACGGCGGTGTCTTGCGAGCCAATAGCAGCAAAAAAATTAGCGGCTGGGCTAAAAGCTAAGCCGGTGTTGTGGCTTAACTGTTTGCAAAAGGTGGCAGCAAATGCCGGATCGGCATTGATACCGGTACCCACCGCCGTGCCTCCTTGTGCTAGTGCTTGCAGGAACGACAATTGTTGCTTGAGCTGTTGTTCTGCTTGATGCAACTGTGCTTGCCAGCCGCCTAATATTTGGGAAAAGTTTACCGGCATTGCATCCATTAAATGGGTGCGGCCTGTTTTCACCAGATGACCAATTTGCTGCGCTTTCTCAACTAATTGTTGCTGGAGTTGTTGTAGTGAAGGCAGTAATTGTTGCTGCACTGCCAGTGCTGCGCTGATGTGTATCGCGCTGGGAATCGTATCGTTGCTACTTTGCCCCAGATTAACATGATCATTTGGACTAATGTTCTTTCCTAATGCCTTACTGGCCAGTGTGGCGAGCACTTCGTTGACATTCATATTCGTGCTGGTGCCTGAACCGGTTTGAAACACGTCTATTGGGTAGTGCCGTAGGCTGGGTTGCGGTTTGGCAAGCTCACTTAATTGTTGATCTGCCGCCTGACAAATTGCCGTACTAATGTCGGCATCCACTAAGCCCAGCTGCAGATTCGTTTCTGCCGCCGCTTTTTTTATCTGTAACAAAGCCTGAATAAAATCGACGGGTAGCGTTTGGCCACTTATGCGAAAATTCTGCACCGCGCGCTGGGTCTGAGCCTGGTAAAGTGCGTCAATTGGCACATTAAGTTTGCCCATACTGTCTTGTTCTGTGCGGGTTTGCATGGTAGTTCCTCTTGTTGGCTGTTACTTATGCTTTAAGTTGTAACGGCTTTAGGCTTCTGCTGCCAGCTTTGATAGACATTTCGTGGAGATAACGTTATAAATAATGACATTAAAACCGACATGCTGATATTTCAACCTGCCAGATGTTGTAAAGGCAACCTATCTTCTACACCTATTCAACTTTTTATGGATATCAATAACTTAATCTGTAAAATTGGTGTGGCCGTTAGCAATATCAGTCTGGTTAATTAGAAAAAGGAAGCGCGCCAGCTATGACACTCTTGTGGATTTTACTTTTGCCACTGCTGGGAAGCTTGGTTCCCGTGTTTACTGCACGTTGGAATAGGAGCGCCTGCGCACTGGCTTCCGCCATCCCTCCCGCCTTGGCGTTAATGTTGCTGTTGCTGCACGGACAGCAGGTTTTTGCTGGCGAAAGTTTACGTTTCTTTGCTTCCTGGGTTCCGCAACTTGGGCTAGACATCACCATAGTGCTGGACGGTTTGGCATTTTTGTTCAGTTTGTTGATTTTGGGCATTGGCCTGTTAATTATCCTGTATGCACGTTACTACCTGTCTGAGCGTGATTCCATGCCACGGTTTTATGCCTATTTGATGCTGTTTATGACGGCGATGCTGGGCATAGTACTCTCGGGGAATTTGTTGCAACTATGGCTGTTTTGGGAATTAACCAGCATTAGTTCTTTTTTACTTATTAGCTTTTGGTGGCATAAAGCGGAAGCGCGTCGTGGTGCCCGAATGGCACTAACGGTAACAGGGGCCGGCGGTTTGGCACTGTTGGCTGCCTTTTTGCTTATAGGTCAGATAGTAGGTAGTTATGATTTGCAGCAGGTGCTTAATAGTGGCGAGCTGATTAAGCAGCATAGTTTGTACCCGTTACTGCTGGTTTTATTTTTACTGGGCTGTTTTACCAAGTCGGCGCAATTTCCGTTTCATTTTTGGTTACCTAATGCGATGGCCGCTCCTACGCCGGTAAGTGCTTACTTACATTCGGCTACAATGGTTAAAGCCGGTATTTTCTTGCTGGCGCGATTTTACCCGGCATTATCCGGCACGGAACTATGGTTTATTCTGGTGAGTGTTACGGGTTTGGCAACCTTATTAATAGGCGCTTATCTGGCACTATTTAAGCACGATTTGAAAGGCTTGCTGGCGTACTCAACTATTAGTCATTTGGGTCTTATTACGTTGCTATTTGGTATGGGCACTGATTTGGCTGCCGTTGCTGGCTTGTTTCATATTATTAATCACGCCACTTTTAAGGCGTCATTATTTATGGCGGCGGGTATTATTGATCATGAATCCGGTTCGCGAGACATGCGTAAACTAAACGGTTTGTGGCAATTTATGCCCATTACTGCCACGCTGGCCATGGTTGCCGCGGCTGCCATGGCTGGCGTACCGTTGCTAAATGGTTTTTTGTCGAAGGAAATGTTTTTTGCTGAGACGCTACACCAGCATTTGTTGGGTTCATTGTCATGGGTGATCCCAGTATTGGCGACAATTGCGGCCATATTTTCTGTGGCTTATTCAATGCGTTTTATTCACGACGTGTTTTTCAATGGCCAGCCCAAAGGGCTAACTAAGACGCCGCATGAACCGCCGCGCTATATGCGCGTGCCAGTAGAAATACTGGTAGCACTGTGTATTTTGGTGGGCATTTTCCCCGGTTATATTATTGGTGATTTGCTGCATGCTGCGTCACTGGCGGTGTTGCCCGCTAAAGTACCGGAGTATAGCCTGGCTATATGGCATGGCTTTAACCTGCCGTTGTTGATGAGTGTGGCCGCATTACTGGCCGGAACCTTGATTTACGTTAATCGCAAACATTTGTTTGATTTTCAAAATACCTTGCCTGAAGTTGATGCTCTTAACAGCTTTGAGCGTGGCGTAAAACAGTTTGCGGCACGTTGCGACAGGCTTTATCAGTGGTTAGATAATGGTTCGCTTCAGCGCTACATGACATTGGTATTGCTGAGTTTTGTATTGCTGGCCGGTTTGCCGCTTACCCACCTTACAACCTTGTGGGGGGGTAGGGAGGAGTTACCCATTGATGCGGTAAATGCAACCGGGGCAATAATGTTACTTATTGCTGCCTTTGCGACTGTTGTTTGGCATCGTAAGCGGGTTATTGCATTGCTGATGATTTCAGTGGTAGGCCTAATGGTATCAATTGCCTTTACCCGATTCTCCGCTCCAGATTTGGCGCTGACCCAGCTTTCAGTGGAAGTGGTGACGATTATATTACTGATGCTGGCGCTATTTTTCTTACCGCACAAAACACCGAAACAATCTGAATCCTCAAGAGTGGTAAGAGATTTAAGTATAGCAAGTATGGTAGGTGTTGTTGTTGGCAGCTTGAGTTATGCGTTAATGACGCGGCCATTTACTAGCATCTCAGACTTCTTTATTGCTAATGCCAAAACCGGTGGCGGTGGTACTAATGTGGTCAATGTTATTCTGGTTGATTTCCGCGGCTTTGATACTATGGGTGAAATAGCCGTATTAGGTATAGCCTCGTTAGGTATTTTTAAACTCCTAACCCGTATTCCTCTGTTTAAACCTAGCAGTGACGGAGAGGGCAGGCCCTGGGCTGTTGAGAGGCATTCTTTATTACTTTCTACCGTTTCGCAAAGCTTACTCCCCTTGGCTGTAATGGTGTCTATTTACATTTTCTTCCGGGGGCACAACTTGCCCGGTGGCGGTTTTATTGCCGGTTTGGTGACTGCGGTTGCGATTATTTTGCAATACATTGCTCACGGTGTGGATTGGGTTAAAGAGCGAATGAATGTTGAATATCAACGAGTTGTTGCTATTGGTTTGCTGATTGCACTGGCTACCGGTGTCGCAAGCTGGTTGTTTGGCCGACCATTTCTTACATCATGGTTTGATTATTTTTCGATACCTGTGCTGGGTAAAATAGAACTGGCAAGCGCTATAGCATTTGATTTGGGTGTCTATGTTACCGTTGTTGGCTCTACGCTATTAATTTTGGCCAATTTGGGCAAAATGACTACCGCACACCGGCCAGTACATAAGGAAACGATTTAATGGAAACATTGTTTGCCTGCTGTATAGGCTTTCTCACCTTCTGCGGCATTTTTCTGATGCTACGAGGACGAACCTTTCCGGTAATGTTGGGGTTAACCATGCTGTCGTATGCTGTTAACTTGTTTATTTTTGCCTCGGGCCGTTTGACATTGCGTGGTGCAGTCGTGCTTGGCAGCACAGAACATTACGCAGATCCATTGCCTCAGGCACTTGTGCTAACTGCCATTGTTATTGGTTTTGCCATGACTGCATTTCTGGTGATTCTGGCTATCAGGGCACGGGCAGATCTTGGCAACGATCATGTTGATGGAAAACTGCCTAACATGGGCGCAGCTAAGAGGGAGAGTCGCTGATGTGGCATTTAATTATGTTGCCCGTAGTACTGCCGATGTTAACCGCATTAATCATTATGCTGCCTCCGGTGCATTATTCTCCGTCTCGTCGCAGATGGGTTAGTATGGTATCCAGTGCGTTGCAGCTGGTATTGGCAGTACTGTTACTACTACAGGTGCAGCAAGCGGGCTTTATTCACTACGCTGTGGGCGATTGGCAAGCGCCCTTTGGTATTATTTTAGTGGCTGATAATTTGTCAGTCGTGTTGGTGTGTTTAACCGCCTTCCTGGCTTTTGGTGCGATTTGCTATGGTAGTGCCGGAGAAGATGAGAAGGGCTCCTTTTTCCACCCTTTGTTTCAGTTTCAGGTAATGGGCATAAATGGTGCCTTTCTTACCGGAGACTTATTTAATTTATTCGTGTTTTTTGAGGTGCTGTTGATTGCATCCTATGCCTTGTTAATTCATGCCGGTGGTAAAAATAAAACCAAAGCGGCAGTGCATTATGTGGTGTTAAATCTTACCGGTTCGGCCATCTTTCTCTTTGCGTTGGCAGTGTTGTACGGCACCTTAGGTACATTGAATATTGTTGATATGGCACAGAAAGTGGCCACCTTGCCTGCAGAAGATCAGATGTTGGTTAAATCCGGCGGCTTGATGTTAATGATTGTGTTTGCTTTAAAAGCCGCGGTACTGCCCCTGCAGTTCTGGCTGCCTGCAACCTATTCTGCAGCTTCCGCTCCGGTAGCGGCTTTATTTGCAGTAATGACCAAAATAGGTGTTTATGCGCTGTTGCGTGTATATACCACTATATTTGGAGCGGATGCTGGTGAACTCAGCGGTATGGCCAATGATTGGTTATTACCTGCAGGGTTGGCGACAATTGTGCTAGGCGCAATAGGTGTTATGGCTAGCCACGATTTTCGTAAGTTGGTGGCCAATTTAGTGCTGGTGTCTGTGGGCACCCTGGTAAGTTTAGTGGCACTGCAAACTGAACAGTCAGCTGCTGCCGTATTGTATTACAGTGTGCATTCAACCTTGGTTACCGCTGCGCTATTTTTGATTGCTGATGTTATTGCAAATCAGCGCGGCAAAGCAGCAGACCGGCTGGTATCAGGGCGCCGTGTTACTCAGCCTATTATGTTGGGCATCATGTTTATGCTCGGTGCGATGTCGGTTGCCGGTTTACCGCCACTATCCGGCTTTATTGGTAAGCTCATGTTACTACAATCCGTAACGGATCCGGCGAAGCAGGTTATAGTATGGACTACCATTTTATTGTGTAGCTTATTAGTGATTATTGGCTTGTCTCGTGCCGGTAGTACATTATTTTGGCGGGTTAGCGGCACTGACTCGGGTGGTGATAAAGCCGCACCACTACAAGTATTTGCTATAAGCTGGTTGCTTGTTGCCAGCCCATTGCTTGTTATATTTGCGGGGCCTTTAACGGAGTTGTCGCAGCAAGCGGCAGTGCAGTTGTACGACACCCAGACGGCAATAAACACGATTCTTGGGTCGCAAACTATTGTGGGAGATGGGCTATGAGGTTAACGCCTAAATATCGTTGGTTACCAACACCATTTCGTAGTTTGTTATTGTTTATGGTCTGGTTGCTGCTAAACCAGAGTATTGAAGCCGTACATCTGTTTTTTGGGGTTATCCTGGCATTATTAATTCCGCTATTAACTTTACGTTTTCGCGAACCTCAACCGTTAATAGAGCGGCCATTATTAGCGCTACGCTATATTCTGCTCGTTATTGCCGATATTGTGACGGCCAACATTCAGGTGTCTATGCTTATTTTAGGCCCGAAAAGGCGTTTAAACCCCGCTTTTGTGCGGGTGCCGTTAGATTTACAACATAATTTGCCGATTACTATATTAGCCAGTACCGTATCTATGACACCAGGAACGGTGAGCGCAGAAGTGTACCCAAGTGCTGAGTTATTTGTTGAAGGTGAGCCAATGCCTCAGCGCTACCTGTTAATTCATGTGCTTAATTTAACAGATGAAACTGAGCTGATTGAATCAATTAAGCAGCGGTATGAAATGCCGTTAAAGGAGATTTTTCAATGCTAGATAAGGTGATTATGTTGGTATTCGCCATGATCAGTATCGCGTTACTTCTTAATCTATGGCGTTTATTGCGCGGCCCAAGCTTACCTGACCGTATACTAGCGCTGGATACAATGTATATAAACAGCATTGCCTTGATTATTCTTTATGGCTTATTAATGGGATCGCCGCTGTATTTTGAGGCAGCATTACTTATCGCAATGTTAGGCTTTGTCAGTACCGTAGCGGTTTGCAAGTTTTTGCTACGTGGCGATATTATTGAATAGGAGACACTGATGCAACATTGGATGGAATGGGCGGTGGCGTTCTTCTTACTGCTAGGCGGCTGCTTTGTATTGATTGGCTCTATTGGTTTAACCAGAATGCCAGATTTTTTTATGCGTTTGCACGGCCCTACTAAGGCTACAACGCTGGGAATGGGGGGGATTTTACTCGGTTCTATTTTTTTCTTCAGTTTAACCGGCGAAGTGAGTGTCCATGAGCTGTTAATTACCATATTTCTGCTTATTACCGCACCTATCAGTGCGCATATGCTAATTAAAACGGCGTTACATCATAAGTTAACCGCGATTAGCAAAACCCGGGGTTTAGAGACAATAGAGCCAGCTCAGCGTAAAGCCCACGACAGGAAAAAGCCTTAAGGGTATTTACGATTCGTCAAAACCGTTTTTAATGAGATCCACCACCGCGCTGAGTGCTTGCTCGGCATCCTCACCGTTGGTGCAAACTTGCAATGTTTTGCCTTTGCTACTGGCCAGCATTAATAGTGCTAACACACTGCTGGCGTCTGCGCTTTTTTCTTCTTGTACCAGCTCAATACTGCATGAAAATTTTTGGCACAGTTGTGCTAATTTGGTTGCAGCACGGGCATGCAATCCAAGCTGATTAACTATTGTGACGGTTTCACTGCATTTCATACAGTATCTGTCTTGTGGTGATGGCGTACGAGTTCACGATGGCGAATTTGAACATCATCACGCGAGCTGCGGTAACTTTCTGCCAAACTTTCAGCCATATATACTGAACGGTGTTGTCCGCCGGTACAACCGATTGCAATAGTAAGGTAACTGCGGTTGTTCCGCTCTAAATGGGGTAACCAGGTACTAATAAAACTATTAATTTGCCATATATATTTTGCTACTACAGGCTCAGATGCCAGATAGTCTTTTACTGGTTGGTCTAGTCCGGTTAATGGTTTTAAATCAGGCTCCCAATGTGGGTTAGGCAGAAAACGCGCGTCAAATACAAAATCTGCATCTTTGGGAATACCATATTTAAAGCCGAAAGATTCAAATAAAATCACTAAGCGGCCAGACTTCTGTCCTAAAATACGCTCACGCAGCTGCTCTGCTAGCTGATGCACGTTCAAATCTGTGGTATCGATATATAAGTCAGCGCGGCTGGATATCGGGTCTAATAATTGCTGTTCTTGTGATATAGCTTCGTCTAACGACATCGCCTGATGCGACAGCGGATGCAAGCGGCGGGTTTCACTAAAGCGCTTTATCAGACTAGCGTGATCGGCATCAAGGTACAGAATGGTTAAGTCCAACTTACGTGGCAGGTAAGACAAAATTTCCGCCAGCTCGTCAGGGTCTTGTGGCAAATTGCGTACATCTATACTCACTGCAACTCGCTCGTACTGCCCCATCACGGTTGTTGCCAACGTAGGTAATAAATTTACCGGAATATTATCAACACAGTAGTAGCCAAGGTCTTCCATTACACGCAGTGCGACTGACTTACCCGAACCGGAACGACCACTGACAACCAAAAGTTTCATTTTTCAGTTTCCAAAGCACTGTATTCCATGAGTAGCTGATATAACTGGCTGTTAGTGTCAGCATGACGAATTTTTTTAGTTAATTCTTTTTGGCTGAGTAACTTGGCTATACCTGCCAGTGTGCTCAAATGCGCCTGACATTGCTCTTCTGGGATCATAATAGCGCAGAATATATCAACCGGTTGATTATCAATAGCATCAAATGGGATGGCTTCTTTACTGACGACAAACACTAATATTGGCTTTGTTACGCATTTTAGTTTGCCATGTGGTATGGCTATACCTCCCCCGATACCGGTTGAACCCAGTTTTTCTCGTGTCATCAGGGCTTCTAGAATACTGTACTCTGACATTTCTGGAAGTTGTTGGTGCGCCAGTTCAGCAATGTATTCAAGAATGCGTTTTTTGCTGTTAAAAAGAACTGCACTTTTAGTGCAGTTCTCGGCAAGCATTGAAGTTAAGTTCATCATCTTCTAATCAGTGTCGGGAAATTTTCTCTTTATGCTTGATAACCTGGCGATCTAGTTTATCTATCAGCTGGTCTATCGCGGCATACATATTTTCATCTTCAGATATTGCGAAGACTTCACCACCGGTTAAATGCAGTTTGGCTTCAGCAATCTGCTTTAATTTTTCCACGTTTAAGATCACATGTACATTGTTTATATGATCAAAGTGTCGTTCTAGTTTGGCAAATTTACTGTCTACGTATTGTTTTAAGGCTGTGGTGATTTCAACATGGCGACCAGTTAGATTGATTTGCATAGACATATTCCTTCTTTTAGGCTTATTTACAGCAAGGTCTTGCGTTGATTTGACGGTGGGATATACAAGGACTCACGATACTTGGCTATGGTACGCCGTGCTACGTTAATACCTTGCTCCAACAGAATCTCGGCCATTTTACTATCACTTAACGGTTTGGCCGGATTCTCTGCCGCCACTAATTTTTTAATAAATGCGCGAATTGCAGTGGAGGAACATTCGCCACCGCTCTCAGTACTAACATGACTGGAAAAGAAGAATTTAAGTTCAAAAATACCTCTTGGTGTGTGCATATACTTTTGCGTCGTTACTCGAGATATGGTGGATTCGTGCATTCCAACCATCTCTGCAACGTCGTTAAGCACCATCGGTTTCATCGCTTCTTCGCCGTGCTCAAAAAACGCTTGTTGCTGTTGCACGATGCAATTAGCCACTTTTAACAGTGTTTCATTCCGACTTTCCAGACTTTTTAGAAACCACTTCGCTTCTTGCAGATGAGAACGGATAAATTGGGTGTCTGCACTGTTCTTAGCGGTTCGCGACATTGCAGCATATTGCTGATTTATTCGAACTTTGGGCATAGCGTCAGGGTTTAGTTCAACCTGCCAACGCCCTTTTACTTTAATGACACTGACATCAGGAACAACGTATTGTTGTTCTTCACGGATGACGTCAGCGCCAGGTCGTGGGTTCAGGCTATGTATTAGCCGCATCACTTCCTTTAACTCATCTTCTTTGAGTTTAGTCACACGCATGAGAGAACGAAAGTCACGATTGGCTAAAAATTCTGTATGATCCCGAATCATACTCCGAGCTTCCTCCAAAAACGGGGTATCCGGGGCAAATTGACGCAGCTGAACCAGCAAACATTCCTGTACCGAACGAGCGCCTACACCTACAGGGTCAAAAAGTTGAATGCGTTTTATGACGGCTTCAACTTCATCGGCTT
>Ga0100394_1000651_pt1 | contig 28530 bp, 24 predicted proteins | sample CryGeymeta201518_FD_81549 | JGI IMG/M metagenome (GOLD analysis project Ga0100394, IMG submission 81549) | Groundwater microbial communities from Crystal Geyser aquifers in Utah, USA - Crystal Geyser metaG 2015-18 | ecosystem: Environmental > Aquatic > Deep subsurface > Groundwater | place: USA... | reverse complement strand
TAGCCAAAGTGTTGCTTCATCATTCTATACCGACTATTGAACTTGCATTAATGGTAGGATTACTGACATTATAATGAAATTTTAGATTTGATAAACTTATTCAAAAATTATTTATGAAGTTGAAATTAGCGAAATTGATCAATCACGTACCCAAATAATGGGAATCTGATGTGGTAGAATCTTCCATTTTTATGTAGGGATATCCACCCTCCAATGAGTTATATCACGCATCTCATGTCGTAACTAATCTTGGCGTGTTGGCCATCGGACTCCATCAAGCATAACTAGTATAAGAAAAATTTCATGTCACTATCGTAGTATCACCGGAGAGATATCTCATCACCATACTCAATCTCATCGTCTCATTCGAGTCAGCATTTACATTCACATAGTAATTATTTCACACAGTGCAATATGCCTTTTGCAAAAAAGTGCTTCCATCATTTGCCGAAAGATCACTGGCGGTTCTGCCAAGTTTCATATAAGATGTGGCAAAAGCCGTAGACAGCAAAAGCTGTGCCACAACCACGAGAGAAATAATTTTCTTGATACTACTTTTTAACATTGCATATCTTTATAGATAAATAAATTTCTTTTTTGTTATTGCACAATCAGTATGTCATTATTAACTCCAGTGAGTTGAAATAATCCATCAGCGACTTTCAATTCCCGATCAGTATATCCCGTAGTTGCAGGAGTCGGAGGAAGTTGAGTTACTCCGGTAAAGTTGAGAGTGATAGGGATATCCAAAAGTCACTCAGCGGCACTACAAGATACGATATGATTGACTGCATCCAATTCTATACCGGATCAAACGATGTTCAATCTCGTAGATGTTATTTTATCGACTTCGAAACCATCTATGGTGCCTGTGAGAGGATTTTGCGTAATGGTGTCATCAGGATCAGCCCATATTTCATCTCACCATACTAAGGTCAACTGATCAAAGCTACAGCGTTCAAGAAATCTACATTGCAGATTATCTAAGAATAATCATGTAGACCAAGTGGAATAATTTGGTACATCAGGCCTTAGATCTGATCAGGAAATAGTGACATCATAGAGTGACGGCTGAAGAACGCCGCCAGAAGCATAATATCCATAATCAAAATAGATATTGTGTCATGTTATCTGAAATTTATATCACGTGCTCTGTTGGATGGTAGGATGCTGACCAGTATAAGAATCATAATCTGACACCAATTCAGCAATTTTTGACATATCGCCAGTCATACAATTATCAGATACGCATGTCCAGTCGGCTCGATTTCTTCCCGTACTATCGCTTGTCGAGAATAAATATGTAGCAGGCACTCACCGACGATCTCACACAATTTTTACGAAGTTATATTCACCATCTACCCCAGCCCGATGATCAAAGATACTGAATTGCAATCCGCTGAATTGCGTATTACCGCTAGTGGCGCTATAGGTACTTATAGGGAAAGCGTCAAACCATTCTGCTGTCGTATTGATTTCATCAGTCACATTCAAGAAGCCTCTTAGTAACGCATTCTCATTTATATTGATACCAGTATTGCTTGCATTACTGTTTGGAACAGGCACCCTAAGATCACTATAGGCGATAGTGATGAGTATCGGTCGTTCTGGTACGAAATATCAAGAGAAATAATCAGTACTAATCGGCACTGTAATAGTATAATTATATAATTGTGGATCTAATATATCTAATCCGGTTGTTATGGAATATTGAGCCAACCAAGTGCCAAGACCGGCAGATCAGGTAAAGGTGAATATTCTAGGAGACAATACTCCTCCAGTAAATTCATATCATGATATAGTAAGCACTATAGTTCCGCTATCTACTCCAGCCCGCTCATCTTGCAGATCAATAACAAATCCGCTGAGGATGCCTCACATAGGGAAAGGAGTTCTCAAAAGATGAATATCAGATTCCCGATTATTATCAAATGGAACAGCCGTACTGACATAATTACACGAAACTCCGCTTCATGCCCTGCCGACCAAATCCTGATAATTCACAGTAACATTTATCTGGGTTTCAGAATCCCATTTGCCCGTATAATTTACAAGAACTTCATAATTTCTATCACTTCCTGTCACACTATAGACAGACTGGATACCGTTGCCTGCAGTAGCTACGCTGATAGGACCTGTCCGAGTGAATGGAGTTAATCACAAATTGGAAGAATCACTCACCGTACCAGTCAAATTCACAGTGAATGGAGAACCTCATTGCGTACCAGTGATAGTCACGACAATGGTTCCGCTATCTACTCCAGCCCAGTCATCATGGATGAACACTTTGAATGGTCTGAGATAAAATCCGCTATTATATTTTTGTATATATGCGCCGCTATCAGCTCCAGGAGCTGTATTCACGCCAATGGTTGATAATCCGTTCGGACCGCAACCAGTCACCAATCCAGAAGACTCAATATTACTTGACCATGGATTCGCTCCATAGTTGAAATGCACAGCAAATGTATTGGATTTGAGTGCAGGATTAGCACGGTCATATACATATCATGTTATGATTACTTCTCTTTCAGTTCCAAAAGACCGATAACCGTCAGCATCAGAAAACGAAGCTAACCACAGGGCGCCGGTAGTCAATGATCCTGTGTAGTTTCTATTCCGACGATTCCACGTAAAGTCATACGGGTAGAACAAAAGTTCATTATTTGATCACGTAATGACATCTCATCACGTATAATTAAGCGTGCCTGTGAAAGTATTCACGGTGAATGTGTTACTTCATACACTTGTCTCTACACCGATTTCAAACACAAACGTAGCAAGATTTATTCCTGAGCCATTTAAAACGGTAGGTCAGGTAGAATAGTCTGATCATCCTGTCCAATCAGCATCTCGAGGATCTCCATTATATCACGTATAAAATCCATAATCATTTATGCCGCTCATATCTCTTAGATCAAAACGATATATTCTATCATTAAACTGAGGATAAATGTAATTCGTGACATGAGGAGTCATTCACGTGAAACCGAAGGTAGGATTTGCAGTATCTCATGTACATGGAGCTGGATATAATGAGACATCCAGATTCAATAAACTAAGCAAGCCATTCGTAGTAGTATAATTTGTTGATCAGCTAGATACAACGCTTTGCGTACTCTGTCGGTATCCCGTAAATGATATCGTCGTTGATCTGAAATATCCACTATTCTGCAATGTGAAAGTTCAACCATTGTTACCTCCGCTGAGCATACCGCTATTTTTACTACCGACGAACCTTAGACAATTTGACAAGGATCAGCAGCTACCATTATTGATAGCTTTGGAACCGAAAGCACTTGCACTGCTTTGATTCGGATTCACTAGAATCAATTGATTCACAAAAGGTATGTCGGCAGTGTAAGAATTATAAATATCTCCCGATACTATGACATTTACTGTAGGATGAGTACAGTTAAGACGCACACTCACGTTGGATTGATCAAATCTCAATTCCCCGCTACCAGCAAAAGTATAGCTTGCGAACAGCAAACCGGAAACCAATACTATTCCACTTAGAAATAATTTTTTACTCGACATGATTTACAGAATTACTTTTAAAAATTTTATTTAATTTTCACTTTTTATAAAGGATGACCAAGATGAGTGTCAATATAAGTATCAATGCGCTTGCAATATAATATATATAAGAAGATATTGATACCCAGAATGACTTTTGTTTATGCTGATTCACATAATCATCTATGGCATTGTACAATCACATAAGATGTCCTTGCTGATCAAAAGTTGCATTCAATTGATCCCCGCTCAATACAGGTAATTGTCAGCAATCACCTTGTGAAAATACAAAATCCTTATTCTCGATTGATTTCAAGGCATCCATTCATCACATATAATATACATCAACCCAATCCGTAGTATCTCAAGTCGTTACTCGGTGGAATACTAAAGAATTTTTTTCTATATCCTCATTTTGACTGAGTCTCAAAGTAGCAAATTTGACCAAACCAGTAAACGATCAAGGGAATTTGAATGCATAAGCTTTAAAGGTATTTCAATCGTATTTTACAGGGAAATTAAAGCTGAACTCGTCTCAAAAGGCGATTCACTGAAGAGAGAGGCCACTCATTAACGCCACATATATGCTTGTTCAGATATTCTCTTCCCATTGAGCATCAACCAGTATATCAACATCAAAGGGGCATCAATAATAAAGAGTCTCTTGAACTGGCTGTACGATTATCTTTGCCGCAAAAGTTGGCATCATAAAAAGTCATGTGCATAGCACAATCAATCATAATATACTTTTTTTGACATCAATGGTGAACATACGTAATAGTATTTATTTGTTAAAACTAATCGAATATATCAAAGAATGTAGTATTTGCCCTAGTTCTCACTGATCTATTATCAAGATTTGCATTGATTATAGCTATATCAGTACTCTTAATATCTCCATCCGCGTTAACATCTCATGGATGATACTGGACAAAAGGCAATCTGCCGCTCAAAGGATCTGCAGTGACTAACTCAGTACCTGTCCATACATGAAATCCGCCAGAATATATTTGATATCATCACGTCATCTGAACCCAAGTCAAAATAGCTCATATATCTGATGCATTAACTTCACCATCCTTTACAGAGTTAGTTGTCAGAGTTGATTGACCAATCTGAAACAATAGCAGATCTCATGCTATCAATCTAGACGCTCATATGGCGGCATCTCACACCATATCTCATGTTTGAGTTACATTGAATATTCTTGCCCCGGTAATAACAAGTCACGTACGAACGGTGCTGACATGACTTTGAGATTCGAAAATCAACGCATACGTGCCACTAGCGAAGCCATAATCAAACGTGTATATGCCAGTCGAACTAGTCTTTATAAGTCATGAGAATACGACATCTCAACTTCGTTGAAGGAATCAATCAGAAGAATTATAGCCGCTTACAAAACTGAATCTTGAGATGACTCATGAATTTGATAATGCATAAGAACTCAAATCTTCACGATTACTAGGTACGGCTATGATGGTATATGTCGCAGCCACATTTATTCCTGTCACATTCACGTAAAACTCTCAAGTATTATCTGCCCTATCTCTGTAAAATACATATCCAGTCCGGTTATCATTGAAAACGATATTGGTGTGATACAGACTATAAGCTCATGAATCATATCATCCTGTGTAGGTCACATTAGGCGTATTGCTTGAACCGCCTACGCCGCTGTATGCGTAGATAATAAATTCATCATCCATTATGCTATCAGCGTTTCCCGTAGCGAAACCCGTCAAAGTCAATGTTGCACGATGAAGCTGGCCGTTTTCTCCCGTATATGCCAGACTTCAGGTTATTTCTGTAGTGATTCTATCTATCCGAAACACATCTATATTGAAGTCATAGGTATAATTAGTTCATCCTGTGGCGTAGGTCTGACCATAATTTGGATCCATGCCCTCCATCGGAATATCTTGGAACGTAACGAATCCAGTCATGTTACCAGTAAAAATCAAGGTTTGATTGATACCGCTGTATCCATTACCTCAGCTTATGTATACATTCAAATCTGTGCCAGAGAATCCAACGACATTGGTCATGATAATAATCTCACTTCATGTAAGATGGATTTCTGTATCATCTTTTGTCCAATACTCCCGACCAGATCTTTGTTCGCTAGAAAATGATGGACCAGCTCACGTCGTATTAAATCCGTTTAAAGCACCAGTCCATTGATAGTCACCAAGTACGATATATGGGGGCGTATTGTCTATGCCATTGATAGTTATAGGGAACGAAATTACTCACGTATTAAGAATTCACCGATAATTTAGATTGTCGACACCTGTAATAGTTACCTGTATAGTCTGATTGGAATCGAGTTGCACTCCTGAGAATCCAACCAACCCTGTAGAGGTTAAAATACAGTCATATCCTCTATCCAAGCGATTCCAGGTCAATGTATTTCACATCTCTGGAGTTGTCGATATCGGAGTGCAATCGAAGAGATCCGAGCTGTTTAAACTTGACAGAGTGAAACTCGTATATACCAAAGTTCATCACGAATAATATCAGCCAGACTCGCCAGTGAATGTGCTAGACTCAAACGATAATCATGATAGACCGACAATGATTGTTCAAGAATTCACTCAATATTGGTTATCTATATCCAACAAACCGACTCATGTATAATCATTATAATTTACGTACACAGGGCCAGCCCATCGATAATGATAGGTGCTATTATAACCGGAAATACGTAGACCTGTAAAATCATACACCGTGAAAGAAATTCAAGAGAGATAGGAAACATCTGCTCCGCTACTATATCATGTGTAAATTGGTGCATCAGTATCAGGGATACAAGGCCTAGCGACGAAGTCATAATATCATGAATTTATCGTATCTAATACATCAATGAAGTTGTTAACGATTCCGGATTGGATATTACTATCATCACCATTCCATCCGCCAGAATAATAAAAATCAAGATATCACGTCAATACATTTGCCGTGGTCTGGAAATATCGAGTATAATAAGAAATATCACTTACACCGGATAAAGGAGTAATAAGATCAGTCCGGTTGAACAACCGATATTTTGAACCAGCAATATAGCTCGCCCATCCAAGATCTATAGCGACTGTGGTAGTACCAGTTCTGACAAGATAAGTACCATATGTGATTTGGCCCGTTCAATCACCGGTAAATTGCATACTATCTCAGCTATAAATTACTCTCATATCCACGGCCTTAGATTCGATACCACTGACATTTACAGAAAAACTTATAGGATAGATGCAACGCATCCCAAAACTTCAGGTAGATGGAGACAAACTCATGCTTCACGCATGAGAAATTCACAAGGAAATGAATGTAGACAATATAATTCACCGAAGGAGCCTTCTGATCTGATGCATCACACAATATAATCAATTAAATTTTTTTATCAAAAAAGAAACTTACACTATTCCACATATATCTAACAGAATACTCACAAAATACAAGCAGACCTAACGAAAATTAAGTTGACAAGAGGAGAGAATTATTAGAAAAGACTAATCAAAACAGAGAGAAAATATGTAATAGTGATTTGTTTGTATTATTTCTTTCAACTTGGAATAGAAATTGGAGGATTTTTATGAACAAGGCGTCGAGCCAGAAAACACAATACAAGAGCAAGAAATACAACAATAATCATAGATATATTATGCACCAACCAAGACACAATTGCATCAAGTTTCTCCTGAAAGGGATGCTGAGAAACAAAAGAAGAATTCTGGATAAGAGTGACTTTACCCAATTGTTGATACAGGACAGTTTGTTTTCATATGATATCTGGACAATCACCAACGCTAATAGGTAAATACAATTCAGAAGTTTTATCTAGAACGTCAAAGGTCTCTCATCCAGAGACAATAACCACGTTACTATCATCGCTATCCTTATTGGGAACCATTGAAAATTTCAAATTAAGATACGGAGCGTCTGAAACTAATTTTGGGATCACTGTTATTGTTCCTACTTTACCCACACCATTAAATCACCACCTAGACAATGTAGACAGCAAGATATATGAGGTTTGAATTCAATCCGCGGACGAAAAATATGGCAAAGTAGAAGTCTTAAAAACGCTTCCATCGATATCAAAGTACTCCCGACTCATCACACTTGGATCAAAAAGGATTTTCAAGTCCATAGCAGTAGTCATCTGCCCTTCAGTATCAAGCAGCACGTCAATCTTGGAAGGACAATCATCCACCAACGAAGTTTGAGGATATGAAAATGATAGCTTTGCCGCGGAGGAGAAAGTGAAGAAACCAAACATGCATATCGATAAGAATATTACCTTCTTCATCTAGACAAATATAGACAGATTAAAAAGATCGAGGAAACTGGTCAGGGGCTGGACTTGGATCATCTCAGGTTAATAGTCAAGCGCCTAAAATATCTTTGAAATATCTCCAAAATCCATTCTTCCTAACTGCTTCAAGCATGATTGCCTGATCCTTGGACGTAATATATCCATCCTTATCAAAGTCGTAATTAGTATTCACAGGGCTAAAATTTACCGTCATATTATAATTTATCAGCGCAAGATCTGATGCTCAGACATAATCATTATTATTGGTATCTCATGCTACAAGCAATGACCTATCACCGCTGAATCCTTGCACCTCAGGTAAGTCGATCATATATATTTTATTATACCATCAGCTGTCATAGACATAAGAATCAAGTCCGATGAAATTGGTAAAGTCTAAACTACCAGAAGAACCGGCATCAAATACTCACGTATATCCTGCGGATAAATAGGAAGGTACCTTAATCAACGCCATATATCCTGAACCGTCTTGTGGAAACGTATACACAAACTCCCCTGTCCCATCAGCAGAAAATCACACCATGCCAGTGGTGGATGAGTTATCCCCAGACATGGCAGAGAAATCATCTCCTATCCAAAATCACATAAACCCGGTCATAGTGAAAGTTCCATAGCGATACGCAGGCAAAGCTTTGACGAGACATTTTGAACAATTAATATCATCTTTTAGCACCTGGAGGTCCAAGAAACTTGCTTTCCCCAACGATACGTCAAACGATCCGACATCAATCATACCGGTCTGCAGCTGCATCAGACATCATAAGTCCAATCAGCTGAAACAGTAATTATAATTAAGGTCGATAGTTTTTGTTACACCAGAATTTGCTGGCACAAGAAATGATCCAGTATCCCATATCAAAGTACTGGCGAAGTCATCGACTGAATGGACCCTATCACAGGATTTTCTATTTTCTCCATCATTAGTAAGTACTTGATCAAAAAAATCTATCATAATTGTTTGATCTTGGTCCATAGGATTCGAAATTGTTACAAAAAAACTTGAGCCATCACCAGCAGTGACGGTCGTCTGCAGATAGGAAGTCTCCCCTGCACCCGTAGAGAATGTAGCATCTGTATAGCCAAATCCTTCTAGCTGAGCGAAAGTTACTCCGAAGAATCAAAGAGCGAGGAGAATCACAAATGAGACGCCGACCCCGACCGTTCGGGGTAACGTCGATTTTGTCCAGCTCTGCTGAGGAATCTTTTTCTGCATACAGCTACCTATCAGATAAAATACAACAAAAATAATGTTTTAGATAGGGCTTTCAAGAAGAAATACGCATTTCAAATTGCATTTATAGGGAAAATAGATAAATAAAGAGAAACAATTACTAATTTTTAACTAACATAAAAAAATGAGGAAATCTCTCCTGCTTGTAGTAATAACCACAATATGATTGGGCATATATTCTATAATCAAAGCAGCAACTGCAGATTTAACATTAGAAATAATGCCAGGACGCATCGCTATCGATAGCTCAGGAGCAGTTGATATCTGAGCCATCAGTTCTAACCCGACCACTGGAGAAATCACTACATGATTTTCATCAAACAGCTTTAGGATGATAGATATGAGATGATGATCATGATACTATACCACTATTCAATTCGATGATTTGATAAAGTGAGGAGATAGAATAGCAAAAGGATATATCCAATTCAAAACAATCGCCACTCCAAACACCATTAATGGAGACAATACCGGACAGATAAGATTTGGTAGTGGAATAGGCAATCAATACGGTTACAGCGATCAGCCCATGACATACTTTGTAAGAAATCCGAATCAATGAACCGGGCTTATAGGGAAGTATGGCGATACTCCGGATATTAAAATCACTATTCCAGCAAACCAGCCATCAGGGGCATACAGAGGGACAATATATTACACTTTGTATGATATGGAATAGATAATTAGCTTGCAATATACAAAAAAACACCCCTCTGGGTGTTTTTAATTAAAGAAATTTCTTACTTCCCCAGCCAATCCACAAACACCTGGTAATCATGAGCCATATCTGTGTCAGTCTTCATTTTTTTCTCAGTATTATTGATTGCATAGATCACAGAAGCATGGTTTTTCCCACCGAAATAATCACCTATCTTCTCCAAAGTTCGTCAGAAATACTTCTTCGCCAAGAGCATGAGGATCTGCCTGGAAACAGTTATTTCTCTTCTTCTGGATTCAGATTTGAGTTCATTGACTCAGACATTGTAATACTGCGCCACCATATCTACGAGATTAGCAAAATTCTGGATGCTTTTGGTGTTGGATTGGATAGCTTTCTGTGTGTTGTCCATCTCCTGCTCTAGGTAGTAGCCCAAAGTCTTGAGACAGGCGACCACGTCGTCTCTCGTGAGTTCCGCATGCAGCACCTTTTTTCTAGTGATCAAGATATTTAAAGCTCCTTCGAGCTCTCTTACATTGTCTTTGATATGTTTGGCAATGAGTTCTAGGAATTCGAAATCCAAAGCTTCAGATTTCGCGTTGAGTTTGGATTGAAGTATCGCTATCCTCGTCTCAAAATCAGGCGCCTGGATATCAGCGACCAAGCCCAAAGCAAAGCGGCTTTTGAGCCTTGGTTCGATGTGCACAAGTTCCTTCGGAGGACGATCTGAGGATAAAATGATCTGTTTTTTCTTGAGTTGGAAATCATTGAAGATATTATAGAAGATTTCTTGAGTTTTTTCTTTGTCAGCGAGGAATTGGATATCATCAATGAGTAACACATCCACTTCCTCAAATTTTTTGAGGAGATTGCCCAATTTATTGCCTCTCAAAGCAAGGACTATTTCATCGATAAGTTTGCTGGTAGGGAGATATAAGACGACCTTTTCTGGATAGTGTTCCATGATTTCATTGCCGATAGCTTGCATCAAGTGGGTTTTTCATAGTCACACATGCCCATAAAGGAACAAAGGATTATAGGTCTGACCGGGATGCTCAGCAGTAGCTTTGGATGCAGAAAAAGCGATATTGCTGTTCGCGCCTACCACAAAGTTATCAAATCTATAGATTGGATCGAACAAGATGCCGAAATATTCAGCCAATTCTGACTTTATGGACTTTTTGATGCTAGGATGCTCCATTTCTTTGGTGCTTTCTTTGATATTTAGGACTTTTTTGAGATTGATGAGCAATTCGCTGCCGTTATTCGCAAAACCCGAATAAATGACGAATTTGACGTTAAATTGCGGATTGTAGACAGTATTTATGGCTTCTTTGATAGATTTCTGAAAAAATTTCTTGGCTTGAGTGAGAACGAACTCATTTGGCACGCCCACATGCACAACCTTATCCTTCTCATCGATTCCGACGATACCGACCTTAGCAAGGAAAGACACGATTTTTTTGTGATCTTCTTTCATGCCCAACTGCAAAATCACCTTTTCCCGCAATTCACGGTAAAAAGTAACCTTTTCTTTATCATACTGTTGTACCATATCCAAGAGCATAAAAAATTTGCCTACAAAATAAACTAGTGAGGCTATACTAAACAATACAAACCTGTTTTCAACATCAGTTCAATTTAAAATTTTGCCCTTGCGACTTGTCATTGCGAGCGTAGCGCAGCAATCTAGGAGCAAAATGGACTGTTAACTGCTATTTGTTAGTTGTTAACTGTATTTTTTCACGTATTTTTTCCTCCAAATGCCCGCTCTGATACAAAACCTTCATCATGGACTCAATTTCTCCATCTTCAAACCCATGCTGTGCCAGCAATTGATCAATGGAATGATATGACGCATTTGTGGCAAATCTCTCTAAATATTCAATAAAGAATACAAGTAATTGCTTACCTTCAGAATCTCCAATCTTTTGAGCCAACATTTGCTTACCCAAACGACTTGCCTGAAATTGTAAATGCTCCAATTGCTTATACAATTTCTTCCTTCCACGATATTTCACGATAAAATACCACAGCAAAAATGCAAGAACCAAAAAAATACCTAAAGCGAAAAATATCTGCAGCAATAATTGCAATTTCAATCAAAAGATATTGGGGAATGTGGGCAAATACATGCTTTCCATACTACAAAACCAAAAGGATAAATACTCACAACACAACAACAAGAAGCTGAACCTCACTATGCGAGAAAGTCCTTGAACTGCTGACTATCTGCCCTATCACGCTATCCATGTTGTTCACGTTTTCTACCTGAAATAATTTGGCATTCAGAACCTTACTTATCGTAGTAGCAGTCTGCACATCAAAACTAGTAATAATATTTTTTCAATTCATTTTCATAATAGTACCATTGGGCAATGTCGGATTTCCACCTTCTTCTGTACCCACACCGATGAAATATTTCTTCGCAGTCGCCAAAGACTTTGTACCAGGTACTAGGTACTTTGTACTAGAGGCTAACGCCTCGGCATCGGAAATAAATATTATCTTAGCATAAGATGTTTTATCCCCTGAGAAAATTTTCTGAAGTGAATTCCAGTCGGTACCGCCCCCAGGCAAAAGCCCCGTATTCACATCTTTTATATAATCCATAAAAGTTCAAGTATCAGCAGTCAAAGGCACGTATTGCGTAGCTGACTGTGAAAAGATAACCAACCCGTAATTCGCCTCGCCTCACACTTCAACAATCTGCTTTATGATTTCTTTCGCCGCATCTAACCTAGAAATTTTACCTTCAACCTTCAACCTTCAACCTTCAACTGACGTTATGTCCTTTGCATTCATACTATACGAAAGATCCACGACAAAAAGGATATTATTATCATATGCAGTTTTTTGTCCCAACGAAGAAAATAAGAGCAATACTATCACAGCTAAAGCTCCTATCAAAGCGACTATTCTCAATATAGTAAAGTAAGTATTCTTCTTCATCAGCATAATTAACGCGTAAACCAATTCAAAGTAATTTGTGTCCCTTGAGAAAGGGAAGGGGCCCCACGAGCGTGGGGTAGGGATTTGTTAGCATTTTTATTTATTTTTTAGTTGGATAATCCATTCATTTCTTCCATTGAAATTTCTCAAGGCGACCTTATCGATTGACATCATCGTTGGTATCCTTTGGGTGGATAGTCTGACGATCTCTTGGGCCTTTTCTGATTTAGCATAATTACAGATATTCATATGGTTTGCAATATACTTAATATAATCGGAGTGTAATGAACGTTTTAACCTGCTGTCACGAATCCTCTGTACATAAGATGCAGTATCGTCCACTCACAAAATTTTGCAGACAGAAATCACCTCACGGGCGATACGCTTGAGACGTACATCATCAAACGACAAAGCGACCCGGGATACACCATTGGGGTAACGTTTGGAAATAGTGTCTAATTTATGAAGCTTATTGATTATTTTATTGCAACTTAGCGGAAATGATTCGAAATATTTTAAAGTGCTCTTCAATCTCAAGTATACAGATTGCAACTGCGAAGGCGCACATAAAATCTGGGCCAGCGTGATATGGACATCTGAAGTGCTTTTTTTGTTTTCATATCTGAATCCATACGCATAAAAATATTGTTTCAGGCTATTGAGTAACGTCAGCGACAAATCATCAGGCAACGCTGTAAGTAGATATTTTTCATAACCCAGATGATCAAGTACGCTATCCAGGATGCCTTTGGCAGAATCAAAGGTCAACAGATTCCTTGCATCAGGAAGCGAAACCCGACGATAAGCACTCAATTCTCTTTTGTCCATAACGACTTTCTTGTTGGCCACATATGCGATGAAATATCAGACATGCTTGCTGATGATTTTTTTCTTTTGAGTGAATATATAATGATCCTTGAATATTTTCGTTTCGTCCACTTTAACTTTCTTGATTCATGCCTCTTCCTGAAGTTCTCTGACGGCAGCCTCGACAGGAGTTTCGCCTTCTTCGATATGTCATTTCGGGAATCATCGATATCATGCTCATTTTACAACAAGTATTTCGACGCGTCCATTCTTATCTTTATACAGCGTGATCGTGCCATATGAATATTCCTTGATCATACACAACAGATTAGAACATTAAAAGATTTAGAACATTAATTAAAAGATCAGTAAGATATCAACAATTTTTTAATATTTTAATTTTTTAATTGCATCAAAAGCAACGAATGATCTTACCACCGCAAGCTCTTTTTCTGGGAACTGTTCAAAATGAGACAAAATCATATTCACATACCCATCAATGACCAATTTCTGAGCCTCATTTGAGGACAGTCATTTGGATTGCATATAGAATAATTTATCTTGATTGATTTTCTCTATTTTGGCTCCATGAGAAGCTTGAACATCATGAGAAGCGACAGACAGGGCAGGAAGAGATTTGATGGAAATATTTTTACCGAAAACGATATTTTCTTCGAGAAGATGAGCAACGACGTCCCTGATTCATTTTTTGATGTCGATATCCGCATCCACAGAGATTTTTCCATATTCTCCTAGCAAAGAAACGACATATGTTTCCGCTTTCACGGAAGAGCTCGTGATATAAGTAAGTATTTTCGCATTCACATGTGCTGTATCAGAGACGAAAATCGCAAAAATCTGACAGACCGAATCCTGTCATTGCATGTCGACATGGAGATCCAATTGAGAAGATTTCGCTACAATAAGGTAGGCCAGATGGGACTTTCACTGCACAGTGATCCTCTTTTCACCGGAAGCGCCAGAAAAAATATCAATGATGTGCGAATCACCTTTTGCAGATATATCGACAAAACTATTTTTCAAAAATCTTTTCATACCAAAAACTAAAGACTATCGGCTAAAGACTAAAAACTATTTTATTTTTCATTCTTGATGATATCGAGCAATTGTTGGGATTTGGAAGTTCAGGTAGATGAATATTCTCCAGATCCATCGGTCGTGAAACCGAAATCTGTTTCGGCATCACCATAATCACCAGAAGAAAGTGTATCTTGAGGTATTTCATTCAGATCTTCTTCGAAGCTTGGATCATAGACATCGATTCAAGTACCCACTTCTGAACCATCCTCTCCTGTCAATAATTCCATGTCCCCAGTGCTGTCGACAAGCGCCTCTCCTCGGAAAATTCAGGGGATGCCGCCTTGCTCTCGCGATTCAGATCGACTTTTCTCGTTGAGAAGCTGGATATATCCTTTTACGTCTCGATTATTTTTGGCTAATCCTACCAATAATAACAGCACGATAGCTATGAGGATAAGCCGCAAAACGTATCTAAAAATTTTTCAAAAAACAGTATACATTGTGTTTTTGTTTAAAAGATAAATATGCAGTATATATAATTATTGTGAGGCATATATCAACAATAAATCATCGGGAATCTTCTTTAAAAAAGGTTTGACAAACGACATGAATATGTGTATACATAATACAGAACATTTTACATTCTTCATTTTTATTAAAATGAAAAAAACATTAGTGTTTATAGTGAGCATACTAGCGATCCTAGGGATAGGAAATACAGTTTCAGCTTGCGAAGAGATTGATTTCGACTCATATGGAACGATATGTGTAGATCTCGACAAAGATGGGAATACTTATGATCTGAACGTAGATTACAGTGATCTTTCTCTTTCTCACACCAATGCATATTTCTATGTGCTTTTGCCGAACAAAAAAACTAGTAAAACCAGTGGATGATGATTGCTTTCACCAAGGCTTACCGACAATAATTCAGATTTCAGCTATAATTATAAGACATATAACGGATATGACAGCACGACAAGATTCGTAAAAGTATATGCTATCATCGGGAATGAAGTAAGAAGCACGGAAGTTTATTATGATTTCTCTGATGGAGATCGATCAGATGAAGATAACGAATGAACGTCAAACGGTGATCTGGATAATTTCTACATCACACTTAGCGACAGCACTCCTAGCCAAAATCAAAAAGTGACTTTAAATATCAAAGCTCGCGACGATGACAACGATACCATATCAGACTACAATGGCAGAAACGCGGACATCAAGGTAGAATACAAAACGTCATCAAGTAGCTCATGGAGATTAGTGACGTCGACATATATGACGCTCGACGACAAATCACCGAGATTCGCAGATGGAACAGCAAAAACTTACATCACTTTCAAATACAATTATCAATATAGAGTGACCGTTACAGACGATGATGAAGATATAGATGACTACAAGATTTTCAGCGTCGGTGACTCATCGTCCTCTACGTCAAATGGGAATCTCGATAATTTCGCAATTTCATTGAGTGATAGTACGCCTAGCAAAAATCAGAAAGTGACATTGCACATCAGAGCGCTTGATGATAGCGATGATGTCATTACAGATTATGATGGTAGCAACGCAGATGTTGCCGTCGAATACAGGACATCCTCAAGCAGCACACGGAGAACAGCTACTTCAACCTATGCATCCATTGATGATACGACTCCTAGCTTTGACAATGGTATCGCCGAAACAAACATCACCTTCAAATATAATTACGAATACAGAATCACCGTCACTGACGACAGCAAAAACATTGACGATTACAAAGTCTTCGATGTAGGAGGAACTAGCAGTTCGTCCAACGGAGATCTTGATAATTTCTACGTAACAAAAAGCGACAGCAGTCCCGACATAAATGAATGGGTAGATCTGACAATCAGAGCACGTGACAACGATAACAACACATTGACCGACTATACAGATAGCGTAGATTTCACAGTGTATTATAGAACATCTTCTTCAAATGTACGAACTCCTACGACATCATCAAATTATTATTCCATAGGTTCCAATTATGTTAATGGATATGATTTTTCTTCTTCCGATGACTGATCGGTCACTCTAAATGATTTCATAAAGTTTAGGCAAAAATTTGAATACAAAGTAGTGGTAGAAGATAGCAACGATGCAAATTTGAATGGATATACAGTCTTCAACCTTCGCAACCAGAATAGTGATGTCGATGGGTTTACCGCATCGCAATTGGACACAGTGACGAAAATCTATAATGCTCGAAACAGGATGATCAGCAGTCTCAAAAGCGAGTATTCCAGATTAAGAACCAACAATACGTGGATAAATATGTCAGATGATTTTTATGAAAACATGAAAGATGTCATAAACAACAAAACAAACAGAGAATTTGATGACTACAGCGACTATCTAGACGCCTTCAGAGATCGATACGAATATACCATAGATAATAGATAATCTTTATCTTTACTACCTTTTCTCATGATCATCAAAAAAAAATTAGCAAAAAAAACAACAGCAAAAAAAGCAGCCCACAGTCTTGCCAAGAAAAGTAATCGTGGCAGACCCAGAAAAGAATTTAAGTCGAAACACAAAAGACTGCAAGAGCAAGCCCTGATTACGACAACAATCGTAGAACACAGATTGCCGACGCACGAAAGGATTTTTCGTATGCCAAGCAAAGATAAATCGATTTTTTATCTGTTCATTTTCTCAATTGCATTGTTCCTTTTCTCACTCGCGATTTCCTTCATCAAAAAAGATGACATCAAACAGTTGCAGGAAATACAGGACGAGAACACTGCAATCACTGCTGAAACATGAATCGATACAGCAACAGAACAGACAGCGATTACATCAGCCGCACAAACCGTAGAAAATATGTATTGAACTATAAATGCTTGTGTCAATTGTGTCAATTACCGGGATGTAAGCATAAAAAATAGTAATACAGTTAAGACATATTTCAGTACCAAACGGCTTACAAGATTCCTCGGTGGGATCAAAGACTGATCAATCACAATCAGCGATGTACATCAAGAACAAATTAAAGATTATAGTTGGAAAGTAGACTACAAATTAAGCTACACGCTCCTGGATGGTCAGCCATTCGAAGAAGAACGAAGTGCAACAGTTCTCAGAAAGGATGACGTATACACAATTGCAAGCATCAAATGTGAAACCGCAGGATGTTCAAGAATGCCATTTTTTAATCCAGGGAAATACGGTATAAAATAATGGAAATTGAAAACATAGTCTCACAAGTCAAAGAAGATATCACAGATTTTCATACACATCATCCCAATTGAATCATCATCATCCGATGAGCGACAGTCACAGGGAAAAGCAAGCTTTCCATACTTTTGTCGGAATTTTTCGATGTAGAAATCATTTCTGCCGATAGCAGACAGATTTTTAAGTATATGGATATCGGCACTGATAAAGTGCCTCTAAAAATCCGCAAAAGAATCCCACATCATCAGATAGATACCATCGATCCGGATGAACGATATACGGCAGGCCAACGACAACACGACACCAAAAGAATCATCAAAGAAATCCAAAAAAGGAAGAAACTTCCTATGATTGTGGGAGGTACAGGACTCTATATCGACACCATCTATAAGAATTTCACCATGCCCGATGCCGAACCGAATCTCGCGCTTAGAGAGCAGCTCTATAAACAAGAAGAATCTGACCCATGATCACTGCACAGAGAGCTTATGAAGGTTGATCCTGAAGAAGCTATAAAGATCCATCCCAAGAGCACAAGATATCTGGTGAGAGCATTAGAAATCTACAAAACGACAGGAGAAAAAAAATCCGACACTTTTCTGCAACAGGAAGTCGACCAACCAATATTGATGATCGGACTCCGGAGAAACAAAGAAGAAACGAACAGAAGAATCAATATAAGAATCAAAGAGATGCTGAAATGATGACTCATCGATGAAGTAAAATGACTGCAAGAAAAATGATATATACCAGACCTACAATCCATGCAAGGCATCGGCTACAAAGAAACCATCGAATATCTACAGTGAAAATATGACATAAAGAAGCTGGAAGAGAATCTAAAAAAGGCTACGCACCATCTCGCGAAGAAACAAAGAACGCGATTCCGCAGATACATAGCCGAAGGTAAGGCCTCACCCAAGAAAAATGTGATCTATAAAGTATTTGAATTATAAATTGAGTCAGTCTAAACTCTAAGCTCTACAATCAATCCCCTATTGCATCATACACTTCTTTCATACCTCGACCGCCAACCCGAGTATTCGGGATGGATGCGAGAGGGATCAAAGAAAACTCAAAAAATTACCAACTACAAACTCTCTTCAATAGCAGCATAAATTTCTTTGATAAATTCCTTATCCTGATCCAATCATTCTTCTTTGATGAATTCCATGATTTCTTGGATTCTTTTTTTCTTTTTTTGCAATTCCTGCACCTCATTTTCTCAGGCGATTTGGAAAGGCACTACTCCATCATCTTTTTTCTTTCCATTTTGAACTACCATAGCAAATGATAAAATTATAAACAATTTTTATCGCGAAGTGTTTATCATTTTAATATCTGTATCGTTCAGTCTTATATGGTCATTCGACTGGCACGCCGATATAGTCAGCTTGTTTTTGTGTTAAAGTATCGAGTTTCGCGCCGATATGCTCAAGATGCAATCTAGCGACTTTTTCATCCAGATGCTTCGGCAGCATGTATACTTTTTTCTCATATCTTTCTGGATGCATCCGAAGTTCCAATTGTGCAAGCGTTTGATTGGTGAACGAATTGGACATGACGAACGAGGGATGACCTGTCGCACATCACAAATTAACTAATCTACCTTCGGCAAGAACGATGATATCGTGGCCACCTGTGCCGTCTTTAGCGGCATCAATCGTATATTTATCTACTTGTGGTTTGATATTCACTTTAGTACTGCCATAATTTTTATTGAGCCATGCCATATCGATTTCATTGTCAAAGTGTCCGATATTACAAACGATAGTCTTATCTTGCATAGATTTGAAATGTCTATCGACGATAATGTTCAGATTTCCTGTCGCAGTAACGACGATATTCGCTTCCTTAACTGCATCATCCATGTGCTTCACTTCATATCATTCCATGGCAGCTTGCAATGCACAGATAGGATCCACTTCTGTCACGATTACTCTCATGTTTGCATTTTTAAGTGATTCTGCAGATCATTTTCACACATCACCATAGCCGGCGACCACAGCGATTTTTCATGCCAACATCAAATCTGTTGCCCTTCTAATAGCATCGACAAGCGATTCTCTGCATCCATATTTATTGTCGAATTTTGACTTAGTAACCGAGTCATTCACGTTGATTGCAGGAAGCGGAAGCGTTCATGCTTTCATCCTGTCGTATAATCTGTGCACACCAGTAGTAGTCTCTTCAGAAACTCATTTGATGCCAGCAACCAATTGCGGATATTTGTCCAACACCATATTTGTGAGGTCTCAACCGTCATCCAGAATCATATTGAGCTGCTCTTTTTTATCGCCGAAATACAACGTCTGTTCGATGCATCGATTAAATTCTTCTTCATTCATCCCCTTCCACGCATATACAGGAATTCCAGCAGCAACGATAGCAGCAGCAGCATGATCTTGCGTAGAAAAAATATTACAGCTAGACCGCTGCACTTGTGCTCACAATACTTTCAATGTTTCAATCAACACAGCAGTCTGGATAGTCATATGCAAACATCCGGCGATTCTCGCTCACTTCAGCGGTTTTGATTTCCCGAATTCTTTTCTGAGCGACATAAGACCTGGCATTTCTGCTTCAGCCAATTCGATTTCTTTTCTTCACCATTCAGCGAGTGATAAGTCTTTCACCTTGTAAACACCTTCTTTAAAATCCATTTGAATATATTTTATAATTTAAAATACAATAGTTCACTACCCGAATAAGTTCGAAACGTAGTGAGAAATTATCGAGGTAGTAACTATATATCGCCAAGATATACATTCTGATCATATGTTTCCTGGAATTTTTTCAGCACGTCTTCTCTAGTGAAATGATGATGCAATGTCCCTTGAGAAGCGACAACGAATGAAGCAACTACATTACCCATCTTCGCGGAGTCTTCCCGATCCAATCCTTTCGCTAAACCAGCCAACAATCATGATCTAAAACTATCTCCAGCTCAGGTAGGATCAATGACGTCTTCTACTTTCACTCATGAAATGATGACTTCTCATTGCTTACCAAGCAAGCTCGCACCATTTTTACCCAAGGTAATGACGATTTTCTCCAACATGTTTATGATATGATGTTGTTGCAATCATGTTTTCTCCAAAATCCATCAGAATTCATATTCATTACAGATGAGATAAGTAGAATTTTCTAATGCTTGCATCAAATCCTCTTTGCTGAACAAGGTCATAGCCTGCCCAGGGTCAAAGAAACATTTGATATCATTCGAATGACATTCTTTGAGGTGCATAAGCATAGCATCCTTGGCATTAGGCGCGATGATTGCATATTGGATATCTCACTTAGGTACATGTTGATTCACAGCCTTCATCATAGCCCCTGGATAGAAATTAGTTATCTGATTATGATAACTGTCGGTAGTGATATATGCACATGGAGTGAATAAATCTGGATCTTTGAGGACGTTAGCATAATTGACATATTTGGAAAGATTTTCATCTTGAATGAAATCTTTTCCTACCGCTGCAAGCATTATCGTATCATTTTTGAGTCAAAGCAGACCTAGGTTGTACGCGATATTGTGCGCCGTTCATCAACCGCTTTTCTGAAGCTCAGAAATAGTGAATCCGACATTCAGATTCTCCAATTGATCCTTGAGGATATGTTCAGAGAATTTCCCGTCAAATTTCATGATATAATCATAGGCGATTGACCCACTCACCAAAATTTTTCACATAGATTAATTTAATAAGTAAATTTTGATAGCAAAGATAGTAGCGATCACAAGCCACGATGCATAAGGAATAAGCAGATATGCTGATCGTCTAGATCTAGGCCGCACAGCGATAATCATCATGACAGTCACTATGAATAATACAATCATTTCTATGATAGACCACAAAAAAAGATGTTTTGTAAAAAAGAGCCGACTTCGCAGAACATTGAGTATCGCATTATCTACAAACAGGCTTATCGCTATACCGAATTTTTTATCATGTTCGGATGTACACCAAAACAAGACTGTGGAAATTGCACCAAGAGCAAAAATAACAAACCGGATAATTCATATAGACCATCCTAGGGGGGTGAAATTAGGCAATTGCAAGGTAGTGTACCGTTCCATTCATCACATAGTGAGGTACTGTCCCCATAGGGCCACGACAAGAATAATCAAAGGGATGATCACATACGAAAATCTGAATTTTTTCATAAAATAAATTAAAGAATAAATATTTTTCGTCCTTTTCGTCGTTTTCGTCTTTTTACACCTTTAAGGTGAATCCGACTTTTTTATACACCTCCTGGATTTTCTTGGCAGCGATTTCATTCACGATCTTCGCATTTTTTTCTAGCAAGGCGATAATCTCTTTATCAGCAATTTTTGCATATTTCCCCTGGATCGGAATAAGCAAAGCCATGATTTTTTCATACAGATAGTCTTTCGCATCCTTATAAGAAAGTCAGCCAGCTTGATATCTTTTTCTTAGCGCATCATCTTCCACTGGAGTAAGAAATAATTTACACAGATGATAGACATTGCATTGATCAGGATCTTTTTTCTCTTCCACTGTCTGTGCGTTCGTAGGGATTTGCTTCACTCTTTTGAGGATAGTCTTTCCATCATCAAGAAGTCAGATATAATTATTGTAGGACTTGCTCATTTTACGACCATCGACTCAGATGATGGTTCCCACATCAGATTTTATATGTACATCAGGAACCTTGAAAGTTTCGCCGAACATGGAATTGAATCTGAGCGCGATATCTCTGGCGTATTCCACATGTTGTTTCTGATCTTTTCAGACAGGAACGACATCTGCATCATAAAGCAGAATATCAGCCGCCATCAAAATTGGATAACAAAAGGTCCCGACACCCATTTCTTTAGCTTTTCACTTATCAAGCGCTTCTTTGTACGAATGCATCCTTTCCATAAATCCCATATGAGTTATACAGGTTAGTACCCGATTAAGCTGTGCATGCCCAGGTACGTCAGCAGGATTGTAGATGACGAATCTGGAAAGATCTACTCCACAGGCCATATAGAGTTTCAACACATTGATGCTATTTTGTCTGAGTGCTACTCCATTATGAAGCTGGGTAAATGCATGCATATTCGCGAGAAATAGAAAAATTTCAGCATCCTGCGACTCTTTAGCGAGCTCTATCATAGGTTTGATCGCTCCAAAATAATTTCAGAGATGCAATTGGTTGTCTGTAGGCTTAAGCCCCGTTAATATTCTTTTTTCCATTAGACAAAAATTATGTAAATAAGGCGCCGAAACTTCTTTCTATCCTTTGTATATATCAAAGGGCAAAAGAAGTTTAACTCGACCGCCACGCAGAGTTATCGTGTGGATGCGAGAGTTATGCTTTAGTATAACGCCGCTTTTCGTTCGACCACCAGCTATATGCTGGATGTGAGAACGATGCAGCTTGCTGTATATCTATAGGAATGAGTCAAATTCCTATATGGCAATAAATAACGCACGTTGTTTTTACGGTTTTGGCATTTTAATTCAACTCATATTGTACTCATCAAAATCCGATTCCTGATGCTTTAACATTGAAATTCCCATCTCCTTGGATACACTGCCAGCATGAAAATCGATTATAAGAAATCTTTCATCAGCATACTCTTCTTTTCCCACCTCATCATCGTCATCTTGTGGTTCGGATTATTTTTTGTTCCGACGGATTTCTGGCCATGAAGAATCAGTTTTCATTTCCGATATATCCTGACATTATTGGTATTACAATTACTATGGTCGCTAGTAATCTATAAGAAATTCAATTTAATCTGTGCTCTCACGACACGGATGCAATGCATGAGAGGATACGGGATATATGATAAAAAAAATTACGGTCACTCATTTATCGCCGAACTTCTACAGAGATTAAGGATAAGACTGAATTTTCAGATAATCAACATCCTTCTCTTGCTGACATTCATACTAGCAGCGTTGAAATACTTTTCCGTCATCAGATAACAATCACGCAAGCGTTTTTTCTCATTGAAATAAAGCATGCAATAATTACACTTTTTGACAAAGCGATTTAACTCTATAATTTTTTTATCATGAAAAAACAAAGGACAATATGACTTTTGATTGCGTTGAGCACATTATGTTTAACGATATCTGGAGTTAGTGCCGACACAGGAAGTAACGATTTTTGCGTTTCAGCAGGAATTTGTCTTACCGACACCGGAGTATATATATCCTGAACGGTTAGCACATGAGCAACAAATACCTGACTCGTTACTGGTAACTCGTGACTCGTCACTGTGTACACCTGAACGGAATTCCAACAAGCTTTGAAACGGATGTTCGCTAATTGATTGACCAGCTACGGAACAAAGACAGGCTACAGACCGGCAGATTTTCTTACTAGACAAGAAGCGGCAAAAATAGTCTGACAAGCATATACCGTCTTATGATATGTTCAAGAGATCAAAAATACGAACTGTGCATTCAGCGATGCATCGCTTGTTGATTCGACGCTCAAGAGTCATGTAAGTAATGTCTGCAAACGATGACTATTCAAAGGGACACAAGGCTACAGCCCAGCAACGCTGGGGAAATTCATGCCGACCAAATCACTCACCAGACCAGAAATCATGGCAGTGCTCGTAAGAATGTTTGAATGATCGACATCTTTTGAAAGCATATCTCCACGACGAAGCGAATACTATCTCAAAGGGAAAGCGATAAGGCTCACAACAGTGAGTAGCCAAACTGCCTTTGACTCACCGATCACCAGACAAGAAATGGCGATCTATATCTACAGACTCAGAAACATCGTCATCGACCAGGCAGCTAAAGCGAACGCGCTCAATGTGATCAACCAGCTCAACCAGACAGGGTCAGATTCTTCTCAACTTGCAACAGATTTCTCGGCACTGGCTGGATCTATCAGCGTAGACAAAGATCCTGAATTGCTCGAAGCGATCAGATGGATGAATGACAATGGGTTGACCAATTATACAACCATTCAGGATTACTTGCCATTTGCAATCCTCACTAGAGAACAGGCGGCGAAAATACTTTATTCTTTCTCAGAAGTATTTGATTTCGTTGCTATGTGAACCAACACAGATTGTACATTTACGGATATAAGCACGGCAGATGAATCATTAGTGAATTCGATAGAGAATGCTTGCCGCGCGAACATCATGAAAGGGACGAACGGAAAATTTATGCCCAAGACCACCATCAAAAAATCGGAATTCGTGACAGCGATGATAAGAATGTTCGAGGGCAAGAAACTCGATGAAACATGAACGCCGCGACGAAAGAATTACTTCCAGAAAGCGCAGGATATGGGCATCGTATCTCCTGCCGACGCAATCACCTTCGAACAGCCGATCACCAGATACGAAGTAGCATTATTCTTGTATAGATTCAAAGTGAAATATCAGATGCTCAATGCGCTGAATAGCAATAAATTGAATAATGAAATCATCAACACCGTTCCAGGTTCAATCACCACAGGAAGTAATAACCTACTGGAATCAGACGTATATATCGACATGAATTCCATAGAAAACGGTAATTTTGATGTAGGATATATCGAAATTTTCGGAACCAGATATAAAATAGTGAAATCTTCCACCGAAAAATATTTCTCAGATAATTTCGTACGATATGGCGATGTATTCGATATAGATAATGATGACAAGATAGGAACGATGTCACTAATCGTCAGCAATGGATATACTATCGAATGAACGATCAGATTGCCAGACCATGACTACCTTATCTCGCAGCTCACTGAAACGAATGCATACTACCAGATTAAACAAATCAAGTAATTAATCATCTGAAATCATCAGAATTTAATCATCTGAAATCATTGCCATGGAAGTAAAAAAGATAAATACGGACAAGCTCCTCAATATCAATTCGCACGCAAGACCAGACAATTTTGAAGATTTTATCGGTCAAGAACATATCAAAGGCGTAGTGAAAACAGCAATCGATAGCGGTAAAAAAAGGAAGTCGTATATGGGACATATGCTTTTTTCCGGTCCCAGCGGATTTGGAAAAACAACGATAGCGCACATCATTTCCAAACAATCTAACGTCGGCATTAAAGCAGTGACCGGCTACGCCATCAATAAACCATCAGACATCATCAGTATTTTAAATATCCTTGAGCAAGGCGATATCCTTTTCATCGATGAAATTCACAGACTCAAACCGAATATCGAAGAAGTGCTCTACATCGCGATGGAAGATTTTGTCATCGATATGGTCATGCCGGAATGATGAAATGTAAGAGTTCCCATCAATCCTTTCACGCTCATCGGAGCGACAACGAAATCTGAATTGCTCAGCCAACCGATCAAAAATAGATTCGTCTATCACTTCCATTTCATGGAATACACACCGGATGAAAAAATCGTACTCATCAAAAAATACCTCACACAATACGGCATTAATGTCACACCGGAAATCCTAGAACAGGTCAGCCAAAAAGTCGATGCGGTACCAAGAGAGATTCATAATATGTGTATCAAAATCAGAGACTTCGTCATCACACATGGCAATCCCGTCATTGCAAACGCAGTGAAGCAATCTGAATTACCAAAACAAAATACTCTGACACAACAACTTCGGAATGACTTCCTCACCCACAGCAAAATCGAAGAAGGTGGCATGACTCCCCTTCACGCAAGATACCTAGAAATCCTTGAACAAGCTGACAGACCGATGGGCGCCAAAGCCATCGCCGTCCAACTCGGAATCAACGAAAAAGCAGTTGAAGAAGATGTTGAGCCACTATTGTTGAAACTTTGAAAGATTGAAAAAACTTGAGCAGGCAGAATTTTAGTTTAACACGTAAATAATTTCATGGATACATTTCTCATAATTCTTACTTTCCTTTACAGTGTTGGCTGAATAATCACTTTTTTGTGATTCGTTCCAACCATGAAAGATCTGCGACACAAAAAACCAAGCGCTAATACACGAACATATATTATCCGGACAACAACAACATTTTTCACTTCATTATATGGGATATTCATACTCAAAAATTTAGTATTCATCATAGTGATAAATTTGCAATTGTTAGCCTGTGTTATGGTCTTGGCCTTAAGAATGAGATTAAATTATATGAAAAAATAAAATATTTTCTATAAAAAAATTAAAAAAAATCGCACGCAAATGCAGTCAACGGTTTTGGTTCTTGCGAATTGTCTGAGCTGGATTATACATACTCCCCAAACAAGTCCGAAATGTAATGAGGAATGTTTGTGGTAGTAACTATCCAAGCTTCAATCAAAAACTAAATTGGGTTTTTGAAGGAGCTTGTAAAAAGAACTAGACCTTTTGCTGATTGGCGCCTGTCCCGCAATAGTGCGGGAGGGCAATGGCAAAAGTCAGTCTGCGAAGCGCGCCGCAGGAATATAGAAAAATAGTTTGATCTCAAGAACTTGACATAATCTCTCGATTGTATATATAGTGTATGTGTAAAAGTGAATGAAAGATATCATCAGACGATGACTTCTCTGAACAGCGTTCAAAATACGAGCAGCTTACACTTTTTCTGATAAAATATGATATTGGGAAAATGATATATGCAAAACATTAAACGATAGTTTATGAAAGAAAGAGATTCTTTGTGACCAAGAGACCAACGACATCATCAATCTGATGAGCGGGAAAATCACTCAAGAAGATTTTGATGCGCTATTGGCAAGACATGGATATAAAAATACAAATATCAATATAGAAAAATTAATTAAGCCTGATGAAGCGTTATTCAAAACGATCTTGGAGATACAGACAAAATATACCAATCCGACGATTTCTTTTTCCGAATCTTTTTATAATATAGAGACAGGCAAGGACGAGCCGGAAAGGCCAAGACATAATATGTTCACCAATGCTATGCAATTGCATCAGCTGGACGCTAAAATCCTGCAGTTTAAGACCATGACTCAGGAAGATAAATTTTGGACGGAACACATGTTTTGATTAAAATCTTTTTTGAAGTCCTATGCGCAAGAAACCCGGCAAAGATATCTTTTGAATAACTGGAAAATGAAAACAACACACATGAAGCAGATCAAAGAGAAATGAGCAATAGCAGTGTGATTCAATCTGCTTGGCGACTATATCTGATCATGATTCAACTCAAAGAAAATGTATAAGACACTCTGAGGCATAGATTATGTGGCTCATATGGTATATGAACCGGAAGTTATTCAAGACATTATCACAACATACAAAAAATATGCTGACCTCGAAAATCCTGAACATGTGTTTATGCTGGCCAAATTCTACGGGGGATTTTTACTCTCTACAAAAACTGACTTTTCGTTCCTTATACAGATAGCAAACAAGCAGCTTTCTATCTAAATATGCTTGAAAATATGTGACATGATTTTTCTTCATATTTGATGTGATGCTACTATCAGGAGATATACGCCAAAGAATATAAGTACAATCTCTATAGATGCAATTATGTACAAGATATGCTAAAAGTAGATATAAACTGAGATACAATTACTCGTGTGGAATTATTTGAAAAATTCATATTTTATTATGAAAAATCATACAGACAGTGAAACATAGAGGCAGGATATGATATTATTTATATCATCAATGCCCATAGACGAGGACAATATGATGCTTTGATGATTTCTATCTGAGAAGATATGCTAAAAAGGCATAAAAATGAACTTGAGAAAGAGACCTTGTGAAAGGTTTATAAGATTTTATGATCTGTCTACCGTCACAAGTGAAATAAGAGAAAATGAGAGAGATATGAGAAAATGTCAGATAAGATTCTCTGAAAAGCTGCTAAATAGAAAAT
>Ga0100394_1000634_pt1 | contig 29078 bp, 25 predicted proteins | sample CryGeymeta201518_FD_81549 | JGI IMG/M metagenome (GOLD analysis project Ga0100394, IMG submission 81549) | Groundwater microbial communities from Crystal Geyser aquifers in Utah, USA - Crystal Geyser metaG 2015-18 | ecosystem: Environmental > Aquatic > Deep subsurface > Groundwater | place: USA... | reverse complement strand
TCGGCATTAAAGGGAGATTGTCTGACCAAACGGTGGGCGCCTCTTTCCCCCTTCAAATAACCATAAGCGAAAGGGCCGGTGATAATCATGATGACATTTTTAATCCCCGCTTCGTCGCCGGGAATCGAGTCAATGACATCAACCTTCCAGTCTTTCTTCTCCGCAAAGCGGAAGTACATTCTCATCAGCATCTGCGCCCAATCCATCGCTTCCGTTCCTCCCTGCCCGGCATGAATTGAAACTATCGCCGCCGAAGCGTCGTATTTCCCCCCTAAATAAGTTTTTTTTTCAAGCTGGCCGGTTTCTTTTTCCAGCCCAGACAGCTCTTTTTTGATATCCTCCAGCAATACTCCGCTGTCTTTTGACTGCGACAGCTCTTCTAAAGACTGCAGTTGTTTTTCAAGCCGGTCGACTTGGTCGATCTCATCAGTATAAAAAGCCAGCAGTTTGGATGTTTTTTGCGCCTCAAGTTGATTATCCCAAAAACCAGGCTTTGAGGTTTGTTCCTGCAGTTTTTTGATTTCTTCTTTTTTTTCTCCCAAATTCAACTTCTCTCTCAAAATCTCAAGGCTGCTTTTTAGCTGGTGGAGTTTTTCAATTACTTCTTCCATAGATAAGTTCATCGGGACATCTGATTTTCCGACCTCTTTTACCGTTCTATTGATTCACCGATTTACTATTGGTTGTTATTATAACTCGCGCTTTCGGTAGCCAATTCCTCAAACCATCTTTTGTATATCTCCATCTTGATAATTTTTAATTCTTTGGCCGGTAACTGCTTGGCCGATTCAAGCAGTTCATCTGCTCTCTGTTTTACGGTTTCACGGATTTCTCTCCCGGGCCGGGCATACTGGGAATTTTCAAAAAACTCACCTCCTTTTTCAATCGTTTTTTTGAAATTTCCTCCTTTGGCCGCTTCAACCGCTTTTCCTAAAATATCTTCCGTATACTGCGTCATTTTTTCCTCGTCTTTCGGAATTTTCCCGATCAGGGGAGAAAGAATTTCCCGCACTTTTATTTTGCCAAAAAAAAGCAGCCAGCCGATAACGATCAGGGCCAAAAACGAAAGAAACCCCAGGAACATACTTTTGAGTCTATTTTCTTTTTTTGCCATTCTTATAGCTTAATTATACAGAATTTTCGCCTTGATTTCCGTATCCCGACGCAGTTGCTTCTCAAAAACAAAACCGGGGATCGTCAGTTTATACGGAAACTGCTCAATCCCCGGCTGTTTTTGAACTGTCAAAATATAGTCAGTCTTTTTGCCCAACAAGAAGTCAACCGGCATTTTATAAACAACCGTCACTTCTTTCTCTGATTTGGCAGGGACTTCAACAAAAAAACCAACCCCCTGAAGATTCAAATCTTTTTTTTCTTCAAAAAACAATTCTTTTTCCCCTATCCCTTTTCCGTCAATATTAACCGAAATTTCCCGGGCAGAACTTGGAAAATAAACTCTTAAAAAATTGACATAATCCCCGCCCCAAAAGCCCGGCTTCACCGGAGTAAAATATTTACTCTCATTTTTGAAATATATTTTTGTTCTTTTTTGAATACTATTAGTATCCAAAATTACCATCTCCTGCTCAACTTTTCTTTGCACATATAAATTGGCCTTGTTAACCCCCAAATTCGCTTCAACCAAATAGAAATAATCATTAAGTCCTTTCTCCGAAGGGGTAAATTTTTTCATTGATCCATCCCAGCCCAATTTTTTAACAATATCGGCAGACTTTGGATCCGACAAATAAATTAAAACCTGTCTTTCCTGCAGATTTTTATAAATTACTTTCGCCAGAACCAATAATTGTTTGGAGTTTAAATTCTTAAGTTTGCTTATCATTGCTTTGACTAAAGCCGACATAATGTTGGCTTTCTGGGTAGAACCGGCAAAAAAATCCTTCTCGGCATATTCTTGGGCAATTTGGTAAAAATTTTCACTGTCAACCTTTAATCCGTAATCAACCAAATCTATCGGCCCGGTAAGATCAAACAAGTCTTCCACTAAATTAAGATTAACGGCAATCATCCCCTCCGCCTTTTCTTCATTACCTTTTTCGAAAAACCAGCTGACTGTTTGGGCCGAGGTGGGAAAATCCGGATCCCAGTTGGCATCCCGCAGTCGAAACCAGCCCTGCTTAAAAGCCATCTGAATCGGAACCGGCGGATCGACATGGCCGGCAATTTGCCCGTCAGGAACATAAATATCCTGCACTATAATTTCCCCCATCCCCCCATTCTCAAATTTTATTTTGGCATATGATCCCATAAAACCACCGGTCGGCCTAAGTTCCATGTTGTTTTGCAAAAGAACGTAGTAAGTTTTGGGGCTGTTTCTGCCGGTAATTTCGGGAATTAAATCTATAAGGTTAAGTGCTCCTCCCCAAGGTTTTATTTTTTTTCTCAAGGCTTGGTAATCCCTGTCAAAACCAGCCGGCTGATTGGTGATAATGCCGACATAAAGATTTTTTAAAGATTTTAAAGCCAAACCGGTTTGTCCTAACAGAATTACAAGCAAAAGCAAAATAAATATCCCAAAAATTTTTCTTATCATGGAAAAAACGCCTGCCTTAGAGTAAGGAAGGAAAAAACACCGAAGAAAATAAAGGCCGCTAAAAGCACCGATTTTCTGAAAAAACCAAGCCGTAGTTGGAGAGGAAGGAATTTCCGATTAAGGCGGTAAGTTAACCCAAGATGGATAAACATACAAAAAGCATTAATCACCGCAGACAAGGTCAAAAGCGATTTTGGTTCTTTAAAACCCAAGAGTAAAATAACAATGCCAAAAAATATCTGCCCCCACAGAGCCAGATAAAACCCTCCCGAAAGATTGACCCCTTTTCTGTCTGATTTTTGGCTAAAAAGCAAAAAGTTCTCCGAAATCATTCTTGAGGTAGATTCCAAAACCGTCAATTGTGTCGAATAAAGCATAAAAAATCCCAACACCAAAAAACCAATCCCGAAAGTTTTTCCCAGGCGCTGCGCAATAACCAGCGCTTCGTTAAAGAAAAAGCCAATTCCCTGCAAATTACCGCCCCGGCTATAAACCAAAGAATAAGAAAGAACCGAAAGAAGGGCGATGGTCAAAAAACCCAAGAACCAAAAAATTACCAGATGCTCCAAATTAATAATTTTCCACCATTTTTTAAACTCCGATAAATTTTCTTTGTTGACCGGAAAAGTAACTCCTTCAAGCCTCATTTTTTGATTCTCTTTTGAAAACAAACTTTTGAGTTTTGCGGCATACTTACCCATTCCGTACCCCTTCTCCTTAATATAATAACTTTGCGCCAGATTAAGATTTCCCCCCGCCCCCGCGTAGGCAAAAGCACCCAAAAAACTCATTAAAGAAATTCCCTCCGGTAAAAAAAGATATCCTTTCCCCCGGCCGACAATCCCGGCCAAAAATACTTGCCAGTCAGCGAATTTTGTCAATAAAAAACATAAAATAAAAATAAAAGGAATCCCTAAAAAAATTATTGTTTTTTGAAAAGTTTCCAAAGTTTTATAAAGACTTTTTCCGGCACTGAGAATCACTCCCACCAAAACAAGTAAAAAAACCGCTATCAACGCTTCGTTTTTGAAATTAAAAAGACGGCTTAAAATTTGGCTGCTGGCGGCGGAAAAACCGGGCAGTCCCCAGGCAATAAAAGTAGAAAACATAAACCAGATCGGCCAGCCACGCCAAAGCTTCCTGAAACCGACAAAAACACTCTCCCCAAAAACTAAAGCGTATCTTTCTATCTCCATATTCATAAAAAATTGAAAAGTTATTCCAAGAAAAGCCCCCCAGATTATTCCCAAACCAAAATTAGCCGTCAAATAAGGCCACATTATCAACTCTCCGCTTCCCAGAGAAAGGCCAAGAAACACAAAAGAAGGACCTAAAATCTTCCAGAAAGAAGGAGCTTTTGGTAAGTCTTTTGTTTCCATAATTAAAATAATTTTAAATCCATTCGGTAAACTCAGGACAAGTTTTTAAATTTTTAATGTTTAAAACAAATCAATTGTAACTAAAAAAATAACCCTTGACAATCTTTTTGGTTTTATATTTAATAGAACAAATATCAAGAGTACGGGGAGGGACTTAGCCCAACGATCCGTCAGCAACCCTTCGACTTCGCTCAGGGTCATAGCCCGCGACAAAGTTTGGGGTGCTAAATCTAAGCCCAAAAGGGAAGATATGTCCGTCCGCTGAAAAGCGAGACGAGAAAAAGCAAAAAAATTAACTCCTTTAGGGGAGTTTTTTATTATTATTTAGCGCCTGGAGGTTATTTATGAACTACCACTATTTCACTTCCGAATCTGTTGCCGCCGGACATCCGGATAAAGTCTGCGACCAAATTGCCGACGCGGTTTTAGATGCCGCCATTACTGCTTTTCCTAAGTCAAGAGTGGCAGTAGAAACTTTAGTTACTGTTAATCAGGTTTGTATGGCAGGCGAAGTTACTTGTCCGGAAAAATTGGATTTTGAAAATATTGCCCGAAAAGTAATTAACAAATTAGGTTATATTGACCCTATTTTAAACTTTACCGACAAGTCGCCTATTAATGTTTATATTCACCAGCAATCTCCTGATATTGCCATGGGAGCCGATGCTGACGGCGCCGGGGACCAGGGAATGATGTTTGGCTACGCCTGTAACGAAACCAAAGAACTAATGCCTTTGCCGATTATTCTTTCTCACCAGTTGGTCAAAGCAATGGACGGACTTAGAGAAACAAATAAAATTCCCTGTTTAAGACCGGACGGCAAAAGCGAGGTAAAAGTCCGCTATGAAAACGGCAAACCAGTGGCAGTTGAAAAAGTTGTCTTGGCTGTCCCCCATAACCAATCAGTTTCAAAAGAAGAATTACAAAAACAACTTTTCAAATTGGTGGTAAAACCGGTTATTGAAGGTTATGGTTTTTCTATTACAGAGGAGAATTGTATTCTTAACGGCACCGGCAAATGGGAAATTGGCGGACCAGCCACCGACACCGGTGTTACCGGAAGAAAGATCATTGTTGATTCGTATGGAGGAATGGCCAGAATCGGCGGCGGCGCTTTTTCCGGCAAAGACCCGACCAAAGTTGACCGCAGCGGCGCCTACGGAGCAAGATATGTGGCAAAAAACATCGTTGCCAACGGACTGGCTGACCGATGCGAAGTGCAATTGGCTTATGTCATTGGCTTGGCGCAGCCGATAACCGTTGCTTTTGAAACTTTCGGCACGGAAAAGAAAGAAATAAAAGTAATTGAATATTTTGCCAAAAATCTTTTAGATCTTTCGGTCAAGGAAATTATTGAAGGATTAAATCTGCGCCAGCCATTTTATGAAAAAACCGCCAGTTACGGCCACTTCGGCCGTGCTGAATTCCCGTGGGAAAAAGTGGTGAAATTATAATTTTCGAGGCCAAAAGGGGAGGCCTTACGAAGCTAAAGTAGATTAGTTGCGTTCTTTTATGAAATTGGAACCTTAAGGAAAACTTTGCGTTCACACCGACAAACTTTATTGACAGACGATCTCTCGGACAACATTGCTTCTCATTCCTTTCGTGTCACAATGATTGGCCTTTTCTTGGCAAAAGTGGTAGAACTATAGTTATTATTAATATAATAAAGACATATGAATAATGAAAGAAGCAGACAACCTCTAACTCTTGAGCAAACAATTGCTCGTATTGAAGCGCTAAGCGAAGAATACAGACTTGATACAGAAATGTCCTCTGACCGCGCCAGACTTTATATGGGCTGGCTGGACGAAACGGTTGCAACCGTTGAAAAAATTTCTCCCAAGTGGAGCCCGACATTAAAAACAGTTTTTACCCAAACAGTGGCAAACTTGTTACGTAAAGACTACTTTTCATTTGGAACTGAGTATGGAACAGGACAAGGATCCCGACCGCTGGTGGAAATTATCAGGTCGCTCAAACATTTTTCTTACCTGCCGGAGGAAGAATCTATCGCTTACCTTAAGCTGTTAGAAACGATTTACACCAACCACCACTTAACACCAAAAATTCTAGACCCGCTTTTCTACTATGGTCCTAAAAGAGATAAGCAATTTCATCCTTTAACCACAGAATTAAACAATCGCCTGGACAGAGCGGCCAATTCTCCCGCAAGAAAGAAAGAAATAACTATTGTTTCCAATTATATAGCCGCAGAAACCAAAACAATTAACAGATAAATTATTGATTTAGAATATAGCAAAACTTAAGGGGAAAGCAGAAGCTATCAGAGAAAATTATTCAGATTATGAAACACCGGGGTTAAGCGAAACTACCGCTAACAATGAGCTGGAAAGTATTTGGCGGGGAATTGAAGAAATCTTTTATCAAACTTTGGCAGAAAATTTATAAAGTCCATGTAAAAAGTCGGCTATTCATTGCTTTGCCTTTTTATTTGATTCAATGATTTAAATCATTGAATCAAATACACCTTGGCGCTTTTACTCTATCCTCACTATTAAAAATTATCCTTTCTTTTTTTAGCAACTCTTTTTGTTTACCGATTCCGCCAAAAACATAGCCCGGAGACAAACGGCCGTCTTTAAAGACGACCCGATGACAGGGAATGTTTTTCGGATCGGGGTTTTTATGGAGAGCAAATCCGACCACCCGCGGGGTCGTTCCCGCTTTTTTGGCAATTGCCCCATAAGTCGCCACTTCTCCTTTGGGAATTTTTTTTACTTCCTCGTAAATTCTTTCAAATATTTTTCTCATTATCCTTCAAACCAAATCTAGGACAAATTAAAATCTTTCTTTAATTTAATAATTTTATCTCTTAATTTGGCGGCCTTTTCGAACTCGAAAAGCCGGGCGTACTCACGCATTTGAATCCCTAATTTTTTAATATATTTTTTAGCCTCACCGGGGGTCATCCCCAATTCGTCAAACTCTTCCTCAAGCTCTTTTTCCACCAGCGGGTTTCTAATTGGCTTACTGATGGTTTTGGGAATAATCCCATGCTCCTCATTATATTTTAACTGGACTTCCCTCCGGCGGTTTACTTCTTCAATCGCTTCCTTCATCGCCAGTGTTTCTTCGTCCGCATACATTATTACTTTTCCAAAAACATTTCTGGCAGTCCTGCCCATTGTCTGAATTAATGAAACGCGGGAACGTAAAAATCCTTGCTTATCCGCATCTAAAATCGCGACTAAAGTCACTTCCGGTAAATCAAGCCCTTCACGCAACAAATTTATCCCAACAATAACGTCATAAGTTCCTCTTCTTAGGTCAGCCAAGATATCGGTTCTTTGCAAGGTATCAACATCCGCGTGTAAATAATTAACTAAAATAATCTCTCCTGTATTAACCGGATCAGCTAAATACGAACTTAATTCTTCCGCCATCCTCTTGGTTAAAGTCGTGACTAAAACCCGCTCACCTTTCTTTTTTCTGGCCAAAATTTCCTTAATTAAATCTTTAACTTGCCCGTCAATCGACCTGACTTCAACTTCCGGATCCACCAAACCGGTCGGCCTTATAAGTTGTTCGATGACATGTTTTTCTGACTTATTAATTTCCCACTCATCCGGAGTAGCTGACACGAATATCGCCTGCGGGACCCTTTCTAAAAACTCATTAAAATTAAGCGGCCGGTTGTCTAAACAGGAAGGCAGGCGAAAGCCAAAATCAATTAAAGTTTTTTTGCGCGATTGATCCCCGTGGTGCATCCCGCGTACCTGTGGGACAGTCATGTGCGACTCGTCAATCACCACCAAAAAATCATCTTTATATTGATATTTAAAATAATCCATTAAAGAAAACGGCGCCGATCCGGGAGTCCGGCCGTCAAAATAGCGGGAATAATTTTCAATTCCGTTTACATACCCCACTTCTTTTATCATTTCCAAGTCATAGTTGACCTTTTCGTTTAAACGGTTGGCCTCCATCTGTTTGTCTTCTTTTTTCAGATTTTCCAAACGGATTTTTAAATCCGCTCTTATTTGTTTAAAAGCGCTGTCCAATACCTTTTTGTCCGCCAAAAAATGCTTAGCCGGATAAAGAAAATAATTTTGCAGTTCTATTTCATTGCCTTCAATTACAGATCTGGTCGTTATTCCGGCAATTGCTTCACCCTCCCAAACAATTTTGATTATTTCGTCGGCATAAGAAGGATAAATTTCTATTGTCTCTCCCCGCAACCGGAAATTTCCCCGGTCAAAATCCATCCTTGTCCGTTGGTAATACAGAGAAACCAAACTGTACATCAAATCTTCTTTTTTAATTTCCTGATTTTTAAACAAGTGTAAAATCCGGTTGCGGTATTGGTCAGGAGAACCTAAATTGTAGATACAAGAAACTGAAGCAACAATAATTACATCATTGCGGGAAAAAATGTGGCTGGTGGCAAGCAACCGAAGTTTGTCAATTTCTTGGTTTATATCCGCGTCTTTGGCAATATATGTATCGGTTTGGGGAATATAAGCTTCGGGCTGGTAATAATCGTAGTAGGAAACAAAATAAGAAACCGCATTGTCGGGAAAATATTCTTTGAATTCCTGATACAGCTGAGCCGCCAGAGTTTTATTATGCGAAATCACCAGAGTCGGCTTTTGAGTATTTTGAATTACATTGGCGACCGTGTGTGTTTTTCCGCTTCCGGTTACGCCTAAAAGCACCTGGTAAGGGAATCCCTTTTTGACGCCCGCCGTCAATTTCTCTATTGCTTGAGGTTGATCTCCTGAAGGTTTATATGGCGCTTCCAACTTAAATTCCATAGCCGTATTTTACCATTTTTAACCTCAATAAATATCCTAAACTTGATTTTTATCTCATAATATTGTATAAGGTGGCAAATGGGTGGATATGAACAATTCAAAGAGCAACTGGCAAGACTCCGTCAAGAAGCGGCACAAAGAGATGCTGCAAAAAGAGCCGCGCAACAAGCGAAAGAGGAAGAAGTAACTTGACAACGGATTGAAAATAACTGGACTTTGGCTAAAAAGAAAATACTCGACTACTTAAACGAAATAAACGTTAATGTTTTTTCTGGTCAGGCTAAAGTTACAGACTGGAGAACACAAACAGTTGAACATAATCATGAAGAAAGTGAACTTCGCCATTCATATAATTGGCTTAAAACCCTTCCACGTTCTCACCCAGACTGGGAGGATTATAGATATGCCGATTATTTCTACCACGAAACAGTTGAAGTGGCAGAGTTATCAATCCCGACTGTTGGCAGTATCTTCCTTTTCAAATTAATTGGAGGCTATTGGAACAAAAAATATAGAGATGGAGATCAAGAAGAAAGTCGAGGAGAGATAGGTACTTCCGACAGAGTAACTATTTTCCAGGAGGTAAGTTGTTCTGGCTGTAGGTCTACTCAAGAACATTCTATTCCCTTTCCTTCCCTTGATCCCGGCTGGCTCGCTCTCTCAGATTACTACTTAGGTGAAGGTAAACCATTTGAAATGTTTAGTAAAACTCATTTTAAGGAAGAGGAAGATGCTTATGGTGCTACTTTCTCAGCTGTCTATAAAGAAATAACTTCGCTTCACGAAAAACTTTAATTGAGACAATATTACCAATAAGGTGTCAAGAGTATTCCACCTCCAAGGTGGAAAATCAAGAAGGAAAATTAAGACCGAGATGCTGCTCGATTTGTTTTATATCTTTTCTTATAGCGCTAACGTCAGATTTCAAGGTTTTAACGTCCTTTTTTAAAGGATCAACTTCTTCTTTGATAATTTTTCTGGTTTCATCCTGAACAATTCCTCTTATTTGTTTTAAATCATCTTTTGTCAACATAATCACACAATAATACAAAAAAGAAACTTTGACAATATCTCAATCAGCCTCAAAGATGATATAATGGAAGGTCGTTATGGATAAACAAGAATATATCATCATTAAAGGGGCCAGAGAGCATAATCTACAGAATATTACCGTCAAAATCCCCAAAAACAAGCTGGTGGTTTTATCGGGAGTTTCCGGCTCGGGAAAATCTTCCATGGCCATGGATACTTTGTATGCCGAAGGCCAGCGCCGCTATGTTGAAAGTCTTTCTTCCTATGCCCGTCAATTTTTGGGCATGATGAAAAGACCGGATGTCGACGGTATCGAGGGGCTTTCACCGGCAATTGCCATTGACCAACACGGACTTTCGCATAATCCGCGTTCAACTGTTGGCACGGTCACCGAAATTTATGATTATCTTAGAGTCTTATTTGCCCGTATCGGCCATCCTCATTGTCCCAATTGCGGTCGGGAAATCTCTCATCAGACGAGTATTAGTATTACTCAGCAGATATTAGAAATAATGCGCAATAAAGTTGCTCAAGAAAGAATTGCCCGCTTTCTAATCTTATCACCCGTGGTTAATGATAAAAGAGGCGAATTTACCTCACTATTTTCCAACCTGCGCAAAAAGGGCTTTGAACAAGTAAGAGTTGACGGACATATCATCAATTTGAAGGACAATATCGGGCTGATCAAAACCAACCGCCACAATATCGAGGTCGTCGTTGACCGGTTGAGTATTAATTACAAGGATTTTTCACCTCAAACTTATTATCAAAGAATTTTAGATGATATCGAAATCGGCCTTAATCTTTCAGACGGGCTGGTCATTGCCTCTGAAGTTAACGATAAAAGTTTTGAATTCCCGGAAAAACCAAACGATCTAAAAGATCATCTTTTCTCAAAAAGATTTGTTTGCCCTGTTTGTAATATTAACCTTCCGGAAATTGAACCGAGACTTTTTTCTTTTAATGCTCCTCAAGGGGCCTGTCCGGAATGTAAAGGACTGGGAATTAAGCTGAAAATTGATACCAGTCGGGTTTCACCCTGGAGAGCGGAAAATTTGGAATGGCAATACTACCATACTTCATCTGACAGCACGCGTGAAGAAATTGAAAAATTAATGATTAAAGAACCTTGTCCTGTTTGCCAAGGCGAAAGATTAAAAAAAGAGGCTTTAAGTGTTACTGTTGATCAAAAGTCAATTTCCAGCGTCTCAAGTTTTTCTTTGGAATTATTGTACCAGTGGATTTTTAATCTTAACCAAAAACTGACAATAGAAAGAGAAAACGAGATCAGCCAACCTTTAACCAAAGAAATTTCAGCTCGGCTTAATTTTTTAATCAGCGTTGGAGTTGAATATCTAACTTTAAACCGAACCGCTTCCAGTTTATCGGTTGGCGAAGCTCAGAGAATCAGGCTCGCCTCACAGATCGGCACCGGTTTAACCGGAGTTTTATATATTTTGGATGAACCAACCGTCGGACTGCACCAGAGAGACACTCAAAGGCTGATTGAAACTTTAAAGCGGCTGCGGGATTTAGGCAACACCGTTGTGGTGGTTGAGCACGACCAGGAAGTTCTAAACAGTGCCGATTGGATCGTTGATTTCGGTCTCGGGGCGGGAAAACACGGCGGAAAAGTCATCGCTGAAGGCACACCGGATGAAATCAAAAAAGATAAAAACTCTCTGACCGGCGACTACTTAAGCGGCAAAAAAGTAGTTTCTTTCCCAAACACCCAACCGCTAACACCTAACACCAATTATCTGTCAATATATGGTTGTAGGGAACATAATTTAAAAAATATCACCGTTAATTTTCCGGTCAAAAAATATACCTGTATAACCGGTGTCTCCGGATCGGGAAAATCAACCCTTATTCACGACACCCTTTATCCCGCCTGCAAAAAAATCCTTAATGAATTTTCCCAGGAGAAACCGGGCACCTTCGAAAAAATTACCGGCGCCAATCAATATGACCAAGTGCTTTTAGTTGACCAAAGCCCCATTGGTAGAACATCGAGAAGTAATCCGGCCACATATACCGGCATCTTTACCGATATCAGAGAACTTTTTGCCTTAACCGAAGAAGCAAAACTGCGCGGCTTTACCGCCAGTCACTTTTCGTTTAATGTCGAAGGCGGAAGATGCGAAGCCTGCCAGGGACAGGGATACACCAAAGTGGAAATGCAGTTTTTACCTTATGTTTGGGTAGAATGTGAGGAATGCCAGGGAACCCGGTTTAAACCGGAAGTGTTGGAGGTTGAGTATAAAGGAAAGAATGTCCATCAAATTTTAAAAATGACGGTGGAAGAATCGCTTGAATTCTTTGCCGCTTTTTCTAAAATAGTGAGGAAACTGACAGTATTGAAAAAAATCGGCCTTGATTATTTGGAATTAGGCCAAGCTTCCCCGACCTTATCCGGCGGCGAATCACAAAGATTAAAAATAGCCAGAGAACTGGTTAAACCTTCCGCCAGCCGGATGCTTTATCTGCTTGACGAACCGACCACCGGGCTTCATTTTGCTGACACCGAAAAACTGCTTACTGTTATCAGAGAGTTAATCGAAAAAGGTAATACCGTTGTCATCATTGAGCATAATCTTGATATGATCAAAAATGCTGACTGGATTATTGACTTAGGACCGGAGGGGGGAGAAAAAGGCGGAGAAATTGTGGCTGTCGGCACCCCTTCCGATATTGCCAAAAACTTAAAATCCTGGACAGGGAGATATTTAAAAAAATTTTGTTATCTCCAAAATAAATACCAAGAAAGAAGAGAAATTAGAATTCCAACGATATAACCCAAAGGAACAATTTTTTTGCCTTTGATTTTTAACCAAGGATAATAATCAGAAAAGTCCGTCCAAAATTCTTTCAATTTTACCTCCGGATTTACAACAAACCAGCCAAAGTCTTCTACTAAAGTCCCGGAAATATAGGCGCTAAACAATATTCCAAACAATCTGGTATTCCACCCATAAATTACTAATGGTAAAGATAAAAGAAGTGGCCACATCACGAAAAAAACAAAAAAATGGTATGACGGAAGAACGAAATATTTTCCTAACTTAATTTCCCAACCTAATTTTCTTTTATTCCACGGATTCCGACCTTCAACATATGCTTCCCAAAAAGACATGGCAATCATTGCCCCATAAATCCAAATGAAAATTAAAAGGGTATTCATCAGTTTATTTAAATTAGTTAGTCAGCTAGCATCCACACCCGATGTGTTTTAAGTTTACACATCGGGTGTGGATTCAAGTAATGTCTCTTCAATCTGCCTTGAAGAATATAACTTAGGCATAACAAAAAGGAAGACCCACCACCTCCGGTTTTTCTATTTCAATTATCTTTGGTGTTTTAACCTCTTCAAAATAAAGTTCCAAGGCCTCGTTTAAATTTTTCAAAGATTCCTTTTTGGTTTTACCGAAACTTGACACCTCCACGTTAAGACACTGGGAAACAAAATATTTCCCCTCTTTCCAAACAATATTTTTCAGATTGATCTTGCGCATATCACTTTCTTAATGTTATTAACAACTATCTCAGATTTTAGCAGTTCACAAAGATAAGTCAATACAGTTGATTTTTTCAGATAAACCTATCTTCAGCTGTCTCTTACTTGCTTTGCGAATCGGCATCGGGCGGGTTTCTGCCTTCTTTTCTACAATAACAGGCATAACCTAAAGTATAATCTTGTTTTTTATCTATCTTATCCAAATAAAAAAACGGCGAAATTGGAAAAATATGTAAGACGGAAAGGCTCTAATTCTATCCCCTAAATACCAAAATATCCCTCCTCTTGGTTTTATAAATACAATTTTAAATCCGGCATTTTCAAAAAGTGATTTCAAACCGTATGAGGTGTGGTTAAAAACAATTTACCTCCCGGTTTTAAAATTCGATAAAACTCATTAATTACTTTTTGAGGATATTCAACATGCTCTAAAACCTGGGTATTAATGATGGCATCATAAGAACCATTTGGTTTGGATATTTTATCAAGACTGCAAATAAAATCATACTTAATTTTTGAAGAATGGTTAAAAATGTCGGTAAAAAAATTATCTAAAACGTCTTTAAAATCGGTAGCCTCATACCTGGCGTGGAAAAAATATTTCTTATACCGGCGGTCTCCGGCACCCGCATCAAGAATTTTCTCTGACGGCTTAACTTGCTTTGAGGCAAATTCCATAAAATTGACAATTCCAAATGCTTCAGCCGCGATTCTGATTATCACAAAGCGAGGAATAAATTGGTGAAAAAGATTAATGCTTTATATAATTTTATTAGTAAGCTAACCATAATTTCTTGTTTTGGTATATTATACAATGATGTCTTTAAAAGAGAAGCTTAAGCAACTGACAAAAAAACCCGGGGTTTATATTTTTAAAAATTCCGCCGGGCATATTATTTATATCGGCAAGGCTTTGTCTTTGAAAAACCGAGTCTCCAGTTACTTTAAGCAGAAACACACCGATCCCAAAACCCTTGAACTAGTTTCCCAAATCAATGATTTGCAAACAATTGAGGTAAATAGCGGGTTTGAGGCTCTACTTCTGGAAGCAAAATTAATCAAACAGCATAAACCCAAATACAACATTCAGGCCAAAGACGGTAAAAGTTATTTATATATTATTATCAGCAAGGAATTTCCTAACCGGATATCTGCTTCCCGCTCTCCGGAAAAAGAACAAGATTTACTGGCTTGGTATGGCCCGTTCCCTTCCGGACGCGAAGTGCAGGAAATCCTAAAAGTTGTTCGGCGGATTTTTCCTTTCCGGTCCTGCGCCAACTTGCCCAAAAGGGTTTGTCTTTACCACCACCTGAAACTTTGTCCGGGCGTTTGTGTTTTCCCAAATAATAATTATCAAAAAACAATTTTGTGTATTCGTCAAATGCTTTCCGGAAAAACAGGCAACTTAATTAAGTCTCTAGAAAAAGAAATGAAGTCCTTCGCCAAGGCTACGGACTTTGAAAAAGCCGGAGAAATTAAGTTTAAAATTGACAGCCTGCAAAGACTGACTCAAGGATGGAAAAATATCCCCAAAGACAGCCAATATCTTGCTAAGGGGATTGAAGAGATCAAGGGTATACTGATCAAATACGGCGGAATAAACCTGCTGGCAGTAAATAAAATCGAAGGTTATGACGTTTCAAACTTGGGGAACCAAATAATCGTCGGCTCGATGGTCGCTTTCAGCCGCGGCGAACCGGATAAATCACAATACCGAAAATTCAATCTAAAATATAATCTAAATTTTCAAGACGATCCTGAAGGAATAAAACAAATTGTAAGACGGCGATTAAATCATCCGGAGTGGATACTTCCGCAGGTAGTTTTAATTGACGGCGGGAAAACGCAAATCGCTTCCGGCTTTTCCGCCTTAAAAGAAAAAGGGTTGGAAAATCAAATTGCCCTGCTGGGACTGACTAAAGAAGAAGAAATTTTAATTATTCCTCAAATTAGAAGCAGATCAATCAGTTCCTGGAAAAGATTAAGACTGGCGAGAAATTCGGAAGCTTTGCAGGTCTTACAGCACGTCCGCGACGAATCCCACCGTTTCGCCCAAAAATACTACAAGAAAATACACAATAAAAACTTTTTAAAATAGCGGATTGCTACCCAAACACCCTAAATCAAGCCCCTCAGCCACTAATGCCAGCATCCGATTAAAATCTCTTATACTGGGTTTTACTTCTCGCCACTCGCTTTCAACCAAATAATTCGCCGACAACCACCTTCGATCAAGGGCGTGAAGATGAAAATTATCACTTCTGGTTCTCACAATAAGGTCATAATTATCCCCATCTTTTTTCAGGGTGGCTTCTTTGTTTATTACTTCGTCAATTCTACACAACCCCCCTGTTGTTCTTCTGAAATATAGGTTTGTAGAATCCTAAATCCATTCGCAGTTCTTTTAAAACTTATAATATTTTGGGGTTCGTCTGGCTGATCTTTTTGTTCTTTTCTGACAATCCTACTCTGTATCTCCCCCGCCACTTTTTCCGAAACCAAACCAAGCTCAACTAATCTTTCGCAAAGAACCCTTAAAGTTATCTCCGCTGTGCTTTCCAAAGGACATAAAATATCTAAAATTTCCCACTTTTTCCCAAAAGACGATCTTTACTGAAATCAGATACATCTTCAGATTCAATAAAAAAATGTTTAACGTTATCCAAAATAGGAGGAATCGTTCTTCTTTCTGTCATAATCACTATCAAATATTAATAACCTTATAGCATCGGGTATTATAACATAAACAAATTTGGTAAAATGCTTCTATGGCAAAAACAAGTAAAAAATCTGCTTTAATTATTTTTTCTATTTTATTTTCTCTTTTAATAGTCGGTACCGCCGGAATTTTTTACTTTAAAAATAGAAAAATTCAAACTAAAACCGAACAGTCTTCTTCCCGAAATATTAAAGATAAATATGTTTCTTTTTTATTTGAAGTTTACGACACGATTCAAAAAAACTACTGGGATAAGATAAAGGACGAACAGCTGATTAACCTTTATCTTTTAGGGGCGGAAAAATTGACCGGCAAGAAACAGGAGATAGCGGTCAAGGACCAAAAAAATCTGGAAAAACTGCTTCTGCAAAATATTAAAGAAATAAACGAAGAAGAAAAAAAGAAAGAATTTACCGCCACCCTTGCGGATATTGTTTTAGCAAACTTGCAACCCTTTGGCCGAAGCCGGCTTTATTCCCAAAAAGAGGAAGTTGATTTGAAAAACCGGGTCAAGAACATTAACCCGGAAATAGACCAATACCAAGTGCTTGAGGTTAAAAAAGACGCTTCGGCCGAAGAGATCAAAAAAGCGTTTGAAGATAAAAGCAGCCAGTTAAAAACCGATACTTCCGATGAAGGGCAACAAAAATTAGCCCAAGTAAACAAAGCCTATGAAATGCTTTCTGATGAAAAAAACCGCGCTATCTACAATGAGTCCGGGGCTGAACCGACCATGGAATACAAACTGTTAACCCCCCAAATATTTTATTTACACATCAAACAATTTTCCCCAACCACCATTGAGGAGCTGGTCAACGTAACTCAAAAAGTGGACAAAGGAGAAACCTTGGATACCCTTATTCTCGATTTAAGAGATAACGTCGGCGGAGCCATCGACGGGCTGCCTTACTTTTTGGGGCCTTTTATTGGCAATGACCAATACGCGTATCAATTCTTTCACCAAGATGTTAAAGAAGATTTTAAAACTAAAATCGGTTGGCTGCCGACACTGGTCCGCTTCAAAAAAGTGGTGGTGCTGGTAAATGAAAACGCTCAGTCTTCGGCGGAAGTTATGGCTGCTGTTTTGAAAAAATACAATGTCGGTATTTTGGTCGGGACTGCCACTAAAGGCTGGGGAACAGTCGAGCGGGTTTTTACATTAAACAATCAATTCGATCCAAACACTAAATACTCCGTTTTTTTGGTTCATAGTTTAACACTAAGAGACGATAACCAGCCGATTGAAGGCAAAGGAGTTGAACCGAATATTAATATTAAAAATGAAGGATGGGAAAACGAATTGACTAAAAGATTCAACTCGCCGGTTTTAACACAAAAAATTAAAGAAATCGTGGCTGATAAAAATTGATTTTTTTTATAACCTCAAATTAGCCTCAAACTAATCATTGACAACAATATCGATTTTTTGATTACATATTAGTAACACTTTTTTTATCAATTTTCTTAAATTTTTTTATTTAGAAATGGCAGAGACAGATTTAATTAACGAAGAAAACCAACCCCCCGGTTTGGATTATCTTTACTCTTCTTTTTTTAACTACCAAACGATTCAACCCATAAAAAAAGGAGGTAATCTTTGGCAATTAACCCAACAAAACTTCACCGTCCGCGTCGAAACCGGCATGGAAACCTGCCGCCAGTTATTTGAACAATTCAGCCCCAAAAAGACTCTTTTTGAAATTTGGGGTTTCCGGTACGCTTTTTATCTTGGCTATCACTGTCAACCAGTCTTTTTAATTTTCGAAAGAGGGGACCAACCACTGGGACTACTCCCTCTTTGGTACGAGAGCGATAAGGACGAACTGCGCTGGTTTGGCAGCTGGTGGCAGGAAGGCAATACTTTTTGGTTTAACGATAAGTCGCTCATCCCTTTGGTTTTTTCTCTCTTCAGACAAAAAATTTTACTTAATGCTCTTCATCTTTCCCAGTCACTTGCCCGAAAATGCCAACTGATGGCCGATGACCCTAAATATCTCCTTTCTTTAGAGGAGTATCCGACAATGGAGAGTTTTATGCAAAAATTCAACGGCAAAAAACGGTATAACCTCCGCCGCGACCAAAGGATTATTCTCTCCCATAATCCCCAAACAGTGATAAACCGCTACAAAGACCTGGAAGCCTTGTTTAAACTAAGTATAAAAAGATTTGCCAAAATTGACGAGGACGGGTCGGCTTTTTTAGTAAGAGAAAGAAAGGAAACATTCCGCCAGATAGTCAAACAGGCCAATGAATACGAAATCAGAACCGTTACCACCGAAATTAACGGCAAAACAGTCGGAGTGGACTTGGTTGCCCTCTATAAAGGCGTATATTATGCCCTGAACGGCGCCTACGACATTAAGCATTACCCGGGATTGGGAAATTATACCAATTTTGTCCTTATTCAAGACGCGATTGATCTGGGAATGAAAGCAGTTGATTTTCTTGAGGTTTCGTATGGCTGGAAGGAGGACTGGTTTAAACCGATTCCTCTTTTCCAATTCAAAGGCATTCAGCCTTAGCTTGAGTCAATTACTTCCCGGCCGGTCTTCGCCTGCAGTTCCCAAAGATAACGATAAAGCCCTTCTTTCTTTTTAATCAAAACATCGTGAGTGCCGGACTCAACAATTCGGCCATCGTCTAAAACAATAATTCTACCGGCCTTTCTGACCGTCGAAAAACGATGGGCAATGATCAAAACTGTCCGGTCATGGGAAATTTTCCACAAAACATTTTGAATTAATTTTTCCGACTCCGAATCTAAATTACGGTATAATTGACAAAAAAAGAATTATCCAAATAAAAATCTTTTGGGATTTTCCTCTACTATTTTCCTTAGCACTTCACTGTAACCCATTGTTTCCAAACGCTTTAATACCTCAACCTGCTCCGCATAAGAAAAATTAGTTACTATTATCCCCCTTCTATCAGAAAAACAAGAAAAAGGTTCATCGCTACCCCATATTAATTTATCCCCTAAAAAAGCAGACAAATCTAATAAAACACCTGTCGGATCACCATAATCAGTTTGAAAAATATCATCAGACAAATATCGTCTTATTCCGTGCTGGGCAAAATAACATATACATAGAAACGGTGAAGTATCTACAAAGAGATTGGGAACCTTGATTGCTTCGTGGAGTGCTCTACTGTCTAATCCCCCTAAATGAGCTAAACCAACTCTTAATTTCTGATTAATTTTAGCAAAATCGACAACTTTTTGGGGCAAAGCATTTTCCTGCTTACCAGTATGAAATAATACCGGCATATTTCTTCCAACAAGCATACTTATAAGTTCTTTAGAAACATCAGCTGGGCTTGACCTGGTAGCCAGCGTATGAATCTTAATCCCATAATAACCCGATTCTCTGGCAAGGTAACGACACTGCTGATCAACTTTTTCTATAGGATCAAAAGCCAAAAAAGGAAGAAGCGAAGATTCCCATTGTCGCAATCTAATTTCTGCCATTAATGCTAAATTTTCTTGCTGATATGGGAAATCCTCAAGTCCAGTAGCTTCCCAAACATTTTCCAACAAAATTTTTTTTGGGTTATAATACAATGTTCCCGGAAAAGGAAACACAACTGCTCTAGTAATTCCTGAAGCTTCCATTTTCCCCTTCAATTCCGCCAAACTCTGAGTTGAAGGAATTCGAGGGGTAAAAAAATTTAGAATATCAATCCCAGTAGCGTGAGTATGAACATCAATAATTTCAAATTCTTTATTTCGCATTTATTTTAACCATCTAAAAACTCGATAGGAACTCCCAAGCAGGAATCTTTAAAAATACATTTCCGACAACTGTCAATTTTTTTAAAAATTGTCTCTGGGCCATTAATAGCTGTTTGTTGAAATTTTTCTCTTACCAATCGCATTCTTGGGTCCAAAAACAGATATTTTACTCCCTCTCCGGAAATAAACTCCTCACTGTTAACACTCTTTTTCGCCATTTCAATAATAGGCTCGAGCAACGCCTCTTCTTTTTTAGGTATTTTTTGCCTCAACAAACAAAGAACTGAAGGGTGAATAAAAAAAGTTACTTCATTCGAATATTTTTTTAATAAATTTAGAAGCTGGTGAGTAATCCCAAGAAAGTCGTCGGGAATAATCCAGGGAAAAATCATTCTCCTACTTCCTGTTCCAAATGGAAACCGAAACTCCATCTTTCTGACACCTTGTTTAAACAGGTAATCACCAATTTTTTCTATCTCGTTTTGATTTGGTTTCATTATCAATGTATTGGAAAAAACAGTTATTCCTCCCTCTGTAAATTTATCAAGATTTTTGATAAGTATTGGTAGATTTTTAGAATAAGTAAATTGAAAATATGTTTCAGAAGACAGTGTATGAAAAGATAGAAAAATTACCACCTTTTTCTCAACCATTTTTTTTATTTCCTCTTCCGGAGGTAATATTAACCCGTTTGTATGTATCACAATTCTTTGTGGCTTTAAATATTCATAAACAGCATTAAGTATTTCCCATAAATCTTTCCTTACCGTCGGCTCGCCTCCGGAAACAACAAAACAGTCAATTTTGGGATACTTTTTAGAAATCCCCTTAACCACCTCGAGGATCTGTTCGCTTGTAAGCGACTGGTTTTGTCCTTTTCGCTCAGAAAAAATACAAAAATTGCATTTGATGTTACAATAATAGTTTGCCTTCAACTCAAAAATCGTCTTTTTTTTAATCATCTTGGGTTCATAACTACCTCAACATAAGATTGTCATTTAATTGACTCACAAATATTTTTATAAATTTTTGGGTAAAAACCACTCTGGTTCAAATAGCTCCTCATCTTCTTTTGATAATCTCCCTTTATCAATGGCCATACTTCTTTCTCTGCCAGACTTAGTAAACTGCACGCCCTTAAATCCTGCCCATATGTATTATCACCCTGGAAGCTTAAATTTGATAAAGACTTATCATTTAAGCACTGACCTTGGCAAAGAGATTCATAACGACATCCGAAACACTTTTTTGATACTTCTTTGTAAGTAATAGAATAAAACCGATTTCTTCTTAGGCTGTCCAGCATTGCCCCCAGTAAACTTTTGTTTAAGATGTTTGCATTTGTTGTCGGCGGTGCAAGTAGACACTCTATAATTTCACCCTTCGGACCAACAATCAAATAAGAACCATGACAGGGAAAACAAGGGTGATTTTCAAAACACTCACACGAAACTGAATAACCTTCATCAAACATTTCGTGTTTAAATATTAGCGGGATCGAAAGTTGAAAGGGAAAATTTAGCTCTTGATGTAAGGTAATTAATTTTTTAGAAAGATTTATAACAGTTTTATAATCAGGAATATAATCAGGTTGATCTCTTACCATCTTTTTTAAATCTGAAACAAGATAAGGGAAACTGATTGTCCATCTGGTTATATTACCTTTTAACATCAGTTTATACAGTTTCATTAAAACATCTTCGTCGGATAATGACTTTGTCCACATCGAATTAACGCTTATTTTTATCCCCGATAGACTAACAAACATTTTCTCTAAATTTTTAAAATGTTCCAAGGAAAATTTGGTGTTCTTACTACTTTTATTCGACAACCCATCTATGGAGGTGTGAAGGTGAAACCTCTTCTCTTTTCCACGAATTGTTCTTTTGAGTTCATCCAAATACTCTGGCATCAAAGAACAATTTGACAGGAGTTCAACTTCTTCGTAAAAAGGCAAATCTAACGCAAAGGAAAGAAGTTCCATAATCCCTTTTTTCGTCAAAGGTTCTCCTCCTGTTAATTTCAAATATCTTGCTCCTAATACTCCTCCCTCCTTAACTAACCTTTTAAATTCTTCGATTGGAATTTCTCCCTGAGCGGCTTTCTTAGCAAGACGCCGCCAACTCATGTCTCTCGATCTCTGGTAACAATACGGACAATTATAATTGCATATCGCAGTGATATTTAAGTCTAATTTTCGGCGTAGCTTATCAAATAACAAACGCATTGATCTTTGCGGATGGAAAAGGGAAACAAAATCAACAAAGGTAATTTTATCTATATCGGAAACAATTCCTCTTTGAAGAACAGAAAAGTAGGATTTAAGCCACCCGTTAAAAATTTTTTTTGTAAAAAAACTACTTTCTAAAGAAAAAGGGAACTTTCGCCCAAGGCCATCATTTTTAAGAAGATTAAACAAATTACTATAAGCAGTTTCAAATATGGGCAGCGCCTCTTCATTTTGACTAAATACTTCACCAAAAGAAGTCCTTAAAATCTTTCTAAGGTTACCAATCATAAAAAATACTCTTTCCTCGAAAACTTAATTAAGATAGTTCGAAATTAAAGAAGTAATTTCTTTCCTTTGTTTTGAAAATAAAAGACCTTTTAAAAAATAGAAAAATGTTTTCATCAGCTATTCACCTCCCTCCTTATCCTGTTCGAATTTCAAATATCTTCTCTTCCCAACCTTTACCACGATTCCTCCTTCGGGAACTATTACTGTTTGGTCTGGCAAAAACACTTCCCCTTCTATGCTGACTCCCTTTTGTTCTATCAACCTTTTTGCTTCGGATTTGCTTCTTACTAAATTTGTTCTTACCAATTCCTGTATCAATCTGTTTATTTCAAGAGAACCTGAGATAGTTACAACCGGAATTACTTCTGGTAATTCCCTATTTTGCACCGTTTTCTCAAAGCTGTTTCGCGCCTTTTCTGCCGCCTCTTTACCGTCGTATTGTTCAACTAAGGCAAAAGCCAATTCTTTCTTATAATCCATCGGGTTGCCTACTTCATCTTTCAATAATCCTACTACTTCTTTCACTCTTTCCATTGGGATTCTTGTTGCGCATTCCATATACACCGGTATTAAATAATCCGGCACACTCATCAATTTACCGTATTTTTTATCAGGTGGGTCGTTAATTAAAATAACATTCCCCCAACTGGTGCTCATTTTCCTACCGTCAGTACCGGTCAACAACATTAAAGTAAGTATGTCTTGCGATTTTTGTCCGAATCTTTCCTGTATTTTTCTTCCCGCATTAAGATTAAATAATTGATCGGTTCCTCCAATTTCGACATCAGCCCTAATATTTACCGAGTCCCATCCTTGCAATAAAGGATAGAGAGTCTCATGAAACCCAACAGGATTTCCGCTATCAATTCGCTTAGCATAATTCTTTCTCTCAATTATCTGCTGCAAAGTAAAGCAACTCGCCAGTTGGAGCCAAATATCAAAATCTATTTTCCTTATCCACTCACTATTATGATGAATTTCAACTTTGCTGATATCCAAAATTTTCCCTATCTGAGATAAATAATTCCTTTCATTCTGCCTTACTTGCTCTGGAGTTAACCTTTCCCGACAACTTGCTTTATCGGAAGAGTCACCAACTGTCGCCGTGGCATCACCGATAATCAAGACAACTTGGTGCCCCAATTCTTGGAAGTCTCTAAGTTTCATTAGTGAAGCGCCTCTACCAATATGAATATTTGGCCCTGTAGGATCTATTCCCATCTTTATTCGAAAAATATCACCCCTTAGCATTCTCTTACGCAAGTTCTCTTTGTCAATAACCTCAACCACCCCGCGCGACAACACCTCTTCAATCTTCCTCTCAAAATCAGGAGAATTAGTTATTTCCGTCCTGCCCGGTAAAGAAGTCGGTTTCATTCTTTCATTATACATAATAAATTATGGAGCATCGTACCACAATAAATCATTAAAATCAAAAAACTGTACCGTCGTCAGCACATTCTCTTGTAAAAAAGAGGATTTAAGACTTAACTAAAATATCACGTTGATAACTCAGACTTAGTATTTTTGAATCCCTACGGTAATCTGAATATCAACCCCGGCAGAATCTTCCAGAGCATCACCTTCAACGACTGTATATTTAACCAACAACTGACTCACTTTTTCAAAAACTGCCACTGGAACGCCGGCCTTAAATTGAACTGTTGTCTCTTTCAGGTTAGAGACAGAAGCATTTCCCGTCTGGACGCTTTTAAAAGCAATCTCTTTTATCAGCTCTTTGACACTGGCCGCGGCGCCGTCAACTCCAGAACCGTTTAATACTTTCACTGAATACTGCGAGTAGTCAACTTCCTCAACCGCCTCGGTAACTTCAGGCGTCGGCTCGACGACCGAAGTCGGAACCGAAATGACACCGTTCACTTCCCGTCGGTTTCCGGCGCTTTTCGGATTGATAATAAAACCAAAAATTCCTCCGATTGCCAGTCCGCCGATCAACAACCCGCCGACGAATCCCCAAAAACCGCCCTTAGGCGATCTTTTGGGCTTTTGTATTTCCATCTTATCCGGACTGGGGAACAAATCATCAACATCCGACTTGGGAACAACCAAGTTTGGGTCGCCGGCAACCGCTTCTTCGGGAACAACCAGCGGTTCTTCCACCAAAGATTCTTCGGGTTGAACTTCAGAAACCGTCAGCTTAATCGGCTCACTAGAAGACTCAGTCGGTTTTTTGTTCATATTTTTTGGTTCTTTAATAAAGTTTACCTACTTTAGAACAGTCTGTCAACCACTTTTTTAAAAACAATAAAAAGAAAAATAATAATTGAGACCCATTGAGAAACATTTAAACCAAGGATTGATGGGTCGGACAAAGGAGTGCCGCTTGACCGGGTCAGGTCAAGAAAAAAACGAGTTAGGGAATAAAAAAGCAAGAAAAAGAAAAAAATTCCACCCGGTTTTTTAAATTTATTTTTTAAGATATTTAATATTAAAAAAATTGCCGACCCGTTTAGAATTAGATACAAGGCCACCGGATGTCCTATCGTACCATCCGGCCAAACAATTCCCCAAGGAAGTGAAGTAATTGCGCCCTGATGATCATTAATTAGTAAACAGCCGATTCTGGCAGTAATAATTCCCAGGGGGAAATACAAAGCCACCAAATCCGCAATCCGCCAAAAAATATCTTTTCTTGTTGACAGTTTTTTATCGTACGTACGATAAAAAACTGCACCAATGATCCCGCCGATCAGGCCACCAAAAAAAGTTAATCCTCCGTCCCAAAATTTTAGTATTTCAACAGGACTTAATAAATACTCTTTAGGAAACTGCAAAACATATCCCAATCTCATGCCGATAACACTGCCAACAATAATCCACAATAAAATATCCCAAACAATTTTAGGATCTATCTCCCTATTCTTGGCGTTCTTTAAAACAAAAATAAAGGGCGCTAAAAAACCCAAGGCTAAAAACAATCCCCAAGTATAAAAAGGGCCGATTTTTTCGATGGAAAAATAAGGCATCATTAAAAGAAATTATACTCTCTCAAACACTTGCGCGATTACTTGCGCGATTCCTGCGCGATATTGCGTGATATAATATAAATATGTTCAGCCCTAAGTACGAGATTACTGATCAGGTTGTAAACATGCTGTCCCAAATTGCCGAGATTAAAGCCATGGTCCAGCGGTCAAATTTGCTGCCGGCAAGAGAGGCTTTTTTAAGACGGGCGGCCGTTATAAAAATGGCCCATACTTCAACTTCAATTGAAGGAAATCAACTTAAAGAATACCAGGTCAAAGAATTGGCGGAAGGGAAAAAAGTCGTTGCCGAAGTGGACGAAATCCGGGAAGTGGAAAATTATTTAACTGCCTTGAGTAGGATTGACGGCCTATCCGACTCCCAAAAAACTTTTGGTGTTAACGAAATATTGAGTATCCATAAAACGGTCATGGAAGGTTTAATCGAAAAGACAAAATCCGGAGTTTTCAGAAAAACACCGGTTTACATTGTCAATGTTCTTCCCAAGGGCAATGAAGAGTTAGCTTACACTCCTCCCAAGGCCAAAGAGGTTCCTATTTTAATTGAAAATTTGCTTAGTTGGTTAAAAGACAACCAACAAATCCATCCGATCATCAGAGCCGGACTTTTTCATTACCAATTCGAAACCATTCACCCTTTTACCGACGGTAACGGCAGAACCGGAAGACTTTTGAGTCTGCTACATCTATACCAATCAGGCTGGGATTTTAAAAAAGTCTTGGTTTTAGAGGATTATTATAACCGCGACCATAAAAAGTATTATGAAGCACTTCAAACAGGAAAAACTTTTTCCGATCGCCTTAAGGTAGATTTAACCGATTGGATAAAATATTTTGTTGAAGGTTTTCTTGATGAAGCGGAAAAAGTTAAAGAACAAATTTTAAATTTATCCGTCATTAAAAAAATTGACAGCAATATAAACATTCTGGACAGCGATGAATTAAAAATTGTTGATTTTATTGTTACGATGGGTAAAATCACCAGCGCTGATGTAACCGATATTTTAAGCATTCCTAAAAGAACCGCCCAGGCCAAACTTAAAAAACTGGAAGAAATGAAAGTTTTCAAAAAGAACGGCGCCGGCCCAGCCACCTACTATTCACTCTTTCGGGAATCGGCTTAATCGTGCCTGCGCGATTCCTTGCGCGATTCTTACGTGATTTTTCCGATACGGTATCGCCTGCCTGGCTCTGGCGGGGAATAAACTTGCGATCCAGTATTTTCCTCACTTTTTAGCCATATTTGGGATAACAGCAATGCTTGTACTTTTTTGGCGTTCCGTCTGGTCGTGTCGCTCCGCACGGACAAGGGTCGTTGCGGCCGACTTTGGCACCGGAAACGACCGGCTGAACCTTTTGGGGAGTGGAAGTTTCTCCGCGACCTTCTTTTGCTAAGTCTAAATTAATCACCGGTTGGGGTTGAGCCATTACTTGGACTCTGAAAATTTTGCGGACTATTTCATAATCAATTTGGGCCAGTAATTTTTCAAACATCCCGAAAGCTTCTTTTTTATACTCTACCAACGGATCCCTTTGTCCATAGCCCCGCAGTCCAATTCCCTCCCGTAAATCATCAATAGCAGTCAAATGGTCAATCCACAACCTATCAATCGTTGAAAGATAAACATATTTTTCTATTTGTCTGGCAGTTTCCTCACCAACGGTTTTTTCTCTTTGGTCATAAAGGTCATTAACAATCTTAGTTAAAAATTCCCGGATTGCGTCTTGCTTTTTGCTTTTTGCCAACTCAACTTTCATCTGGTTAACAGATTTTTCGTCAAACGGCACTATCTCGATAAAACCCTGCGAGATTTTTTCGTATTCCGGCTCGGTATAACCTTCCGGGCTATACATTGCCACCAGATTGGTTATTTCGTTTTCAATTTTCGCCAAAATTTCATCTTTTAAAATTTCGCCGAGCGCCTTTTTCCGCAGTTTATAAATTATTTCTCTCTGCTTATTCATCACATCGTCATACTCCACCACTTGTTTGCGCATATCAAAGTTAAATCCTTCTACTTTAATCTGTGCCTGTTCAATTGAACGGGAAACCAAAGCGTGTTCCAAAGGAACATCCTCAGGCATATTAAAGCGGGACATTAAAGAAGAAATCTGCTCGCCGCCGAAAATGCGCATCAAATCATCATCCAGGGCGATAAAAAAACGGGAAGAACCAGGGTCTCCCTGCCGGCCGCAGCGGCCCCGAAGCTGATTATCGATTCTTCGCGATTCATGTCTTTCTGTTCCAATGACATGTAACCCGCCAAATTTGATAACTTCATCATGTTTTTCCTGCCATTCCTCCATCTTTTTTTTAAAATCTTTTTTATCTTTAAAATCAATTTCGGCCGGCTGCATCCCGCCCAAAACTATATCCACTCCTCTTCCCGCCATGTTGGTGGCAATAGTTACGGTTCCCTTCGCCCCGGCTTGGGCAATAATTTCTGCCTCCCGCTGGTGCTGTTTGGCATTTAACACCTGATGGGGCAGTTTTTTGTGATTTAAAAACTGGTCAATAATTTCATTCTTGGCAACCGAAGTAGTTCCAACCAATACCGGCTGTCCTTTTTTATGACATTCTTCAATTTCTTTGACAATGGCTGCATATTTTGCCCTTTGATTTTTGTAAATCACGTCTCCGAAGTCCTTCCGAATCATCGGTTTATTGGTAGGAATAACCGTTACATCAAGGTTATAGATTTTTTTAAATTCTTCCGCTTCCGTCGCCGCCGTTCCGGTCATGCCGGAAAGTTTTTCATACATCCTAAAATAATTTTGGAAAGAAATGGTCGCCAGCGTCTTTGATTCCTGCTGAATTTGTACGCCTTCTTTAGCTTCCACCGCCTGATGAAGTCCTTCGGACCATCTCCGGCCAAACATTAATCTCCCGGTAAACTCATCAACAATTACTATCTGCCCGTCTTTGACAACATAGTCACGATCGCGTAAAAAATGCTCTTTTACTTTCAGGGCATTCTCAATATGGTGAATGGTATCGAAATCTTTCTCATAAAGATTCTCTACCCCGAGTATTTTTTCAACTTTCCTGATGCCATGTTCGGTTAAATTAGCGGTTTTGGTTTTTTCTTCCGATTCATAGTCGGTATCGGGTGAAAGATTACCGATCATTCGGGCAAAATCATAATATTTTTTCGTCGGTTCCGTATCCGGAGCAGAAATAATCAAAGGCGTTCTTGCCTCGTCAACCAAAATTGAATCAACCTCATCAACAATGGCGAAGTGGTGCCCCCGCTGAACCATCTCTGTCGATTCAAAAACCAAATTATCCCGCAAATAATCAAAGCCAAATTCGTTATTGGTACCGTAAGTAACGTCAGACCCATAAGCATCTTTGCGGGGAATCGGGCTTAAATGAGCCAAACGATCATCAACTTCATCTTTTTTGATAAAATTCGGGTCATATAAAAAAGCCTCTTCGTGAACAATGGCCGAGACTCTAAGCCCCAGCATCGTCAGTGCCCGCCCGTACCAGCCAACCCCTATCCGAGTCAGGTAATCGTTAACCGTCACAATATGAACCCCTTTCCCCGGCAAACTGTTAACATAAGCAGCCAGAGCGGCGGAAAGAGTTTTTCCCTCACCGGTTCTTTGTTCGGAAATCCGGCCTTTATGCAAAGTAATAGCCGACATTAACTGAACATCAAACGCCCGCTGATTTACTTTTCTTTTAATCGCCTCCCGAACAACAGCCAAGGCCTCAGGCATTATTTCATCAAGAGACTCGCCTTTACTTAAACGGAGCTTAAATTCCGGAGTTTTAGCCGTCAGTTCTTCGTCAGACAATTTTTCAAATTCTCCCTCAAACGAATTTATTTTCGCCAC
>Ga0100394_1000615_pt1 | contig 29725 bp, 18 predicted proteins | sample CryGeymeta201518_FD_81549 | JGI IMG/M metagenome (GOLD analysis project Ga0100394, IMG submission 81549) | Groundwater microbial communities from Crystal Geyser aquifers in Utah, USA - Crystal Geyser metaG 2015-18 | ecosystem: Environmental > Aquatic > Deep subsurface > Groundwater | place: USA... | reverse complement strand
TGTAGATAACAAATCTACGAGGGAAAAGCAAATCTAGCACCAATGCTCAAGGAGCAGAAGTCATCTCCCACTGCTCAGGTGTCCAAAAACTGCTGGGATTTTCAGCTTTGGGAAACTTTTGTCTAGGATATAATCAGTAGTCCGCGCAATCGGTTACCGCAAGTGGCGAAAGGGAATCATGTCTCTCGATCAAATCAATCAGCGGCTTAGACTGGGCTGCCTGCCCGAGGACTGGACTCAGCGCTGGCCCGCTTCTGAGCCCGCGTTCATCTCAGGAGGGGTCTTCTTCCTCCAGCCAACCTATCTGCGGCACGCATGCGACACGATCCGAATGGACGCGGAGATCACCGGGCTGCTACTGGACGCGGCGCAGAGGATCGCCGCGGAACCGACGCTGGAGAGACTTGCATCGCATTGCCACTATCTGCTGTTCGAGTCTGGATTGGAACTGAACGTTCGTCAATGGCCGCAGATCTCACGCGAGATCCATGCCGCCGGACCGCTGTTTTACGCGGTGGTCTATCTGTCCGGTCTGCCTTCCATCCAGCGATTGTACCGCCAGCGCGGCATTGCAGAATCGGTGATGATTCACACACTATCGGACCTGGAGCTATGGATTCGCGAACACAAACGTCGCAATGGAGCGTGGGGCTTCAGCAATCTCGGCTGGATGCACAACCACTTCCGAGAAAAGCTCATCGCTCTCGGACGACTTCAGTTCATTCCGGGCAAGTTCGGGAGCCCTTTCCACTTTTATCGTGACGTGAGGTCCGGCAAGGTGGTGGGACTGGCGGAAGGTGGTTGCTTGTTCCGCGATGATGGGCAGTTCGCCAATGCAGACTACGGAACGATCCGGAAAGGCTACTGGGCATCCCGCCTGGAAATGGGGGACAGACAAATCACGGGCAACCCGATTTCGCCGTGGGGGGTTGTGGAACGCCGTGAGATAACCCTTGCCCGGGATGCGTGGCCAGAGATTCTCAGGAGCGGAGATCCCACCATGACCGTCCACATCCCTGCAAGCGGGCCGATGACTCCGAAAGCCTGCGGGGATTCCTTCCGTGAAGCCGTGTCTTTTTTGCCGAGGCATTTCCCCGACTGGCCGTTCCGGGCATTCACCTGCATCTCCTGGCTCTTGGACCCGCAGCTTGAGGCGATGGATCCGCGGCCAGCGAACCTTGCGGCCTTTCCTCCGGAGTGGTATCTTCATCCCGTTGATGGCGCCACCGAAAGGCAGGCACTGGAACGCGTCTTCGATATCTTTGAGGAAGGGACCTTTAACCTCGCGGCTGCGCCCATGCGAACCTCTCTGCAGAGGGGCATCATCGCTTTCATGCGGCGGGGGGGCCATCTTCGCTCCACCGGAGGGGTGCTGTTCCCCGAAGATCTCGACTGGGGAAAGAGTGTCTACAGGAAAAGCTGGAAGGGAGTGATCGGATGTTTCGCAGTATCTGGTTTGCGGCAGCAGTGTTCGTTGTCACGATCTCAGAGTCACAGGCGTCCATGATGCTCGTCAAGAACGGCCAGTCTGTGGCCACCGTAGTGTTGTCTGCACAGGCGACCGAGGTGGCGAGGTACGCGGCCCGGGAACTCACTTACCACGTTGAGAAAGCAACGGGCGCACAACTCAACATCGTGGCAGAAGGAGGTGAACCTGCCGACACCGCAGGAAAAATCTACCTCGGGCCGACTTCGGCAGCCAGGAACGCGGGCATCGACCCAGAGAAGCTGTTACCGGACAGTTTCACTCTCCTCACCAAAGACAACGCTCTCTTCATCGTGGGACGAGACAGTGAGGGCAACCCTCTTTCGCCAGATACATGGGCGGGGACGCTCTTCGGCGTGTATGAGGTACTGGAGCAGTCGATGGGTGTCCGGTGGCTGTGGCCGGGAGAACTGGGTGAGCACATCCCCAAGACAGGCGCGGTCATGGTGCCGGACTTAAGCAAGACCGTTTCACCGCGGCTCATTATCCGACGACTTCGCAGCACTTTGCGGGACTGGTCGGGGAGCAACCCGGAAGACAGTTTCTCTCCGGAGGCAATGAAACAGGCAAGAGCGGATGAAGCCAAATGGCTTCGCCGACAACGGATGGGCCACTCGCGGAAGATGCGATGGGGTCATGCCTTCACGGACTGGTGGGACAAATACGGAAAGGATCATCCCGAGTGGTTCAACCTGCTGGACGATGGCAAACGACACCCGCAGGGAGGTGGCGGCGCGAGCGCGGGGATGTGCGTCTCCAGCCCTGGTCTCCATGAACAGATCGTCTCCAACTGGCTGGAAGAATGCGCTACCAGTCCCGACAGCAAGCCCAACATTAACGGCTGTGAGAACGACGTTTTTGGGAGATGCCTATGTGATGTATGCAAATCCTGGGACCCTCTCCGGAAGGACGAAAGCGCATTTCCCGAACGGTTCAGCCAGTTTGGGATCGTGTCAGACCGCTACGCGCGTTTCTGGCGGACGCTTCAAGAGATGGCGGCGAAGCACGACCGCGATGCCATCGTAACGGGTTACGCCTACGTCAACTATGCCCCACCACCCGTACGTGAGAAACTGAACGACCACGTCTGGATTGGGCTGGTGCCGCGACTCGTTCTTCCCGCGCACACCGGAGGAGCACAAGCAGTGCATCGACATGTGGCAGGGGTGGGCAGCGACAGGGTGTAAACTGTTCCTGCGCCCCAACTACACGCTTGAGGGATACTGCATGCCGTTCATATACACCCATCAGTTTGCGGAGGAATTCGCTCATCATGCGAAGAACGGCATGATCGCTACTGACTTCGATTCCCTTACAGCCATGTGGGCGACGCAGGGGCCGCAGCAATACCTCTTCGCCCGATGGCAGAACTGTCTCGACGCGCCGGCGGATAAGGTGCTGGCCGAATACTACTCCGGCTTCGGCCCGGCGGCCAAACAGGTCACAGCCTACTTTGATTACTGGGAAGATTACACGATGAAGAATCGTGACAACTTCCGGGAGATCGCGAAACGCACCCGCGGGAGTTGGGCTGCCTTTCCCAGGATGGCGCACGAGTGCTTCCCGCCTGAAGCCATGTCTCGCGGACAGAAGCTGCTGGACGACGCGGCAAGTGCCGCTAAGAGCGACACAACTGCGGCGGCGAGGGTTGCTTTCCTGCAAAAGGGACTGACTCATGCGGAGAAGTGTGCCGCGGCGAGTCGATCGCGCATGACGGGTGACTTCACGGCAGGTCAGCGCGCGTTACAGGAGCTGCGACAATACCGTAAGGAGATCGAGATGGACGGCATCGCGAATCTCGCCTACTGCGCCTGGCTGGAGACGCGCGCCTTCGGACAGATCGCGCGGGAAGTTGTGTATGGCGGTCAGCCGCTGAAGCCGTTGGTTGATGAACCCGCGGCGTCGGAGTTGAAGCCCATCTCACTCCGTGGCGAGTTTGGATGTGTGGCGAAGCTGAGCGCCGGAGATCGATTCCGCGCCACCCTCGCGGCGCGGCGCGTCGGGCAGAACGCAGAGACGGTTCGCTGGAGTCTGCACGGGCCAGACAAAGAGCAGGTGGGCGTGGGAACGGTAGAGCCGGGGCAAACGGGTGAAATCGACCTCGCAGTGGCTGCAGACGGAATGTACAACCTGCTCCTCTCGACCGACAAGAACATTGCCCACATAACGTTGCACAACGATCACGCAGTCATCCTGGGACGCGGGCTTGCGTTCCTCGGACCCAGCGGCCCGCTCCATTTCTACGTTCCACCGGGAACGAAGGAGTTCAAGATCATCCTGAATTCACCCGCGCCCGGCGAAACCGCGTCAGTCACGATCACCGACCCGGACGGAAGGGTGGCCGCCTCAGGCAGCACTGGAGAGAAAGACCGCATCGTGTTGGCCGTGAAAGTGCCCGAAGGCAAGGATGGCAAAGCCTGGTCGGCCACCCCCTCCAAAGCCTCAACCGGAGTTTGGGAGGACTACACGATTACCCTCGGAGACGAATTGCCCGCATACTGGTCGCTGGCCGCAGACCGATTACTGGTGCTTGGGAAGTAGAACCCGATTTGTGCGAGGACCGACGTTGATTGCGGGGAGCGGCTTTGACTTTGTCGGCTTTGGGGTGGTAGCATCGGTCGAGTCCAGCACTGTCGGGACGTTGAACAGGAGCATTGATGATGCGTGAGAAAACTGAATACTCAGACGCCGTCTTCTGGGACAACGTGATTTTCCGTCCCAACGATATGAAGCTAGAGAGCGTCCAGCTTCAGCGGGATCAGGTGAGTTTGCTTCGCCAGGTTGCTCAGGGGCAACGAGAAGGAGTTTCCCTCGCCACCCGCGAGCTGGCGCATTCCGTCGGCAAACTTGAGCAAGGCCTTGCGGGGATCGGTTGCGAACTGGAAGCAGTCAACTCCGTGATGGAGGGTCTCAGGATTGATGTGCGCCAGGGCTTTGCTGGTTTGGGGGCGCTGATTGACTGGCGCATGGCTTCGGTCATATCCCTCCTTGAGCAAAGCCAGACCATCTACTGCGAGATTCGGGAGATTCTGAAATATCCCCGCAAGACGGAAGCAAACGAAGATAAGAAAGACGCCCGGAAGGCGCTGCGCATAGCTCTGAGCGCGGAAGGGAAAAAGCACAAAGAGTGGCTGACGAAAGCACTGGACTACTTTGACTCCGCAGCGAAGAAGAACCCCTTCGACTACACCGCGCACCTTGACCTCGGAACCACATGGTTGAACATCTGCCGGGACGCTCGGAAGTCCCTGTCCTTTTTCGCCCAGGCTGCGTTGACCTCTCAGGACGCCGGGGACGCCCAATACCAGAGCAAGGCGTACTTCTTCGCGGGAAGAGCACACGGTGTGCTGGGAGAATACGAAGAGGCGTATGGGGCAACCGCGGAAGCTGTTCGCCTGGATCCGCAGTCTGCTCCGATTGCCTTTGAGTGCCTCCGTTACGCAGCGCTCACTGGAAGAACTGAGTCCTGTGACACCCTCCTTGAGAAGCTGCTCCGAGTTGGCTTGATGGGCGGGGAAGTCTCTTCCGAGGAATCGAGAGCATGGTGGGCGAGGCTACAGCAAGATGAGGATTTCGCAGCGCTGAAACCAGCGATGGAGCGAGTCATGGACTCGCTTGTTGCGGAGGCTCGCGCGAGGGCGGAACGCGAAATCGGGAAAGCGAAGGATTGTTCCATCGAGCTGGAGCAGGCTCTGCAGTTTGCGTCAGACATCTCAGATGTTCAAGTAGATGAAGGGGAAGACGCGCGTCATGGGATTAGAATCATCGGTGAGCTTCCTAAAAGCCTCGCCATTCTCGGATACTGGGACATCGTTGCGGCAACTGAGAGAGCGCTGTCTGCCCAAGAGATCAACGAGCGATCAAGACGTGAGGTCTTCCCGGATGCACTGAATAAGGTTAAGCAGGAGATCCAAGTTACGCAGGAGTCATTGGACTCTGAGAGAAAATCGGCAGCAATAGAATGGAACAGATCCCATAGATTCCAAGCTTTCTGTTGTGGTACCTCGTCCGCCTTCGTCTACGGGATCTTCGATGCGCACGATCGGAGCATCGCGTGGGATGTGCCACTATCGGCCTATGCTGTGATTTCCTGGGGTTTAGCTGGACTTGGTCTCTTGGGCTTGTTGGTGTCATGGATGGCGTTGGATATCAAAGAGAAATTGTGGCAACTTGACCTCCTCAGAATCGTATCCCTTGCTTCCGTGGTCCAACTTTGTGTTTTTGTCGGACTTGCTCCTTTGTGGAAACGCAGAAGGGAAGAGCATGTTAATTGTGATGTTAGCGCGACAAAACGAAGGATCGAGAGACTCGAGACGGTCAAACATCAACTTGAAAGCAAGTTGGCAAGGTTCAATGACGCACCTGTCCCCAGCAATCAGCAGGGCATCAGGATCGTTTCGTGAAGTTGTCGCGTCTTTGATTCTGCGCCGCTGACACAACTTTGGGAGCAGGTTCAGGTCTCACTCAACGCGGCGGTCGTACTCGACGTACAAAGCCAGGCTCTCGTTGCTGGTCGACAGAACCAAAGGGGAAGACTTGCTGCGACGGTCCCGGGGGGTGTTCCAATGGCTCAAGCAGAAACTGCAATTGTCAGCCGAGTCAGAGAGTTCCTGCGACGACTAAACCAAATCTGCCCCATCGAGACGGGGGTTCTCTTTGGTTCCTGTACGACCGGACGACGCGGGAAGGACAGCGATATTGACTTGGCAATCTTCTCGAGGGAAGCCAACGAGCGCAACAGACTGGCACTGACTGCCCTGTTCTTGAAGGAATCAGCCTACCTCAAGCTTGACATACAGCCATTGGTTTTTCCCTACGAAGATTACATCTCAGAGAACAACGAATTTGTCACCACCGAAATCAAGAACAAGGGTATTCTGGTATTGGGTTGAAGCGACACGCCATCCGTTACTACCCCGTCGCCTCGGGAGCAATTGCGATGATCATCGGCTTTGTGGTCTTTCCGTTACTGATTGCTGGTACGCTCGGAAGGCAGGCCCTCGCATTTGGCGAGCCGCTACTGGACGGAACAACTACCCGTCCAGATCTGCAAAGCTGGACCCCTCCAGCCGCCAATGAACGCCATCGGCCCGATTCCGGAGAATGGGATTCGACCGCTGGCATACCCCTCCGGACACCGAGCCGCGTCCGACCGATGGCGGCCACCTTCCTTTGGGGAATCCGTGCACAACCTGAAAGGCTTAGATGATGTCTGCATTCTCCCGCAAAGGAAATCATTCCCCTGCGACCCGCTCCACCCTCGTTGCGGCCTTCGTCGCTGGTAGTGCATCGATCTCGCACGCTGCGCCGTCCATTTTCTGGGCAAGCGATCCCGTAAATCCGGGAGAGTCCGTCATGGCGATCGGCGATGGCTTCGGCGACAAGCCAACCGTTGAAGTGGTTCGTTTGAGCGACTCGGTTCCCGCCTTACCCACCGACAAGCCGTTCGCGTGGTCTGGGAAAGGCCGATCGGCGGAAGTGCTTCAGGCGGACGATGGCTGCGTAAAATTCCAGCTGCCTCCCTCCCTGTCCGAAGGAATTGTTGCCTACCGCGTCTCAACTCAGGAGGGATCCGCCGTGGGTCTTCTCAACCGACCGGTAGTGTGGTGGGCGCAGGGCAACCTCGGAGTATCTGCCAGCCCGGGAGGCTGGATTCGCGCCTTTGGCAGGAATCTGCAGGTGGGAAAGGGCGCCACCGGCGCTTTCCTCAAGGGAGCGCAAACCGTCGCTCTGAAGGCGGAGGCAGACTGCTTCGCCGCGAAGGTTGCGTTGCCAAAGGATTTGCCGGCAGGCGAATATCAGCTCCATCTCCACAACGGCAGCGGCGGAGACCTGATGTGGAGTCGGTCGGTTACAGTTCGTGTGGAGATACCCAAGCCATGGCCGCAGAAGGTTCTCAACGTCATGGACTTTGGCGCCGCCGGAACCGGTGACAAGGATGACACCGCCGCGGTACAGGCTGCCTGTGCCAGGGCAGAAGCAGACGGGGGCGGCATCGTCTACTTCCCTCGCGGGCGCTACCAGCTTACCCAAACTCTCGAGATTCCCCAGCAGGCACTTCTAAAAGGAGAACGGCGAGACCTTGTGTCGCTCTTCTGGCCGGATGTGCAGGACGCTCTACCCGCGCAGATCAACGGAAGCCACTCATTTGGCATCGAGGACATCTCATTCTATTGCAGCAACTACTCCCGCTTTCTGGTAGCGGAGGACAAACAACCGACGGCGGGGAATGTTCACCTGCGACGAATTCTGGTGCGCGCCGATAGATATCGCGGTCACCCGAAGCCAGAAGAGGTGGACCGTCGTCTGCGAACGGGTGGTGGCAACCAGTGTCCACTGCTCACTTTGGGTGGAGGGAACGTGGAGATTACCGACTGCGACCTCTACTCCAGCGGCATGGTCTTCTGGCTGTCGCGGTTGCAGGGCGCCCTCATTGCCAACAATGATCTCACCAACGGCCGGTGGGGTTGGTATTCGCTATCCGGCTCAAACGGCGTCATCTTCGAGAATAACCACATCACGGGTGGTGATCTCATGGCGACCGGCGGCGGGCTGAACTGCCTTGATGGCTCCAACTATTCGCAGTTCATTTACTATGCTCACAACACGCTAACGAACATGTTTGGCTGGGATCGGGAGGCGATGACCTCCGACGCAGGGGGCGGCGCCTATTTCGGAAAAGTCGCCAGCGCAAAGGACACGACCGTTACCCTCGCCGAGGAACCGAACCTGCAGGGGCGCGACTGGCGCGGCGCGGGGTTGTATATTCTCGACGGCAAGGGCAGCGGACAGTATCGGCGCGTCGTGTCCGCCAATGGACACAACGTGGTCGTCGAGTATCCCTGGCAGGTGAATCCGGACACCACATCCACCGTTACCGTCTGCGCCTATCAGGGACGCTGCCTGTTCATCGGGAACGACTTCACTGACGCGGGAGCAGCCCTTCAGTTCTACGGCAACGCCCTGGAGCACATCTGTTCGGGCAACCGGTCTACTCGCACCGCGGGTTTCCACAATTTCGGGATGCAGTACTCCAATGGCATTCAGCCGAACTGGTATCTGCAATGGCTGGACAACGAAATTCTCGAAGGCAACGTCTATCGAGGCGATCACGACAACTGGCGACTGTCTGGCGAAGCGCACATTGGCGTCTACGCTTTTCCTCCAAACTCCAACTGGGATTGTCCACTCACGCTGGGAACGGTCGTTCGCCGTAACCAACTTCACAACAATGCTCACATCATGCTTGGCTGTGAATGGAACGGCGGGGGCTTCGAGCGTGCCGGACGGTACGTGCGTGACGTGTTGGTGGAGAACAACGCGATCAGCAATTCAGATCTGGGCATCTTCACCTACGCAACGGCCCACGGCGTGCTGCTTCGCGGCAATCAGTTCCACAACGTAACGCAACCCGTTCTGGAGGCCGCAACTCTGATGAAGGAAGACGATGAGAGGCGGCTGAAGTACCTCGGCAAACCAGAACCGATGGCTGTCTGGGATTTTGACAAGGTGACCAATGACGCCAAAGGGACCCTACTGAAAGCGGTGGATGTGACTGGCAACGGATTCGACGCGAACGCGTACGGGGTGCAGATTGTTGAGGGAATGAAGGGTCGGGCTGGAAAGTTCTCGGGGGATAGCCATCTTCGCGTCAACGATCCTGTCCCGTTCAACCTTCAGGATGTGACGGTGTTGCTCTGGATCAAGCCCGAAAGGGTGAAGGGGCGCCAGGGACTATTGGGCAAGCGATTCTCCGGCAGCGCGGCGCCGTTCGTTTTGTCCCTCTGGGACGGTGGACTCGAATTTGAGGCCACCGACGAGAAGGGCCAATGGAGCTTCAATTTCCGCACATCGGCTGTCATCAAAGAGGGACAATGGAACTGTGTCGCATTCGTGGCCGAAGCTGGCAAGGGCGTGACATTGTACTGCAACGGAGAGAAAGTTGGGCACAAGGATGACGTCCTGAAGCGCGCCTTCAACATGGAGCCGCTGGTGATCGGACGGGAAGCCTGGTCCGGCGAGCCCAATGTCCACAACCCGTGCTATTTTCAGGGGCTGATGGACGAAGTGAAAATCTGGGCGCGCGCGCTGACGGACGATGAGATCAGGAAAGAGAGCAAACGGGGGTAGCCGCAGAAACACACGAGATGATTGACGAGTGATAGGTGACGCAATGAGAAACTGGATGCGATGGACTGGGATTTTGGCGACAGGGATTTTCGTTCTTGGGATAGCGACCTTTCACGTCGAGGCCACCCCGGTAGTCTTCTGGGCGAGCGACCCGATTCGTCCGGGCGAGACAGCGATGATCATGGGGGAGGGATTCGGCGACAAGCCCACAGTGAATGTGGTGCGCCTCAAAGATGGTCGCTCCAGTGCGCCGTCGGAGAAAGGACTCGCATGGCCCGTGGACGGCGCGAAGGTGGAAGTCTACCAGGCAAACGACAACTCGGTGAAGTTCGGCGTGCCCGCAGGCCTCAAGCCCGGAGTCTTTGCGTACCGAATTACCGGACCCGCGGGGCAGAAGATTGGCTTACTCAACCGCCCCCAAGTGTGGTGGGTTCAAGGGGACGTGGGGCCAAGCGCCAGCCCCGGAGGGTGGATGCGCGCCTTCGGCAAGTGCCTCCCTCCTCCCTCGGCAGCGTCGGCGGAACGCAGGGGAGCCAAGCGGACGACTTGCTCAATACTCCTGCGAGGGCCACGCACTCTCACGTTGTCTGCCGAGGCCGATGGCTACTCCGCCCGCGCGACGCTTCCTGCCAATGTTCCCTCCGGTGAGTACCAGGTCTTCCTGCACGCGGGTTTCGGCGGTGACGCGGCGTGGAGCGCGCCGGTGGCCCTGACAGTTCAAGCGGTGAAGCCGTGGCCGCAGAAGGTGTTCAACGTGAAGGACTTCGGCGCTGAGGGCAGCGGGGCAAAAGATGATACCTCCGCCATCAAGACCGCCCTCGCTCGGGCGGAGGAGAACGGCGGAGGCGTGGTCTTCTTCCCCCGCGGTAGATACCAACTCAACGACGCTCTCACCATCCCGCTCTTCACCGTGATGCGCGGAGAGAAGCGGGAATGGGTCAACCTGCTATGGCCGGATATGCAGGATCCGCCTCCGGTGCTTGTCAAGGGGACCAACTCCTTTGGGCTGGAGGATTTGACATTCTATTGCAGCAACTACAAAACTTTTTTCGCCGCGGGCACGAAGGGTGAGGAATCAGGCAACGTTTTTCTCCGTCGCCTGCGAGTGCGCGCCGACATTTACCGGGGTCACATGAATCCTGAAGAGGTGGACCGGCGATACCGCGCCGGGTTGGGAGGCTTTGGAGGGGGCTACTGGCTCGCGACGCTTGGGGGTCGCAATGTCGAAGTGACCGACTGCGATCTCTACTCCTCAGGCTGCACGCTCGGTCTGACCAACGCTCGTGGCGCCCGCATTGAGGGGAACCTCCTCGCGTCGGGTCGATGGGGCGGCGGCGGTGTATTCGGCGGCGATGGCGTTATCCTTGCCGACAACCACTATGTTGGCGCCGACCTGATGAGTTGGGGCGCGGCGGGGGGTCTCGGTTATGCCAATCTGTCGCACGTCTATCTTGCCAACAACACCTTCTCTCTGGAACATGGCGGGGACCGTGAATCAATCACCTCGGACGCCCCGGGGGGAATCTATTACGGCCCGATCGCCTCCGCCGAGGCCGACAGCGTCACTCTCCCCGACGCGCCGAAGGGCAACGAACCGCGGCGTATTGGAGCGGTGATCCATATCGTCAGCGGGAGGGGTGAAGGCCAGTGGCGGCGCATCGTCCGTTGGGACCAAGCCCGAGCGGTGGTAGACCGGCCCTGGGATAGGCCGCCAGACTCCACCGCGACCGTGGCAATCATCCATTTGCTGGATCGCTGGCTGGTTCTCAACAACGATTTCTCCGACGTGGGCATTGCCGTGCAGTTCTACGGCGCTTCCATCGAGCATATCGTGGCCGGCAATCGGTGCGCTCGCGCGGGCGGCTTCCAATCCATCGGCAAGCCCTACGGCGGCTACCAGCTCCCTCCCGACAAGAACCCATGCCAACAGCCTTCGTGGTACTGCCAGTTCCTGGACAACGTGATTGACGAAGGCGCCATCTATCGGTCAGGCGCGAACAACGCGATCCTTTCGGGAGAATCTGTCATTGGAGTGTTTGGCTGGCCACTGACGAAAGACTGGAAATGGCCCTACAACCGCGGCGCAGTGGTGCGAGGCAACCGCCTCGAGAACGGCGCTCGCATCCACGTTGGCGGAAGTGAAAACGAGCTGCCCTCCGTTCGGGATGTGCTGGTGGAAAACAACACCATCGCAGACTCGGAGGTTGGAGTTCTCCTCGACAAAGCCACGGCAGGAGTGTTTCTGCGAGGGAATACTTTCAAGGACGTCAAGGATCCCCTGACCGGGACTGGCATCGACAACGCCGTCGCATCCACGACGGATCTTGCCGGTGCCGAGCTATCGCGGCTGCGCTCCGCCATGGCCGAATGTGGTCTGACCACCGATCCCGCAGAATGGCCGGAAATCGCGAAGGCACTGGGCGCTCTGAAAGAGGGAACGATCCTCCTCGCCGACGCCGCGCCGATGAGACAACATTTCCTTGCCGCGACGATCCGGGAACTGGGGAAGCATCACACGGAAAAGGAGATTCCGTTTCAGACTGCCTCCTCACTCCTTGGGCTGTCTCTGGAGGTGGCGAAGGAAAGCACACTCCCAGGTATCCTGCAGGCGGGCCAGGGCGGCAGTGGAACTCTCATCCTCAGCCTCAAGTCGGCGCGCACCGCGGAAGGGCTGACGGTGGATGCGGCAGTGGAGACGCCGGAGGGCTGGCAGCAGGAGCGGTCTGCCGTCGTTCCAGTGCAGACCTCGAAGACCTCCTCGCTCTCCCTGCCCGTGACCGTTCCTGCCGATGTCTGGGGCAGGCAGGATCTTCCAATAGGCATCAACTTCCACCTCGCAGAGACGGTGCTCAAGGCGAAGACTTCGATGCAGGTCGGCAGCGGGTTCCTGCGTGACTGGATGGTGATCGGTCCCTTCGAGAACAAGACGAAGGCTCCACTCGACCTCACCTTCCACGCGCCGGAGGATGGCATCGACCTGAAGGGAGCATACGATGGCAAAACCGGCAAGGTGCGGTGGCAACCCGTCCATCTGACGAACGACTGGCTGGATCTGAACAGCTTGTACAAGTCGAAGGACCCCGGCGTTGCCTTCGCGGTCGCCTGCCTTCGGGCCGAGAAGGAAACTTCTGTCATTCTGCGGCTCGGAAGTTCCGGCGGCGTGGCCGTGCTCCTGAACAACCAGTACCTGTGGTCAGCCAACACGGCCCGCAAGCCCACGCCCGATCAATACAGAGTTCCCATCAATCTCCGTGCAGGGGACAACGTGTTGCTCTTCAAGGTGTCCACCGCCAATGACCAGTGGCGTTTCACCGCGGAGGTGACGCCTCCTCCAAGTGGCTATGCGGGGAGAGTTCAGGTGATTCAGCCGGAGCAGTTTGCCTTGTTACCTGCCTTTTCCCCTCCGCCCGCGCGACCGAAGGTCCCCGGAGGTGAAGTGAAGTATGGTTCGGGCGTTGATTGGCGGCTGGTGTACTCCGACGATTTCGAGAGGGCTGAGGTCGGCGCAAGGTGGCGCGTCGGCAGCGGTTCCTGGAAAATCAACGGAGGGATTCTGGTCAGCGGCGGGGCCGTGGACTTCCTTGCCTACGCCGAACATCTGCCTCTTCCGGTGCGCATCGAGTACGATACCCGCGTGACCGGATCATCCGGGGGCGACCTCTCCTCCTTCTGGTTGAAAGACCCGGCAAATCACGGCAGCGGCTACCTGATGGGTTTCGGCTCGAACGGCAACACCTGCAACAAGATCATGATCGATGGAACACAGGTGGCCGACGGCACACGTCCGATCGTGACTCCGGGGAAGTGGCACCATGTAGTCGCGCAGGTTCTGGCGGACGGACGGGTGCAGATGATTGTGGACGACCAACTCTCCATCAACTTCCAAGGGCCCAAGCCGCCGGCAGAACCTCGCTTCCCCGGTCTCTGGACCTGGGGAACCGCCGGCGCGTTTAACAACGTGCGGGTCTTTGCGGGCCCCTAAAAGCTGAGCCGGCAAACCGATCCACCAGACCTGTCGCGGCGCGGCGACCCATGAAACAGACTACAGCATCCCGTTCGTGCCTCGGCCATCCTCGTACCAATCATACAACTCAAACAAGATCGGCCGCAGGTTGCGGCGGTGCTTCGCGAGGAGCGCGTCGAAGTCGGTGTCACTTGGCAGAGGAAACGTCCAGCCGCTCAGAAAAAGGGCACGAGAAACAGCGCCGGGATAATTTCCAGCGACCCTCTTCGCCAGTCTTTGAGCACTGGATAGACGAACACGCTGACGATGCCATTCCAGAAGAGGCAGAAGAAAAGCAGCCCCCCCATCTCCAAGCCTACGGAAGTGCCGCGACTCAGACGCACCGACTGACCGATTCCCTGCAGCTTCTTCACCGGTGGAAGCAGATTCAGCCCTTCGCCCGTTTGCACTCCGCCGGGTTTTGCCGCACACTGACTCACTCGCTCCGCAGCCATGGCCTCCGGCGACCGCCCCCAGTTGCGAATTCCCCAGACAATCCCGCCGACTCCCACGGCGAGAAATACCAAAGGAAGCAGGGCGAAGAGGTACATCCAGTTGAAGGTCTTCACCAGCACTGCTTTCCATGGCCTGTCCGGGTTGTACCAGCAGGGATACTGGCCGCCGATGTCGTACCGCGCGAGGATTTTCTCCTTTCCCGCTCGACCAGAGCTGGTTGCGCCAAACGAGTCATAGCCGGTGCAGGTGTATTCCTGATTGTTGACATGATAGCGAAAAGTGAATTCGGGGGCATAGGTAGTACCGTCGCTGTCGGTGCTTTCCTTCAACCGTTTGCCGAGAATCGTGCACGTGGTTTCCCGGTACACGGTACGCACCCGGTAGTCCTTCCATGCCTGATACCCGAAGAAACACAGAAACCCAAGGCCGAACGGAAAGAACACCGCGAAGAACAGCACACCGCAGCCCGGCGACATGGAATTGCCGGCTGTGCCGCGATTACCGAAGGAAACGCTACTTTGGCCGCTGCTGACTCGCATGAGAACTCCCGCTGCAACTGGGCACGACCAGCGTACAGGACGGGTACATTATAGCGCTTCCACTGCTATTGGCGGAATTGGCAAGTCTAATGAATGGTGAAACCCTGTGAGTTACTGCGGGGGAAATCACAGGAGGAAGACATGAAACGAGCGCTGGTAACCGGTAGCGAGGGCGACGTGGGCCGTGTGTTGCTGCCACAGTTGGCGAAGCATTTTGACGCAACAGGTTTTGACCTGCGTCCCCATGAGGGGCCGATGAAGGTGGCTCAGGGAAATCTGCTGGCCTATGACGCGGTGTCCGCGGCGATGGAGGGGATGGACGCGGTGGCGCACATTGCGGCGGCCTTGCCGGGGAGGGCGAGCGACGCGCACGGCGCTTTTGTCGACGCCAACGTGAAAGCCACGACCCACCTCCTGCAAGCCGCGGTCGAGAAGGGCGTGAGGCGTTTCGTCTATTGCAGTACGGTGTGGGCTTCCGGCCACGGTTTCACGGAACAGTACCAGCCGATTGACGAGGCAGTCCCTTGCGCGCCCGTCTGCATGTATGGAGTCACCAAGTGGCTGGGCGAGCTGATGACGGAATACTACGGACGGATGCACGGACTTGAGACTGTCGTGTTGCGCTTCTGCGGCTACAACGCCGTGGCAGGCTATGATGAGAACGGGGAGATCAACTGGGAGACCGCGGACATCCCCGCGCTGTTTCTGCGATACCTCGGCGCGGGCTTCAAGCTGATGAACCCGGTTGATCTCGGGGAGGCTTTCCGGCTTTCCATCGAGAACCCGGCCGCAGCAGGTGAACGATTCGTCATCGGGTGCTATACTCCCTACACGTCAACAGACGTGGCGGGGTTGCGCTCGATGCCCGCGGCCATCGTGGACAAGTACTACCCGGGAGCTACCGACTTGCTTCGGGAACTGGGCATCGCGATTCCTCCAGTCCAGTACCTCTTCGACCACGAAAAGGCGCGCACGCGACTGGGGTTTCGCAGCCAACACGATCTGGGCGACCTGGTGAGGATGTATCGGGAGTGGAAGACGGGATAACAGGATAGCAGGATGACGGGAAGACGCCGGATGCGTTGAGCCTGCTTCAGCTTGCTTTGACCATAGACTCATGCTTTAATATGAGGGACCGAATGACAAGGGTTTCGATCACCGCTGTTAAGGAAGACGTTCAGCCCGCCTTTGCGCGGGCGATGGAGCGCGCGGGATGTGACGGAATCATCGCGCATGGCGCGCGAGCGCTGGTGAAGCCGAACTGGAACGGCGTGGCGATCGCAGGTTCGACCAGCCTGCCGGTGGTGGCAGCCGCGTGCCAGTGGGCGACAGAACAGGGCGCAGGGGAGGTGATCGTTGGTGAAGGCTGTGTGCCCGTCGGCAAGCAACGCATCGAGGATTACTATTCCCAAATGGGTTACCGCGAACGTTTGAGGAAGCTGGGAGTCCGCTTCGTCAACTTCGATGAAGACGAGCACGTCATCTTCTGCGACCAGCCTGACCTCCCACCCGAAGTCGGAATTGCAGGGCTCGCGCTGGACGCCGATGTCATCGTCAACCTGCCCCTCCTCAAGGTCCACAGTTGCTGCCTCGCGACTCTGTGCCTGAAGAATCTCAAGGGATGCCTTCGCCCCCAGGACAAGATGGAGTTCCATCGCGTCGGCCTGCTGCCTGCCATTGTCGCCCTCAACCGAATCGTGCGACCGCAAATCAATGTCATCGACGCCATCAATGGAATGGAAGGCGAACACAACAATGGCTCCCTCGTCCCGCTGAATCTGCTGATTGCGGGCCGCGATCCCGTCGCCGTGGACGCGGTTGGCTGTGCGCAGATGGGGATGGCGCCTGAAGAAGTTCCGCTACTGAGAATGGCAGCCGAAGCAGGATTGGGTGTGCATCGGATCGAGGACATTGAGACCGTTGGGGAACCACTGATTCCGAGACGCTTTGAGCGCGTCCAAGAGCGTCTGAAGCGCCTCTGTCCCGACTTGCAGATTCTCAACGACGGCGCGTGCAGCGCCTGCGAAGCGGCTTTGATGGATGGACTCTACGTGGCCGGTGGCAGCCGAACGGTAGCCAGTGTGGCCATGGGCAAGCATTCCGCCCCCGCGCCACGCACACTGGTACTCGGAAAATGCCTCCAGGATTACTGGCCCTCGCATGCGCATGTGAAAGGTTGTCCACCATCGGGACACGCGGTGGCGAAGGCGCTATCGAAGGCGGGCGAATGACACCACGCATCAAGCGGCTCCTGGAACGCGCTGACCGTCGGAAAGGCTCTTTCTGGCGACGGCGGCGTTGGGTGGCCGAAGCGTTGGCCAGCACGGAACATCTACCGATTCCTCTCCGCAAGGCGCTGGCGTTGGAGAGCATCCTGCTTCGGATGCCGGTGAAGATTGCGCCTGACGAGTTAATCGTCGGTTACCATCCCGAATCCGTTCCTCCGCGCGACGCGCCGCCGGTGGCAACACTGAAGCCGGATCAAACACGGATGCGCCTGCCGGAAGAGCTGGCCGCCCTCACAGCAGGCATGTTCACGTCTGGCGCAAAGACCGGACATCTGACACCCAGCTATCCTCGTTTGCTTGCCAATGGTTTCCGCGGGATTCTCAGACAGGTCGAGAAGCAGCAGAAAATAGCAGACCCGGACTGCGCCGCGGAATTGGAGGCGATGGCGGTGTCCTTGCGGGCCGCATCATCCTTAGCGGTCCGCTATGCTCGACACGCGGCGTCTCTCGCCAGCCGAGAGAGCAATGCTGAGCGCGCGCAAGAGTTGGCGACGATCGCCGATATCTGCGTCTCGGTGGCCACGGAGCCTCCCCGGAACCTTCACGAGGCTCTGCAGCTTCTCTGGTTTGCTTTCCTGCTTCAGTGCATCGAGGAAGGCGAGAGCACCGCCGCGTTCGCCCTCGGGCGATTCGACCAATATCTGCATCCCTTCTGGAAGGACGCGTTAAGGCAGGGGGGGCGGTCGCGGGACGAGTTGCTGGAACTCATCGCCTCCTTCTGGGTGAAACTGAACGAGTTCAGCGGGCTGCAGGTGCTCAACCTCACCATCGGCGGAAGCGACAAGTACGGCAACGATTGCGTCAACGACCTCTCGCACGCCTGCCTCGAAATCACGGACTGGATGCGTCGCGCCACGCCGAGCCTCTCGGTGCGCTGGCACCCGCGGATCGACCGGGAGTTCTTCCGTCAGGCCGTGCAACTGGCCCTGTCCGGCTGCGGCCAACCGGCGTTTTACGGTGACCCCGCTGTCGTGCAAGCGATGACGAACGCCGGTGTCTCGCCGGACGACGCGGTGGATGTTGTTCCCGGCGGCTGCGTGGAACTGGGAGTGCAGGGATGCTGCTATCCCTGGGTGGGCAATTTCTTCAATCTCCCGAAGTGTCTGGAGTTGGCGCTGCACAACGGCGTCGATCCAGCAACCGGGCAGCAGATCGGCCCGGCAACGGGCGCGGCGGAGGACCTGGAGAACAGCAACGCGCTGTTCGCAGCATACAGCGAACAGGTCGACTATTTCCTCGACCTGATGGCGCGTTCGGAGAACACCACCGACCAACTGGAAGCCGACTACAACCCGTATCCTTTTCTTTCCGCGCTGGTGGACGATTGCATCGATCGTGGAATGGACATCACCGAAGGCGGAGCGAGGTATAACTTCACCGAGGTGCAGGCCGTTGGCATCGCGCACGTGATTGATTCTCTGACCAACCTGCAGAGGCTGGTCTATGGCGACGGTGTCCTGTCCCTGAGCGAGTTGGTTGCCGCTCTGGACAACGATTTCGAAGGACACGAATCGTTGCGCCAGCGTCTGCAGAACGCACAACCCGTCTACGGAACCGACGCCGACGGGATCAGCGATCTGGCGCGGCGCGTGGTACACCAGCTTTACGAGAGCGTGGAATGCTATATCAACCCGCGCGGCGGCGCGTTCCGGCCGGGACTGCTGGTGTGGACGCTGTACCACTCGTGGGCGGATTGCGTGGGCGCGCTTCCCGACGGGCGACGTCGCGGTGAGGCGCTGGTATCCAGCATCGGTCCGAGAGTGGAAGCAGGCATCGACACGCCCACCTCCATCCTCCTCGATGTCACATCCTTCGACCACTACCGCTGCGCCGGTGGACTGACACTCAATCTGCGATTTGACCCCAAACAGGCAGAAACCGACAACGATCTCACCGCCCTCACCAACCTCATGGAAACCTACTTCCGCGGCGGTGGAATGCAACTGCAACTGAACACCGTGGATTCTTCCGTCCTGCTCGATGCTCAGGCCAACCCTTCCGCTCACCGCGACCTCATCGTGCGCGTGAGCGGATTCTCCGCGCGGTTTGTGGACCTGGGTCGGCGGATGCAAGACGAGATCATCGAGCGCACCGCGCTCACGACGCGGCCAAAGACCCGAGATTGTCTACCACCCGACCAACGAGACAAGACTCAACCGCGTCGCGGTGACTCCACCACACTCCGATGGCGCGTGACGGCTGCGATGCGGTCTTCAACTGGCAGGTACGGAGTTGCGGGCACCGACGAGGGTGTCAATGTGCAGTCGTCGTTCAGGATGATCGGCGGCTCAGTGAGATCGTCGGTGTAGAACTTTTCTGACGGACAGATGTCGTTGGGGTACACAAAGTTTTCAAGGGTCGCCAACTCGACCAGTATCCCGACGCCGATGCTGCTTTCCAGCATCCCTCCCACCCAGCATGGTATGCCGGCGTCTCGAGCGAGGTTGTGGATGGTGATTGCATTGTGGAGACCTCCCACACGGCCTGGCTTGATGTTGATGTAGCGGCACGCCTTGAGGCGAATCGCCCACTCGGCATCCCGCGGACGGGTGATGGACTCGTCCAGACACACGGGCGTCTCCAACTGTTTCTGGAGTTCGGCGTGCTCCTGCAAATCGTGGTGAAAGAGGGGCTGCTCGATCATGGCCAGATTGAGCTTGTCCACTTCTCTGAAGAAGCGGATATCCTCAAGCGTATAGCCTGCGTTGCAGTCGATGTGGAAGGTCTGCGACGGGAAGGCGCGGCGCACCGCCCGCAGCATGTCGAGGTCCCAACCCGGACGCACTTTAAGCTTGACGCGAGGGAAGCCGCGATCGAAGGCGCCCCCTATCTTCGCCAGCAACGTGTCGATGGAGTCTTCCACACCGAAGTCCGCGCCCACATTCACGGCCGGGCGGGTTCCTCCGAGCAGTTTGTGTAGAGGGGACTGCCTGATCTGTGCATGCAGCACCCACCACGCGGACTCGACTCCCGCTTTGGCGAACGGGTTCCCCTTGAAAACTGAGAGCATTTCGTTGACCGCCGTGGCAGACTCCAGGTCTCGGCCAACAAGGCGTGGCGCCATGAATTCCTTGATGCAGTGGAACACCGACACGGCTGTCTCGGGTGAGTAGGTCGGCGCCCGAAGAGGGCACGTCTCCGTCCAGGCGGAAACATCGTCGCTGGTAGCCTTGACGAGAACCGAATGCACTTCATCGTCTCGGCCGTAGGCCGTGATCCACGGTGACTTGAGGGGGAGAGTGACGTAGCGGATCTCGAAACGATCAATTCTCACGGGGCTGCCTTCATGCGTCTGCCTTCGGAGTGTAGCACGCGGTTCGGCTGACAGGAAGATGCTCTGAGCTGAAAACGGCGCGATTGCCGCTGGAAAAATTTTCGGCCGGGGTCGATATTTCCGGTTCATCCGACTAATGCATACTTTCGGGATTGGATTGCAGAATAAGGGTAGACATGTTTGACTCACCGGACAGGAATCCATTGTTCGAGGAGTCAACACTAAGCACTCAGCCCTCCCCAAACTCCCTCACTGCCTCATACATCGCCAGCAGGCTCTCCACGGGTGTCCGCGCCTGCACGTTGTGGACGGTGTTGAACACGTAACCTCCGCTGGCTCCGAAAAGGGAAAGGTACTTCTTCACCTCCGCTTTGACAGCGTCCGGTGTGCCGAACGGAAGAGTGCTCTGCGTATCGATGCCTCCACCCCAGAAGGCAATGCGGTCGCCGTATTGGTCTTTGAGGACCTGCGGGTCCATGTCTGCGGCCGTCCATTGGATCGGGTTAAGGACATCAAAGCCGCATTCGATGATGTCGTCGAGAAGCGGCGTGATTGTGCCGTCGGTGTGGATGAACGACTTCCAAGTCGTGTTGTCGTGTATCCAGTCATTGACGCGCTTGTAGAACGGAAAGAAGAGGTCATGGAATGCGCGGGGGGACAGAAAGGGACCGTTCTGCGTTCCGAAGTCCGTCCCGCTCGTGAAGAGTACGCTGACACGATTTCCGACCACCGCGTGAATCTTCTTGAGATTCGCAAGGGCGATCTCGCACTGGCAGTCGAACAGTTCGTAAATGTAGTCGCGCCGCGTGGTGAGACTGACGTACCATTCCTCGATATCCCGAATGCCTCTCGGCTGCTTCAACATCGGCGCAGGAACGCGGGCGATGTTGCCAAAGGAAGTCCCACCGAAGTTGGCGAAGACGGCCTTATCAGTTTCGGTGAAGAGCCGCTCGGACTCCCTGCGGAAGTGGTCCAACTCCTCGTCCGCTATCGCGGTAAACTCCTCGAGGTTGTCTTCCACGTTCAGGTTGTTATCATCGATGGGCGGCTGGCGGACGATGATGTCAAAGTAGTAACCGCCCTTCGGCATCCGCCCACTGGGAGGGGCCAACTTGTCGCCGTGGGGGTATTGCAGGATATCGCCATTAGGTTCCGGGTCGGTGTTGAACTCCTCCGGAACGAGCACGGGAGTGCCGTCGAAAAGCTCCCATTGCTTCCAGTTCTCGTTCGTGAATCCAAACACCGTTCCTCGCCCGGCGAGTGGAACGACATCCACCCCCAGCGCCTCGATCAGGTCGGGTTTGATCTCCCCCAGCAACTGGTAGGAGTCAATAACCTTCACCGGCGTCAACGGCGCGTCCAGCCCCAACGCCTGCCGCAACTGATACACGGCGCTAACGTGCATCCCCGTCGTCGGTCCGCCGCCCAAATCCAAAGGGACGCGGTCTGGTTGCCGAAAACTCAATGCCGCCTCAACCCGTTCTCGGGATGTCATGTTGCTTGTCGTCCTTTCACGTGCGGGAATCCGCCCCACGGTGTCGCGCGCCCGCGCTCAAGCCAACGGCATGAACATGTATCGAGAATCGACGACCGTCTCAAATCCCGCTTTCTCGTACAGAGACTTCGCCGCGGCGTGGCCTTCATTGAGTGCCACGGTGACCTCTGCAAAGCGCAGCCCCCGCTCACGGAATATCTGGAGGACGCGCGCCAACTGAGTCTGCCCGATTCCCTTCCCGCGGTGAGCAGGATCGACGGTGTTATTGCCCACCATCCCTATTTCCCGAACCGGATCGATCCGGAACGATGCGAACCCGACGACTTCGCCGTCCCATTCGCTCACCAACACCTGGTCAGGGCGCTCGCGACACGCTGCTTCCACCTCTGACCACTTCCATTCCAGCCACGGCTTCCCTCCCAGTTGACCATGACGTTGCTCAAGGAGCCAGGCAGTGCCCTGCCCCGCCCATCCCCACTCCACCAGTTGCTTGATACGAGGCAAGTCATCGTCCCTGACTGTTCGAAGAGTAACGCTGGTTCTGTCTGATTCCATCATTGCCTGCTCCCTGTGATCATCCCGAGATTGAGGGTGTCAGTTGCCAAAGCGGTTCCTTGCGATAATCTCTTGTTGTGTTTCCGGAGAGAGCGTCACGAACCTCGCGGACCATGAGGTGGGTAAACTGCTCCGGGTTCTTCTGCGCTGTCAGCAGCGTGGACACAGAAACGGTGTTCCCCTGGAAGATATGTCCGCCCTTGTCCACAAACGTTTGCAGAACGGGCTTCATGACATCGGGGCGCGCCAGCTCGGTGTCGAAATCCCACATCATCCCCGCTCCGCCGCCCACCTTCCTGAGTGACAGACGAGTAGCGGAATTGATGGCGGACAACGTTCCCTTCGACGTGGCGCCCCGCTGCGGAGACAGCCCGTGGGCAAGCGGTTGCTCCGACTTGCGCCCATCCGGCGTCGCGCCGGTTTCCAGCCCCGTCCCAACGACCCGGGTGAACCCGAGAATAACCGGCTTGGCGTGCCCGCCGTACCTATTGCGGTGAGCGTTGAGGGGCGCAATGAAACTCAGCAGAACGCGGTCGGTCATCGCATCAACTTCGGGTTCATCCCAACCGTACTTCGGCGCCCGCAGCATCTGGTTTTGCATCTTCTCATAGCCGACAAAGTCCGCGCGCAGGGCATTCAGTATTTCATCGCCGGCGTAGCGCTGCTCGTCAAAGATCAGTCGCTTCAGCGCAAACAAACTATCGCCCACGTTCGGAATGCCCACCCCGCTGCCGCCGTAGTCCCTGTACCGCGCCCCGCCGGCGTTCATGGATCGCCCTCGTTCGAGACAGTCGTGGATCATGCTGGAAAGCAGGAAAGACGGACGGAGCTCTGCATAGCAGTCGAGATAGATGTCGATCCTTCGCATTCGGAGGCTGAGTTGACGGAAAGGCTCTTTCTCAAAGTCGGTGTACAGCTCCTCAAAGCTGTCATAGTCGGCAAGGGTTTTGGCGTGATCGATGGCCGGCTCTCCCGTTTGCAGCAGACGCCCTCCGTTGATGATAAGCTCAAAGGTCCGCGCCACGTTGTGGACAAAAGAGAACAGCATATCGCACTGGCATCCCTGCGGGGAAACCTCCATGCACCCCCCCGCCGTCCAATTGCGGGCGTCCTCCAGCGCCAGCCGTCTTGGTGGACGGCGGCGATGGTCGCGTCATCGCCGTAGACCTGCGCGCGATTCTCTCCCTCCAACAAATAGCGCACCGTCCGGTCGACGAAATCCTCCGGCGCGTCGTCGTGCAGGCGCACGTACACCGAAGGGTGCGTTTGCTTGAGTTCGGTAATGACTTCCAGAATAATGTGAGAGAGTGGGTTGATGGCAGACGAGCCATCGGGGTTACGCCCTCCGACAGGAAGCGCCTCCACCCATCCATCCGCCGGGCCAATACGCTCATGGAGTTTGATGAACAGCTCGCCGATGAATTCCGCGGCCGCTTCGCGCGTGATCTTTCCGGAGGTGAGCTCCGATTCCAGATACGGCCACAGGTAGTAGTCGAGTCGGCCCGGACCGTTCCCGCCGTACGGGTTCTCAAACATCACCGCGAGGTGCTGGAAATGAAACGACTGCACGGCTTCCCGAAAGCTGGTGGCCGGGTTCTCGGGGACGCGGTCGCAGAGATTTGCCATCGCCTGAAGTTCCTCGCGCCTAGTCGAATCAGGTTCTTCTTCGGCAGCCTCTCGCAGGGCAACGGCATGGCGGCGCACCCAGACGATAAGTCCATTCAGCACTATCTCCGTGCACGCGTAGTACTCAACAGACTGCGGATCATCGGTCTTCTGACTCATGACGCGACACCGCTCGATCATACCCCGCGCTCCCCGGCCAAGCATCTGAGCGTAATCCCACCCTATGTGTCCGGGGTAAGCGCCAGGCCCAAAGAACTTCGCGTACGCGGTCTCCTCTGGCAGCTGCTCTGCAACTCTCCTTTCTGCTACCCGCAAAACGGCGAAGTCATCCCAGCGCGGGTCGCCCTCGGTGCCTGTTAGGTCGATGGCCCCGCTGCCGGGACAGGCTTGATAGACCTGCCCAGCAATTGTCTCAAGCGGGTGGATGGTGACCGGTTCATTCTCCAGCGCATACGCCACCGTCCGTGCCTGCCGCTCCGGCAGCGGGAGACGCGAATACAACTCAAAGAAGGCTTTGTTCCAGTTCGCCTCCTTTGGGCTTGTCGGCCCACTGGAGTACCGACGATACGCGTCGTCTTTGAGCATTCGGAGACGCATGCTAATCAACGGCTTCTCCCTTCAGCCCGGTAGAATTGGCCGGGCTTGAGTCCGACAACTCCACAGAACGCATCCACTCTCCCCGGCCCCGGAGCGCACATCGCCGCCGCAGCGCGCAGCAAGCCGCACCTGCCGGGCGCCAGGAGTGTCCTCGAATCCACCGTCCTTCAGCAGGTTCTGCGCCGCGCTACCCACGCGTGGAACGAGGCACAGCAGAGCGACCAGCGCTACGACCGGCAACTGAGTTGCGATACATCAGGACATGTCGGTTCCCTGGGTCAATGGATGGCGAAGTAGTGGGAGAATTATACGTGAGTTAGTGAAGGTAATCAAGTTGGTCACACCCATCGGGTGTAAGTAAGATTTGTAATGCGTGGAGGTAATCAGCGCCCTGGGGTCGGTCAGGAATAAACGAAAGGTTGGGGAAACCTACGCGAGTGCAAGGGGACAGTAACAACCCCCATCCTCGAACCCTTTGGGTTCGAGGATGGGGGTTGTTGCATGAACTCACTCAGGACCGACGAACCGCGAACTGCGTTACACAATCACTGTCGGTTTCCAGATTATAGGCGCCTATGGTTCCGGCTGGGCTGGATAGGGCTAATTATCACAAATCTTACATACACCCACACCCATCGGAAAGGGGCATCTCACGTTTGACTCCGGCTCAGGCAGGTGTTAGAATGCCGCGCAGACAAGATGCGTATGGACGCCGCGCACTGCTCGCGGAAACCGCGAGCCATCGGCTGGTAGCGACGGAATACCCGCGCCACAACCGCGGCGATAAGTGGACGCGCAGCGTCCGCCCCTGACTGTTCTACGACTCAACCGCCTCATGCCACCACGAGAGGAACTTCCCATCAAACCACCTCTCTGGCTCGGCCTTCAGTGTCGCCAATATAGTGTCGACCATATCCCGGGTGCGGATGCCGCGGAGGGTGGCGTTGCCAATGGTACTGAAGCGCACAATACCCAAACTCGCCAGGTGCTCCCCCATTTCCTTGAAGCTGAAGCCGGGCCATAAGAATTCCACGGTGCGCCCCGAACCTGACTGGCTCTCGCGATAGTATTCAACGATCGTGTCCCAGCGAGAGATGCTGGCTTCGAGGTCGCCGCGCTTCTCCGGCGGCGCCTGCTGCAATGCCCACTCCAGCAGCACGCATTGGCAGTGGTGGGCCTGGGTGTTGTAGGTGAAGTCCACACCCAGAAAGCAGTAGTGCGCATTCCACAGGTAGAGGCGCTCCCACGGGCTGGCCTCGGCGAACGCGGCATCGCCATACAGGCACGGGCGCAGCCCCCACTTGCCGTGGTCGGCGGTGAGTTCCGCCGCCCGTTTGCCGATGGCTGACACCGAGTGAGTGGGGTTGTTGCTGCGGATGCTGTCGGGGCGTTGGCGGAAAGTCTCCGTGATGAGTCCGGGATAGGACGGGGAGGTGTCGTAGTCCCAGTCGCTGACGTCCTGCGAACCGTTCCACCACAGAGTTGGCACGGCGACGGTGCCCTCGGTACTAACGGCCTGCAGGAAGCCGTCAATGACTGCGTTGGGACCGCCGACGACGTGGCCCATGCTCTTCAGCGAGCTGTGGAACATCACAATGTCGCCTGGCTGCACCCCAATAGCGCGGACTCCTGCGGCAACGTCGTCTGTAGTCACCTCAACGGTGGTGGAGGGAGAGTCCTTCCCGATCGATTCGCGGTGCGCGACCCCAATGGGGCGCTCGTCTTCTTCGGTGATCATCTGCGGACTCCTTCTGTGGGCATATTTCTCTCCGCCTTCCCTGTGCGAAAACCGACACGCGGTTTGGCCCCGGCGTCATGAGCTGACGTAAAGCAGCGATAGGAGAACGGATGGACTCGTCGTCCCCCTCGACTTTGCGTTCCAGTTCACTGAGCTTCCGGGCCAGCTTTTTTTGGAGGAATCACCCATGACCGCTCGTTCACCACGGAAGATGAAAACGAGAGAGAGTTCTTTTGATACTCGTTACGGGTGAAAACACCCGTAACGAGTATAGTGAAGTTAAGATAGACCATCGTTAGAACATCGCTCTTCATCCGCACGACGCGATGCGAGGACGGCTCTTTGTCGTTCAGGCCCTCACAGACAGGACGCGCCTCGGACCATGGGGCGCCGTCGTCTGTGCTGACCCGCATCCCTTGCGAGTCTATGGTCATCAGACTGCCATCCGCCAACTCGACGAACGGCCCGTTCCGGTGAATGGGTAACGATTCGCAAAGTGGATGCACCCACCGACCGTCCGCATTACAGGTTTTTGTTTGTATGCTCACAGTCTCACCCTTTCGCGCTTTGATTCGACATTGTCGGATTGTGGTCTTACACTACAGCTAATCCACAGCGAACTCCGCCGTCTCTCGCAGGCCGGAAATCCATTCCATCACTTCCACCTTCCATGTTCCTCGCGCAGCCGTAAGCGGCAGGCGCAGGGAAACGGACAGGGCACCGTTGGTGATGCGGCGATACTGTTGAGCACCATGCCACCGTTGGCCATCGGGCTTCGTGATGGTGATGGCGGCCAGTTGCCGACCAGGTTGTGGCTGTCCAGCGTTGTCCAACACCTTCACGGACAGCGTCGCCTCCGTACCGGGCGGGATACGTGCCGGGATTTGCAGGCGCAGCTTGCCAATCGGTCGCGGGAAGGCAGCGAGAACCGCCGCGCCCCCCGGCTCAAGGTGAACCGTGAAGCTCTGCCGCCCCTCGGCGGAAGTGCCGCTCATCTGGCGGTGGGAGAGCACATCATAGACAGCGAAGCCCGCGGGAATGCTGACCTGGACGTCCTGCGGTAAGCCTTGATCGCGGAGCGGTTCGTGCGGGACGGACCCGATGGCGTTGAGCATCACTTTCCACTTCTCATACTGGGGTCCAGGCTCACGATGGTCGTTGATGAGGAACAGGTACCGCGCCGGTCCTGCCTCGCGAGTGTAGGTAAAGACGGGGTCTGCGGGCGTGACCTGCGCCCACATCGGATTGGCGTCGCGGAAGGACTTCGCCCAGCCGCCAAGCTTTGGTTCAACGCTTTTCCACGGGTATGACTGCGTCTCGATGTTCAGTCGCTGCGCGCCGGAGATGTCAGCGCGCATCACCTTGTCGGTGACGACCTTGCCTCCGGCTTTGGCATAAGCCGCCAACGCGCGCTGCGTCTTCTCCGGCAGACACCAGGCGCCGGGCACAAAGACCGCCTTGTAGCGGTTCAACCAACCGGCGTAGATGTGGTCGTCCGCGATCCAGTCATAAGGAAGCCGGGCGCGAGCCAGCGTGCGACTGACCGTTCGCGTCAACCAGTGCCGAACCCAATCGTCGCCCACACCTGGCTGGATGAAGTAAAGCCCGTCAGTCTCGAGCAGCGCCACCTTCGCCTGCTCGGCTGGCAACCCGCCGACAAGGACGCCGACAGGGCTGATGAGACGATACGCCTCAGTCATGGCGGCGTCGCAAGCCTTGTCGTAGATTTCCGTGTGACGCTCGCCCAGGCCATACAGACCAACGCCGCTCGAAGGGCAGGCCACGGAAAGCCACAGGTTCTCCTTCAGGCAATCCGGGCTGAGGCACAGCACTTTCCGCTTGCCGTCCGTATCTGTGAGCCGGAGTCCGTTGCCGTCGTCCCAATAGACCGTGCCCGGCATCGCTTGGAAGGGCTTGCCGTCGAGACGCGCCATGCAGGAGGAATGGGAGAACCGCGCCACGAGTCCCTCCGGCGATTTCGGGTATCCCCAGTAGTCCACAAGGTCCATCGCCTCGAACTGTTTCGCGACCTCGGGTTGATCGCTGTAGTACGCGGTCTGCAACCCCGCCTGTCGCATCCAGCGGACGATCTGGTTATTGAGCAGGTAGTAGCCCTGCCCGCGTTCCGTCCACCAGCGCAGGAACTTGTACGGCGGATAGTCCTCGCTGACAAGCGCGGGCGGATCGTAGTCTTTGCGAGGGGCGATGTGTATCGGGTCGCGCGCGACCTCCGGAGGGACGCGGTCCAGACCCGTCTCCTGCTTCATCCAATCCGTGAACCACTTCTGGTCCGTCGGGAAGGGCGGATGACGGCACTCCGAGTTCACCAGGCAAGCGCGAACGTTGGGGTGAGCCATCGCCTCACGCGCAATTCTCTCGGCGGCAGCCTTTGCCTTGGCGCGAGTCTCTGCCGACCACGGGTGCGGTACGGCATCCCGCACATCAATCCGAGCCGTCGCCCACATCCCGCGATCCAGCAAGCCGCGAGGTTCCCCGAACAGGCGGTTGAATCCACGCTCCTCGAGGTCGCGGTCCTCTCCACCCCAAGCATAGATGAAGAACTCCGGAGTTGGTGGCTCTTCGAATATCTCGAGAAAATCCTCAACCGTGATCGTGCTCTTGCCAGCCTTCACCTGCACTGTGAGCGGGTACTTCCCCGGCTCACCCAGCCACGGATTGAGGGTGAGGGTGGCGGGTTGACCGGGGGCGACAGCCTGAGTCATGGAAGCCTTCAAGTCCGGCACGCGAGCCGTAACGATGACCTTCTTCGGCGCCTCGCCGTAAGGCACAAGCTCAAGCGGTATCCTGGCTTCGCTCTCACTGCGGAGAAAGGTCGTCCGTGTCGGTCGTCGCAGGAGAACCCCGGGCAAATCTGCCGACAACGCAGTCTGGGCGTCCGCGAGGGCGGGAATTTCGTCCTCCGGCAGGCGGCGCGAGTAAAGGAAGACTTCGTCCAAGTCACCGGTCATCGGAGTCCCTTCGAGAAAACTCCCACCCAGTCGCAGGATCGTGCCAGCCACAGGTTTGCCCGGTGCCAGCGGGGTCTTGCCGAAGGACTTGCCGTCGAGGTAGCCCACCGCTTCTTTCTCATCCCAGGCCAGGACCAGATGGTGCCAGCCGTCCCACTGTCCCGTCTCCAGCAAGCTCTTCTCAGCTCCACCCCCATAGAGCTTTCCCCTCTCCTGCTTGGTGGGCCCCTCGCCGACGTACCATTGATGTCCGCCAATCTGCCACAAGGGAGAGAACCAACCCGTGCCGATGGCAAGCACTGCATTCATCATGCGTGTTCCGCCGCACTGGTCGGGCAGCGGCCTCACCCAGCATCCGAGCGTCCCACGCTCACCGGAGAACCCGGTCTCTCTCGCGATCAGGTCAATCCATGCCGGGCCGCGTTTCGCCCCACCCGGAATCCAAAAAGTGGGATCGGTGTTGCTCAGGGGATAGACGCAGGCCTGTTCAAGTTGCAGACCATCGGAGAAGACGGTTGCCGGCGCTCCGTCCACCACTTCGAGAGTCCCAACCAGCGCCTGCTCCGCGC
>Ga0100394_1000598_pt1 | contig 30125 bp, 26 predicted proteins | sample CryGeymeta201518_FD_81549 | JGI IMG/M metagenome (GOLD analysis project Ga0100394, IMG submission 81549) | Groundwater microbial communities from Crystal Geyser aquifers in Utah, USA - Crystal Geyser metaG 2015-18 | ecosystem: Environmental > Aquatic > Deep subsurface > Groundwater | place: USA... | reverse complement strand
TCAAAAATGGACTGCTCAACTTGATAGTATGTCGCAGACTTTTCAAGAAGCTGTCGCAAATTACCAAAAACAATCTGCAACGATGAAAGAAAGTCAAAAGAAGGAAATGGAACAAAAATTAGTAGCACAACGACAGATGGTTGAGGAATTCCAAAGATCAAAATTTGCACAAGGCACCGGCGAAGTTTATCAGAAACAGGAAGAATTTCTTAAACCTGTAAAAGATAAAGTTTTGAAAACAATCGAGACTGTTGCCAAAGAAGAAGGCATGCAGTTCGTTTTTGATAAAACAGAACAAGCGGCAATTTTACTCTATGCTGATTCAGCTTATGAAATTACCTATAAAGTTCTCGACAAGTTAAAAAGAGGAAAGTAAGAAGCAATCATTTTTCAAGGTGCAAACTCCAATCCGCTCTTGGCGGATCAGTTTTTTGGTTTTTGTCATTTGAAATTTTAACACAAGGTTTTTTATGAAAGCAAAAATAATTTTCGGTCTTTTCATTTTATTCGGAATTTTTTCCGTTTCATTTTCGCAATTGAAAATCGGGTATGTTGACTCCGATGCGATTATGGAAAAACTTCCCGATGCACAGGATGCCCGCCAGCAGCTTGATCAATTCATCCAGGAATGGCAGACTGAATTGAAAAAACTTGAGGGCGATTGGAAGACAAAATTTGATGATTACGAAAAACGAAAACTCATTATGTCAGACCAAACACGCGCGGAGACCGAGAGTGAATTGATGAAAATGGAACAAAAAATCACCGAATACCGTGAAAAAAAATTCGGGACAAGCGGTGAGCTTTTCCAGAAACAAGATGAATTGATGAAACCGGTACAGAATCGTTTGTTCACCGCCATTAAACAAGTCGCTGTTGATGAAGATTATGATTATGTTTTCGACCGCAGCGGACAAATTTTAATGCTGTTCGCAAAAGAAAAATATGATATCACAAATCTTGTTCTTGAAAAACTGAAATAATGAAATTATCAATTGCTGATATTGCATCACTTACAAATGCAAAAATTATCGGCGATGACCCGCCTAAGGCGGGTTTCATTACCGGCATTGCAAAAATTGAAGAAGCGAAGGAAGGTGAATTAACCTTCCTTTACTTACCGCGGTACGAAAAATATTTCCCTTCAACAAAAGCTTCCGCTATTTTCGTTAAACCAGCTTTCAAAAAAACACGCAAAGATATCACTTATTTTGAAGTCCCGGATCCCAACAAATCTTTCTTCAAAATTATCAGCGCTTATTTTGCGCCGAAATTTCCTTTAGATGGAATTGATGCAACGTCCTTCGTTCATCCTTCCGCAACGGTAGGAGAAAATACTTCGCTTGGAAAAAATGTCGTCATCTCCGCCGGATGTAAAATCGGGAAGAATGTAAAAATATTTCACAACACTGTTCTTTTAGAAAATGTCGAAGTCGGAAACGATTCCATGCTTTTTCAAAATGTCAGCGTTCGTGAAGAATGTAAAATCGGCAAACGCGTTATCATTCACTGCGGCACCGTAATCGGCTCGGATGGATTTGGCTACACGATGGAAAACGGCGCGTATGTAAAAATTCCACAAATTGGAAATGTTATTCTCGAAGACGATGTGGAACTCGGTTCAAATGTTTCTGTTGACCGCGCCGCTATTGGTTCAACTATAATTAAGCGGGGAACAAAGATTGATAACCTCGTGCAGATTGCACACAATGTTGTGATTGGAGAACATACGGCGGTTTCGGGACAAACCGGATTTTCCGGCAGCGCCAAAGTTGGAGATTATTGTGTTTTTGGCGGACAAATTGGCGTTGCAGGTCATATTGAAATTACCGATAACGTGATGATTGCAGCACAATCCGGCGTTTCAAAATCTGTAACAAAACCGGGCACTTATTTCGGCGCTCCTTTAAAAGAAATTAAAGAAGCTTTCCGGCAAGAAGCTCACATTAGAAATTTAGAAGATTATGCCAAGCGTATTAAAGAACTTGAAAATAAAGTTGCCGAATTATCCGAGCAGATTAAAAATTCTTTAGAGCAATAAACCACTTCTTCGTTCGCTGTAATTCCATTTCACCAAACTTACTTACTGATAATGTCCTGATGTCAACAGAAAAAGAATTCATCGCAAAGACAGTCGAGGCTTTAAATAAAAAAGGAATAAAAATATTTCCCGATGAGTTCGTCTCATCGTCTGGAATGAAAACCATTTCTGTTCCTTCAAAAACTTTGATTATGGGAGAAGAATTTTTCGGCAGTTATGAAATTCTTTCCGCCGACCGCAAAGTTGTTCATCAAGCCTTAACATATAGCGAAGCTAAATATCTTATTTATGCAAGCAGAAAAAAAGCTGTGGAGATAACCATTCCGGTAAACGACGAAGAGATAAAACAAGCAGTTTTACATTATGAGAAATATCTCGATTCACTTATGAAAGAAATCGTTTCACTTTACAAGAAAACTTTTCCGGAAGGAAAAAACTCTTTGTTCGTGATGAATGAAATTTTGATGATCCTAAATCTCGTCCGCTATTAACCGCAATGATTCCCATAAGCGATAAAATAGCCGATTACTTAACAAACCTTTTCGGTGCTGAATCAGTCTCACACTATAGCAAATATTTAGAAGACGATCCGGTGACTTACCTCCGCAGTAACAGCATAAAAACTAATCGCGATGAAGTCCAAGGAGATCTTTTATCGAATTATGGAATTACAACAGAAAAACTTTCCGAAATTCCGGATGCGTTAAAAGTTGTTGGGGATAAAACTTTTATCGGAAAAACGTTAGAGCACAGTATCGGCGAGTATTATATTCAAAGTTTGTCATCAATGATTCCGCCGATTGTTTTAAATCCTCAACCTACAGATAAGGTTTTGGATCTATGTTCCGCTCCCGGCTCCAAAACAACACAGATCGCTGCATTAATGCAGAATAAAGGAACCCTGCTTGTAAACGAAATTCAACTTGATAGATTAAAAACGCTTGTCTTTAATCTTGAACGAATGAATGTTGTAAACGCCGGAGTAATTCATTCGAAAGGTGAAGTGCTCAGCCGTTTCTTTCAAAATCATTTTGACAAAATTTTAGTTGACGCACCTTGCAGCGGCTTAGGGATTATGCAGAAGAAGAACGAAGTAAGCAATTGGTGGTCAAAAGTAAAAGCCGAACAATTGAGCGAACTTCAATACCGATTACTTCTATCAGCTTTGAAGATGGTGAAAGTTGGCGGCGAGATTGTTTATTCAACTTGTACACTTTCAGTTGAAGAAAATGAATTTGTGATTGATAAACTTCTCAAAAAATTTCCGATAAAACTTCTGCCTACAACTCTTCCGGTCCATTCACACGATGCATTTACTAAACTGCATGATCTAACTTTGGATAAATCAATTTACAATGCAAAAAGAATTGTTCCATGGGAAGTAAATTCGGAGGGTTTTTTTGTAGTAAAGATTTTAAAAGAAGATGAAATTGAAGTAGAAAATCCCGCCGAGAGGAAAAGACACCCATTCACTTTTTTACCAGCAAGGAAGATCAACAAGCGACTCGATTTACTTTCCAACATTTTTGATATTCAGAAAAATGTTTTCGATCGATATAAATACCTACAAAAAGGTAACGACATCTTTTTTGTTACCGAAGATTGGAATGAAGAAAACTTAATGATGTTTGAAAGGATCGGAACCAAGTTTGGCAATTTGGACAAGTACGGCAATATTATTTTACACACACAAGCGGCTGAAATTCTTCAGAATGACATCCACAAAAACATTATTGAACTTGACAGCAATGTTCAACTGAAAAAATATCTCGATGGTGGAACGATTAAAAAAGATTTTTCGTTTTATGGACAAGCCGTAGTAAAGTTTAGAAATAAAATTCTGGGAACCGGCGGAATTTCTGTTGAAGGATTAAAGAGCCGTTATCCACGTTCAAAACGAACCCAGGAAATTGAGTACTAATCTCAACCGTGGAGATATTTGAGTGATGTTGTTTTCAATTAAACAATTATTTACTTTTGCGCCAACGGTGCATCCAAGAATGTACTGGTCAATTAAACTATCATTAATAGAGGCGTTTTATGAAAAAGTTTTTAATGGCAACTTTCGCAGTTTTTGTTACGTGGCAAGTTCTTGATTTTCTTATACACTCAGTTTTGCTAGCTCAAATGTATAAGGATACTGAATCACTTTGGCGTCCAATGGCCGAAATGAAAATGGGGGTGATGGCATTTGTTACCATCATTTCATCTGCAACTTTCTGTTATTTATATGATGCCTTTGTTAGAGACAAAAGCATGACAAACGCATTGAAGTTTAGTCTCGTTTTTGGTATTAGTGCAGGGGTTGGAATGGGATACGGCACTTATGCGGTTATGCCGATTCCTTATATGTTGGCATTAGCCTGGTTTCTTGGTACTGTAATTGAAACTGTGGTTGCCGGTCTGATCCTTGGTTTAATCTATAAAGGAAGTACGGCTGCATAATTGTTTTTATTTGAGGTTGAACGGTTCTTTGCTAAAAAGTAACGTCCAGCCTCAAAAATTTTTAAGTATATCTTCTCTCCCTCCTCACCCGGATAGCCCCGAAATAAGCAATGTAAACCGGAAATTACAAATTATTTTAGACGAATGATTGATCGTCTGCATGGTTGCATGAAAAACATTCATTCATTCTTGTTTAAGGACACCATTCCCGCAAATACATTCTTCCCGTATTAAAATAAATTCTTACATCCCCTTTGTTTTGATTAGCTCCTTTTCTGGATATTAATACACCTTGTTGCCGGTTACTTTCACTATTTGCAATTATTCTGTAATTATATGCTTCTTTACGCTTGACAAATATTCCATCCTTCATTACATTTGAATCAAAATTCTACAAAAGTTTTTAACAATGAAACAAAATATTTCTATTCAAGTTTTTCCGCTCAGTTTATCGCGTCCCCGCCAGGGGCAATAACATATCTCCGTGCATTTCCATTTTTTCTATTTCACAATTTTTTTTAAGGACTTATCATGATTTCAGTTGGCATTCTTGGCGGAACCGGTTATGCGGGGAAAAAACTTATTCAGTTTTGCAGCGCTCATCCTTTTGTAAAGGATTTCGAAGTGTATGCAAATACTACGGCGGATGAAAATCTGTATTCGCTTTTCCCCGATCTCGAAGGAACGATAGAAGATAAGAAAGTCCTATCTGCTAAAGCAATATCTTTTGACCACGACCTTTACTTTCTTACGCTGCCGCACGGCGAAGCGTTAAAATATGTTCCGGCATTGATCAGCAAAGGGAAAAAAGTGATTGATCTCGGCGGAGATTACCGGTTGGATTTTGAAGAACTTTATTTGCAGTGGTATCACCTTGAACATTCTTCATCATATTTGTTGAAATCAAAAGTCTATGGGCTGGCGGATTTCGATAAATCAGCCTACACCGATGTGCAATTGGTTGCAAATCCCGGCTGCTATCCTACAGCAATTTTGCTTTCCCTGCTTCCTCTTGTGAAAGGTTTCGGAGATGAGATTCTAAGCGTTAGCTGTTCAGCGTATTCGGGAACAAGCGGTGCAGGAAAATCGCCAAAATCAGAATTCCTCTTATCCGAAATGGAAGGGAATGTAAAAGCTTACAGCGTCAACAGTCATCGGCACGAACCGGAAATTCTACAAACATTGTACAAAAATGGTTTTCATTCTCCGTTCGCATTTACAACGCATTTGCTGCCGGTTGCAGTTGGGATTTATGCAACAAGTTTTATTCACTTAAAAAATAATGTTGATGAAACTTCGTTGCAGAAACTTTACAAACAATCTTATGCAGAAAGTCCGTTTGTTCGGATTAGAAATACACCGCCGGAATTGAAGTGGGTGATCAATTCAAATTTTTGCGATATAAATATTTCGGTAAAAGAAAAGAAAGTTGTCGTAACCACCGCGATTGATAACCTCGTGAAAGGCGCCGCGGGTCAAGCAATTCAAAATATGAACAAACTTTACGGCTGGGATGAATCGCTTGGTATTTTACAGAAGGAGGTTACGTATGCAGCATTTTCATAGAGAAGGTTCCATTACTTCGGTAAAAGGAATTAATGCCGCCGGAATTTTTGCGGGAATAAAAAAGAAAAGAAAAGATTTAGCGCTTATTTATTCCGAATTTCCTGCAACCGCCGCCGGTACGTTCACGTTGAATAAAGTTCAAGCCGCGCCGTTGTTGGTTTCAAAAGAGGCGATAAAAAACGGGACGCACGTTCGAGCAATTCTTGTTAATTCCGGGAACGCTAACGCTTGCACAGGTGAACAAGGTTTTGCCGACGCATTAGAGATGCAAAAGTATTGCGCGAAAAAATTAAAACTTCAGCAAGATGAAGTGCTTATCAGTTCAACCGGAGTTATTGGTGTAAAATTTCCGATTGAAAAAATAAAAAAAGGAATTGACGAAATTATTCCCGCTCTTTCTCACAGCGGAGGATATGACGCCGCTAAAGCAATAATGACTACCGACCTGGTAAGTAAATCTTTTGCGAAAACAGTTAAACTTTCAAGCGGGGAAGTTACTATCGGCGGAATTTGCAAAGGCAGCGGAATGATTATGCCGAATATGGCGACGATGCTGGCTTTTATTGCTACCGACGCTGCAATTGAAAAAAGTCTTTTGCAAAAACTTCTTTGCGAAGCGGTAAAAAATTCGTTTAACAAAATTACCGTTGACGGCGACACAAGCACCAACGATATGGTTGTTCTGCTTGCAAACGGAGCTGCGAATATTTCAATTGAAAAAAAATCAGATGATTATAAAATCTTTCTTGCGGCGTTGACTAAGTTTTGTATTGTTATGGCAAAGTCAATCGTCTCCGACGGCGAAGGCGCAACAAAGCTTGTTACCGTTGCCATTAAAGGAGCAAAGTCCGAAGCAGATGCGAACGATGCGGCTAAAGCGGTTGCTAATTCTCCGTTAGTTAAAACTGCATTCTGCGGTGAAGACGCAAACTGGGGAAGAATTCTTTCTGCGGTTGGAAACAGCGGCGTTGAGTTTGACCCGGCAAAGGTTTCAATTTGTTTTGATGAACTTGAAATCTTAAAACCGAATTACGAAATCGTTCTTGATGAAAAAGCCGCGAAGGAAATTCTAATGAAAAAAGAATATACGGTAACGATCAATCTGGCTGCGGGTGAAACCGAATCAACCTGGTGGACGTGCGACTTCTCGGAAAATTATATTAAAATTAATGCGAACTATCGAACGTAAAAGAATTAGGAATTAAGAATTAGGAATTAGGAATTAAAAAAGTTATGAAAACCATCATCCTTAAACTTAGCGGTAAAGCTCTTTCGGCTTTTATTCAAGATGAAAAATGGAGCGGCATCCTTTCGGAATTATACAAACAATACGATGGAATTATTCTTGTTCACGGCGCAGGCAGTACCATTTCCGATTGGTCTGAAAAGATGGATTGCGATGTTCGCTTTGTGAACGGTATGCGGGTTACCACCGCAGAAATAATGGACATTGTCGCTGCCGTGCAAGCGGGATTATTGAATCAAAAAATTATCAGTTACCTGCACGCAAAAGGATTGGAAGCGATCGGACTCTCCGGGATTGATAGAAATCTTTTTGTTGCCGATTATCTCGATAAGAAATTAGGATTCGTTGGTTATCCCAAATTAAACGGAGATATTTCCTGGGTGAAAAATCTTTTAAAAGAAAAAGTCATCCCGGTTTTTTCCAGCGTTTGCAGGGATCACGAAGGAAACTTGATGAACGTGAACGCCGATGTATTCTGTGAAGTTTTAGCAGCTTCGATAAAGGCTGATACGGTACTTTTCATTTCCGATGTTGCCGGGGTCTTTCTAAACGGTGAAGTGAAAAGTTCTTTAGATGAAAAAGAAATTGATTTCGGAATTGCTGAAGGAGAAATCACCGGCGGGATGATTCCCAAAATGCAAAGCTGTGTCGAACTGCTGCAAAAAGGAATTAATAAAATTTGGATCGGTGACGATGTTGAACTTAATCTCAATTCAAAAATGTTTAATACAAAAATGAAAGGAACGTGGATTACAGCCAATGGAACAGCATAATACTTCTTCGCTCTTAAAAAATTACAACCGCCTTCCCGTAGAATTTGTAAAAGGTGTAGGCGCTTTTCTCTTTGATACGAAAGGGAAAAAATATCTTGATTTTCTCAGCGGTATCGCCGTTACAAGTTTTGGTCACGCGCATCCGCACCTTACAAAAGCAGTGCATAATCAAGTTGATAAAATTTGGCACACGTCAAATCTTTTTGAAATATCGCTTCAAGAAAAGGTTGCGCAAAAACTTACCGGGCAATCAAAGCTCGCGAAAGTTTTTTTCTGCAATTCGGGAACAGAAGCAAATGAAGCCGCGATAAAGTTTGCACGAAAATTCGGCAATGGGAAATCAACCATTATTACCGCGCTCGGCGGATTTCACGGAAGAACAATGGGAAGTCTTTCTGCTTCTGCACAGTATAAATTGTGGCAGGGATTTTATCCGCTCACTCCCGGATTTACACACGTGCCTTATAATGATATTGATGCGATCAATGATTCGATCAACGAACATACGGTTGCAATAATGATAGAACCGATTCAAGGGGAGAACGGGGTTATTGTTCCTTCGCAAGATTATTTGAAAAAACTCCGGGCAATTTGCGATGCGAACAATCTTCTTTTAATTGTGGATGAAGTGCAAACCGGGATCGGCAGAACGGGAAAATATTTCGCTTATCAATGGGCGGAAATTCAACCTGATATTATTACGCTTGCAAAAGGAATTGCAAACGGACTTCCGCTTGGCGCGGTAATATGTTCTGAAAAAGTTGCAGAGGCAATTCAACCCGGCGATCACGGTTCAACGTTCGGCGGAAACCCTGTAGCGCTTGCCGCAGCATTGGCGGTATCGGAATTGCTTACGGAAGAGACGCTAAATAAAATTCAACATTTAGGTGAATCACTTTTAACCGGGATAAAAAATCTTCAATCAGAAAAAATAAAAGATGTCCGTGGCTGTGGATTGATGCTCGGCGTTGAGTTGGACGCTTCAATCAACGTAAAAGATTTTATGAAAGCGCTTCTTGAAAACGGTGTGGTTACCGGCTCTTCAGGGAACAATACGCTTCGCCTGCTTCCTCCTTTTGTTATTACGCAAAAAGAAATTGATCTATTTCTTTTGACTTTGAGCAAAGTTGTTGATAAATTTCGCCAAGCCGAAGTTAAGCAACTGCAAGCAGTTCAATAATTTTAGAAAAAAGAAAAAAGGAACACACGATGGCAGCAAAATTAAAAAGACAAAACCGGATAAAAGAAATCCTTCAGATTAAGCGAATCGCTAATCAAGAAGATTTACTCGTTTACTTAAAAAGGGACGGATATGAAATTACGCAAGCTACGTTGAGCAGAGATTTTGCAGAGCTTGGCGTGGTTAGAATTTTTACCGAATACGGAGTCCGCTATATTTTAAATGCTGAAGAAAGCGGCAAACAAATTGCAAGGCTTGTCGGTTTTGAAATTCTTACGGTGCTTCATAATGAATCCGTTGTTATCGTGCGAACGCTTGCCGGAAGAGCGCAAGGCGTTGCGCATTACATAGACCGCTGGAATAAGGAAGAAATTATCGGCACCATCGGCGGCGATGATACCGTGCTGATCATTCCAGATAAACAAAGCAGCATTCCGAAAATTATCGAACTAATCAAAAGAATAATGTCGGAAAACCCTGCACAAAGAATAAAATAGGAGAACGAATGTCATACAAAAAAATTGTTGTTGCTTACTCTGGCGGACTTGATACTTCCGTTATGGTTCATTGGCTGAAAAATAAATACGATGCGGAATTAATTACGGTAACCGGAAATCTTGGTCAAAAAGATGAACTTGAAAATTTAGAAGAAAAAGCTAAACTTACCGGCGCATCAAAATCATATATTTTAGATCTTCAAAAAGAATTTATTACCGAATATGTCTGGAAAGCATTAAAAGCCGGTGCTTTGTACGAAGGACAATACCCGATGGCAACCGCTATTGGTAGACCTTTGCTTGTTAAGCTGATGGTTGATATTGCTCTCGCTGAAGGCGCTGATACCATAGCGCACGGCTGCACGGGAAAAGGAAATGATCAGGTTCGTTTTGAAGTTGGTATTCAAACATTAGCGCCTCATTTGAAAATTTTAGCGCCTTTAAGAATATGGGAATTTAAAAGCAGGGAAGAAGAAATTGATTACGCACTCGAGCATAAAATCCCGATCAAAATAAAAAAAGCTTCGCCTTATTCAATAGACGAAAACCTTTGGGGAATTGCAGTTGAGTGCGGCGTGCTGGAAGACCCAACAGTTCAGCCTCCAGCTGATGCTTATCAAATTACTTCTTCGCCAAAAGACGCTCCCGACAAAGCAGAATCAATTTCAATTGAATTTGTAAAAGGAATTCCTGTTTCGTTAAACCGGAAACCTTTGCCAGCCGTTGATCTTGTGAAAGAATTAAATGTCATCGGCGGTAAACACGGCATCGGTAGAATGGACTTGATCGAAAATAGAGTTGTGGGAATTAAATCAAGAGAAGTTTACGAAGCTCCGGCAGCGGTTATTCTTCATACCGCTCACAAAGAATTGGAAAAACTTATTCTCGATAAAGAAACCTTCCGTTTCAAACAAGGAGTTTCTGACAAAGTTGCAAATCTTATTTACGACGGCTTGTGGTTCTCCCCGCTGTTCGATTCATTAATGGCTTTTGTTGATTCAACTCAAGAAAATATTTCGGGATCGGTTACTTTAGAATTTTATAAAGGGAATATTACCGTGCTTTCAAGAAGCTCGCTCTTCAGTCTTTACAATAAAGATTTAGCCACTTACACCATTGAAGATAAATTTGATCACAAAGCAGCAGAAGGATTTTTGGCGTTATACGGATTGCCGTATAAAACATTGAGTCTTGTAAAAGCTGCAAACACTCCAAGCGAAACGAAAGCGCACGAGGTTGCGCACTAATGCTCTGGGGCGGAAGATTTTCAAAGTCGCTTAACCAAAAAGCGCTGGAGTTTTCTTCATCGCTTTCATTTGATGTTACGTTGATTGAAGAAGACATTGAAGTAAGTGTTGCTCACTCGGCAATGCTTGCAGAAATTGGAATTCTCACTAAAGAAGAAGCTCGACAAATTCATTCCGGATTAGAGATAATCCGGAATGAATTTTTAAATGAAAGTTGGAAACTCGACCAGGCACAATTCGAAGATATTCACTCCGCAATTGAGTCCCACTTAAAAGAACTTATCGGTGAGACCGCCGATAAACTTCACACCGGAAGAAGCCGGAACGATCAAGTCGCTGCGGATTTGCGGTTGTGGGTGAAGAAGAATGCAGATCAATTAAAAAACACGATCACCGAATTACAACAGCAATTACTTAAAACTGCGGAAGAACATTCGGAAACGATCATTCCCGGTTACACCCATTTGCAAAGAGCGCAGCCGATCTCATTTGCGTTTCATCTTCTTGCTTATGTTGAAATGCTGGAGCGCGATAAACAAAGAATGCAATTTGTTTTAAATGAAGCGGATGTTTCACCCCTTGGATGCGGCGCTTTAGCCGGTTCAACGCTTCCGCTTGATAGAAATTTTACCGCGCAAAAACTTGGCTTTGCAAAAAATTCCGCAAACGCGCTTGACGCAATTTCCGATAGAGATTTCGTACTTGATTTTCTAAATGCCTGTTCTATCGGAATGATGCATCTTTCACGATTGAGCGAAGAAATTATTTTGTGGACTTCGCAAGAGTGGAAGTTTGTAAGATTAAGCGATGACGTTACTACCGGTTCCTCTTTAATGCCGCAAAAGAAAAATTCCGATCTCGCCGAACTTATCCGAGGAAAAAGTGGAAGAGTTTTCGGCAATGCGTTCGGATTTCTTTCAACGATGAAAAGTCTGCCGCTAAGTTATAACCGCGATTTTCAAGAAGATAAAAAACCGCTCTTCGATTCCGTTCACACCTATTTTACTTCACTTGAAGTAATGCGGCTGATGTTTATCGGAATGGAAGTTAATTCTGAAAGATTTACCGAAGAGTTGAACGGTGATTTTTCTCTCGCTACCGATTTAGCAGACTGGCTTGTACTTAAAGGAGTTCCATTTAGACAAGCGCATCATCTTGTTGGAGAAGTTGTAAAATTGGCGGAAACAAAAAAGTGCAAACTAAATCAACTTACATTGGATGAGTTGAAAAAGATCAGTACACTGTTTGATGAATCCGCATTGCAGCTTTTCGATATTTCATCTGCGTTATCACGAAAGAAAACTTTCGGTTCGCCAAATCCGGAAATGGTTAGAGAACAAATCTTGTTTTGGGAGACTAAACTCCCTCAATAATTTCGCCTATTCAGCGATCATAAAAGTGATTTGAATTCTTTTAAGAAAGTTTTAACTTGCAAGCAATACAAATGCAGTTTATATTTTCTTTGTAGATAAATTTAATAATAAACGGAACATGATATGTTTTTACTTGGCGTAGTTGTTTTACTTTCCTATTTAGCCGGTTCGATTCCAACAAGTTTGATTGTCAGCCGCGCAGCAAAAGGAATTGATATTCGTGAACACGGAAGCGGAAATGCTGGCGGAACAAACGTCTGGCGTATTCTCGGTTGGAAGTACGGAATATTAGTAATTTTTTTAGATGCACTAAAGGGTGTTCTTGCGGTTGTATTAATCTCCCGCATATATTATGGAAATTTTCCTTTTAACAATCTAACTCCCTTTGATGATTTTACGCTTGTACAATTAATTGCAGGCATTACCGCGGTGCTTGGACACGTCTGGTCTGTCTTCGCAAGTTTTAAAGGTGGAAAAGGAATTGCAACAGGAATGGGAATTTTAGCTTCGCTTGCTACGGTTGATCTTTTAGTCGGCATCGGAATTTTCTTTCTTGCAGTTCTAATTTCACGATACGTTTCGCTTGGATCAATATTGGCGGCTATCTCAATCCCCATAACAATGATAATCAGGGAAAACGTTTTTCATGTCAATATTGAAGGTTATGGGACGCTGCTTCCATTTCTTATAGGATTAGCAGTTTTAGTTGTTTATACACACAGAAAAAATATTTTAAGAATTGCAAATGGTGTTGAAAATAAAATCAGCTTTGTAAAAAAGAAAAACTAAATTGCCATGAAAATCACAGTATTAGGAGCTGGCGCTTTCGGTACTACCTTAGCAGTTCTGCTCCATTACAATGGACACAAAGTCTCTCTTTGGGAATACAAAAAAAGTTACGCCAAAGAGATGATCAAAAAACGCGAAAATAAAACTTACTTACCAGGCACCCCACTCCCCGAAGAATTAGAAATCTCTCATCAACTACAAGACATAATTTCCGATAAAAATTTAATAGTACTCGCTGTTCCTTCTCAATTTCTGCGAAGTGTAGTAAAACAAATTTCTTTTTCAGACGTTAAGAATACAATTTTTGTTAATGTGGCAAAGGGAATTGAAAATAAAACGTTGATGACCATGTCACAGATGTTGAAGGATGTTTTCCCGCTAATTCAAGATGAGCAATTGGGAATTATTTCGGGTCCAAGTCATGCGGAAGAAGTTTGTAAACGAATTCCGACTGCGGTAGTCGCAGGTTCTACGGTAAAGGAAACTTCGAAATCTATTCAAGCGGCATTCATGAATTCCTACTTCCGCGTTTATTCATCAACTGATCTGTTAGGCGTTGAACTCGGCGGAGCCTTTAAAAATGTTATGGCTATCGGCGCTGGAATTATTGACGGAGCAAAATTCGGCGACAATACCAAAGCGGCAATTATGACCCGCGGCATTGCCGAAATTACGCGTATGGGAATTGCGATGGGAGCAAAAGCTGAAACATTTTCCGGTTTATCCGGTATCGGCGATCTGATTGTCACATGCATGAGCCAGCACAGCCGCAATCGTTACGTTGGTGAAAAATTAGGAAGCGGTTTAAAGTTGAAAGAGATTTTGAAAAACATGTACGCTGTTGCCGAAGGCGTGGAAACAAGCCGTTCAGCTTCTGAGCTTGCGAAAAAAGTTGGTGTTGACGCACCGATAACCAACGAAGTTTATAAAATCCTTTTTGAAGATAAGGATGCAATTAAAGCTACAACCGATTTAATGTCACGTGATATGAAAGAAGAATAGGAGCCTTAAGAAGAGATGGGATACCTCCAACGGATGGGATCTTTTCCAATTTCTTCCCTAAAAATTTTTTATATTTCCTCAAAGATTATTTCTTGTAAACTAACTTGATAAGGCGCTCTAATGGATAGAAGAAAATTTATTAAAGCAGGTTTCTTAACTTCAAGTGCAATCGCGCTGGGAAGTTATTCAAATATATATCCATTCCTCCCTTCCTCTCTTTCCTCCGATTATGATCTTGTTGCAATTAAAGGTGGCGAACCGGAAGCGATGTTTGACAAAGCGATTGCTTCACTCGGAGGGATGAAAAACTTTGTGAAGAAAAATCAAAAAGTTGTGATCAAACCAAATATTGGTTGGGATGTTGCCCCTGAATTAGCCGCAAATACAAATCCAAAATTGGTTGCAAGAATAATTAAACACTGTTTTGATGCCGGCGCAAAAGATGTTTATGTCTTCGATCATACCTGCGATAATTGGAACCGTTCATACGCGCATAGCGGAATTGAAAAAGCCGTAAAAGATGCTGGCGGTAAAATCGTCAGCGGGGATAGCGAAAGTTATTATCATGAAGTTGATGTAAAAAAAGGAAAGAGTTTAACTTCTTCTAAAGTTCATGAACTTATTCTTGAGTCCGATGTTTTTATTAATGTTCCGATTTTGAAACACCACAGCTCAGGAAGATTAACCGTCGGAATGAAAAATTTAATGGGGGTGGTGTGGGACAGAAGATACTGGCATCAAAATAATTTGCAGCAGTGCATTGCCGATTTTTCTACTTTCAAAAAACCGGATTTAAATATTGTTGATGCATACCTGGTTATGAAAAGAAATGGGCCCCGCGGAGTATCGAAAGACGATGTTCTGACTTTGAAATCTCAAATTATTTCCACTGATATTGTTGCCGCCGATGCCGCCGCCGCTAAAATGTTCGGGATGGATGTTGCGGATATTCCATATATCAACTATGCAGACGAAATGAAAGTCGGCAAAAAAGATTTGAGCAAATTGAACATCAACCGGATTATACTGTAACCAAACCATAAATGAATGTAACAGTTTTAAAGAAAATCCGTGTAGCTGTTTCGCTTTTGTTTTTTCTTTTTACGCTTAGTCTTTTTCTGGATTATCGAAATATTCTTCCTCCCTCTGTTTATTCAAAAATATTGTTTCTACAATTCATCCCTTCTTTTATAAAATTTATAAGCGTTATGGGAATTGGCGCTGCCGGTTTCATCGTTATCCTTTTGCTTACGCTTTTTTCGGGAAGAGTCTATTGCTCATCAATTTGTCCGTTCGGAACTTTACAAGATATTGTTGCATTTCTCTCAAGAAAACTGAAAAAGAAAAAGGGTAAAAAGAAGAGAGAATTTTTACGATATGAAAAAAGTAAAAATTGGTGGCGTTATTCTTTTTTTGCTTTAGCCGTCATTCCATTTCTTGGCGGAACGATATTTTTTATTAATCTTCTCGATCCTTACAGCAGTTTCGGAAAAATATCTGCGCATCTCTTTCGCCCTTTATTAATAATGGTGAACAACGCTATCGCTTTCCTTTTTGAAAAGATGAATTTGTACATCGTTTATCCCTTTGAGTATAAAGGAGTGGAAATATTTTCATTGCTTTTTGCATTTGCAATTTTTATGCTCATTGTTTACTTATCATTTACAAAAGGAAGATTGTACTGCAACACGGTTTGTCCGGTTGGAACTTTGCTTGGCTTAATGGCAAAATATTCTTTTGTGAAAATTGCTGTTGATGAGACAAAATGTAAAGCATGCGGAATTTGTGAACGGGTCTGCAAAGCAAACTGCATTGATAAAAAAAATAAAAAAGTTGATTTCGATCGGTGCGTTGCTTGCTTCAACTGCTTTGATGTATGTCCTACCGACGGGATGAAATTCGAGTACGGATTTTTTTCTTCGTCAAAAAAGAATTCGCAAAATATAGAAGAAATTCGATTAAGTGAACGCGAAGAAAAAGTCAGTCATTCAAAAAGAAATTTTTTGTTTAATACGTTTGTGTACGCTGTTGGCTTAACGGGAATAACATTAAGCCAGATTAAAATTACTCCGAAGAAGCAAAGTAAAGTTGCGGTATTTAGAAAAAATCCCGTAACGCCGCCGGGTTCGCAAAGCAGAAATAATTTTGCGCAAAACTGTACTGCGTGTCATTTATGCGTAAGCGTCTGTCCAACGCAAGTTTTGCAGCCTGCATACTTGGAATACGGACTGCTCGGAATGTTCCAACCGCGAATGGATTATCAAATGGGTTTCTGTAATTTTGAATGTAAACTCTGCGGAGACGTTTGCCCGACAAGCGCAATTTCTCCAATCTCGCTTGAAGAGAAAAAATTAAAGCAGCTTGGCAAAGCAAAATTTGTAAAGGACAACTGCATCGTTAATACTGAAAATACTGACTGCGGCGCCTGCTCCGAACATTGCCCCACAAAAGCGGTGAACATGGTTCCGTACAAAAACAAGTTGGTAATTCCGGAAGTGAAAGATGAGTTTTGCATCGGTTGCGGCGCATGCGAGTTTGCTTGTCCCACAAAACCGTATAAAGCAATTTATGTTGAAGGAAATCCAAAACACTTAACCGCAAAGATCAATAAAGAAAAAAAGATTGAACAGGAAGTAGATTACAAAGAAGAATTTCCATTTTAAGAAAAACGAATGGCTTTTTTCTTAATTCTTAATAAATTAAATTAGAAACACATTTGGGTGCAGTTTGTGATGATTAAATTTATTGCTGATGTAAACATTGAAAAACTTATTGTCGTAGAATTAAGAAAAGCGGGCTATGACGTTACTTGGATTCTAGAAACGGATAAGTATTTAGAAGATGTTCAAATTCTTTTACAAGCAAATATTGAAAAGAGAATACTTCTAACAAACGATAAAGATTTCGGCGAACTTGTTTATCGCCAGAAGTTGCTCTCATCAGGAATCATATTGTTTCGAGTGAAAGAGCAAGACGAAAAGGTTAAATATTCTTTGTTGAAAGATTTTTTACTGAATAACAAAGAAAGTGTTTACCATAATTTTATAGTGATTACCAAAAATAAAATCAGAATAATAAAATTGTAAGAAGAGAAGAAAATGAATAACGAACAATTATTAAAACGTATTGAAACAAATCCAAAAGTTATGATGGGAAAACCTATTGTAAAAAATTCCCGCTTAACTGTAGAAATTATTCTCGAAAAGTTAGCAAACGGACAAACCGAGGATGAAATAATGGACGCTTATCCTTTTCTACAAAAGGAAGATATTAGAGCTTGTTTACTTTATGCCGCCAAAGTGATTTCTTTAGAGCATTTAATAGCAGCTTAGTTTTCCTCTTTACTTAATCCGGCATTCCCTGTGTCTAAGACAAATTTCCATTTCCCGTTTTTATCTTTTTTCCAGAAGGTTGTATAAGTTCCATAACCTGGTTTGTCATCGCCGGTTTTCGCTTTTACTTCCCATGTGCCGTACGTGTAACCCATATCGCCGGAAGAAGAAACATCTGCGAATAATGGTTTCCATGTTAACGTAAAAGTTGAGTCGCTGCTTTTCGCATGGAGTTCTTCAATAGCTTTTCTTCCTTCAACAGGATAACTGTTCGGACGAAGCAAAACGCCGTCATCGGCAACATAAGTTAGAAACGCTTTATGAAATCCCTCTTTTACAGATAAATTAGAAAACTCAATATCGGCTTGTTTAATTGCTTCTTTTTCTTTCTCAACATTTATTTGTGCGAATGAAACGGAAACGAAAAGGCAAAAGAGTAACAATCCTTTTTTCTTCATTTTATTTTTTCTCCTTTAACAGTTGGATCTTTATTGCAGATGGATATTTCACCGAATGGTAAACCCGGTGTGTAGCTTTTTGAAAATCATTTTCGCTCGCATTATAAATGTTGCAAAACGTTTGCGGGTTGCGGTCGAAGAAGGGGAACCAACTGCTTTGTATCTGCACCATAATTTTGTGACCTTTAAGAAAAGTGTGTGCAACATCCTGCAAAGTTATTTTTACTTTTGTTATTTCTCCCGGTTTGAATGGTTCGGGATGCTCATAGCTGTTTCTAAATTTGCCTCGCATAATTTCACCGCGAATCAACTGTTGAAATCCCCCCATTTCAAATTGCTGCGGATTCGGTTTAGGGTTTGCCGCACTGTCGGGAAAAACATCAATTACTTTCACAACCCAATCGGCATCCGTTCCGGTTGTTGAAACATAAAGCTCCGCTTCAATCGGTCCGACGATGGTAAGACTATCTTTTAAAACTTCGGTTCGATAAACCAACACATCCGGTCGGGCAGCCGCAAAACGCTGATCTTCATCCATATATTCGCGGTTGTACATTTGGCGTGAGTCGTGAAACTTAGCGGTGTAAGGAACTGGTTTGTTCGGATCGCTCACAAATTCATCAAAAGAATTTTTTAAGGAATTTTCAAACGATAATTTATTTTGATCGGTGATAAATAAATTTTTTACTTCACAATTTTTTGGAGGCCAGGCATCAAACTTTCTCCATTCGTTTGAACCGGTAATAAAGATCGAGGCTTCCGGTAAAGCGAGAGAACCTTTTCCTTTTAGATAATAATTGAAGAAGGGAAGTTCAATACTATCTTGATAATACTCGCTTGTATTGCTGCCGAAAGAAATTGCGCCAAGTTCATTTCCTTTTCCGCGCGACCAACCGCCGTGAATCCAGGGGCCCATAACGAGTGAATTAAATGCTTTGGGATTTTTTTCTTCTATTGATTGATAGGTGTGCAAAGTTCCGTACAAATCTTCAGAATCATACCAACCACCTACGGTTAACACTGCCGGTTTAATTTTATTGAAATGCGAAAACGTATTTCTCGATTGCCAAAATTCATCATACGATCCGTGCTGCGAAACTTCATTCCAAAAAGAAATATTTTTCTTGAAATATTTATCATTTACATTTTTTAGCGATCCTAAATTCAAAAAGAAAGTGTACGCATCGGGTGAGGGGGCGTTAAATCCTTTTCCCCACGTTGTGGTTGGTTCGGGACGCGGTAAACCAAAAACAGAAAAGAAATCGAACGTCATCAACAATGATAACGCGCCGTTGTGGTGCATATCGTCTCCAACAAACCAATTCACAATCGGCGCTTGCGGAGAGACAGCGGTTAAATTCGGATGTGCGTTTATCGTTCCCATTGCAGCATAAAAACCGGGATATGAAATTCCCCACATGCCAACTTTCCCGTTGTTGTGGTTTACGTTTTTTATCAGCCAGTCAATCGTATCATACGTGTCGCTTGACTCATCAACATCCGTTGAAGATTTCTTTTCGGGAATGAAGGGACGCATATTTACATACTCGCCTTCCGACATAAACTTGCCGCGTACATCCTGATAAACGAAAATATATCCATCGGTTACAAAAGATTTTGATGGGCCAAGAAATCGGTTTAGGTCTTTTTCGCCGTAAGGAGCGACAGTATAAGGCGTGCGAAGAAATAAGATTGGATGATCTTGGGTTGTATCTTTTGGCGAATACACCGCGGTGAACAACTTTGCACCGTCACGCATCGGGATTTGATATTCATACTTTGTGTAATGTTCGGCGATGTAAGATGAATCTTGCGGGAGAAAATTTCCGGCAAAAAAAATAACGAAAAATAAAAGAATCAATTTTCGCATTGAGCTATACCTTACTAAATGGATAAACATTTTTTACCACAGAGACGCAGAGGCACTGAGAAAAAGTTAGAGAATTATTCGATTACTTAATCATAATTTAAAATCGGACGAAGCCACTTTTCAACTTCTTCAATACTCATTCCTTTACGCTTGTGATAGTCAAGCACCTGGTCTTTGCTGATCTTTCCAACGTTGAAATATTTTGCTTGCGGATGAGCAAAGTACAAACCGCTAACAGCGGCAGTAGGATACATCGCCAAACTTTCTGTTAATTGAATACCGGTATTTTTTTCGACTTGAAGTAAATCAAAAATAATTTTCTTTTCCGTATGATCCGGTTGAGCGGGGTAGCCGGGAGCCGGTCGAATGCCGCGGTATTTTTCTTTTACTAATTCTTCACTTGATAAATTTTCATCTGCATCATATCCCCAAAATTCTTTCCGGACTTTTTCATGGAGATGTTCTGCGAAAGCTTCAGCTAATCTATCGGCAAGCGCTTTAACCATAATGCTGTTGTAATCATCGTGTTCTTTTTCAAATCTTTCGATAAGTTTTTCTATTCCGATTCCGGTTGTAACTGCAAACGCTCCAATGTAATCATGAACGCCGCACTCTTTTGGAGCAATAAAATCAGCAAGAGCAAGGTTGCTTGCCGTTTCTGCTTTTGTGTTTTGATTGCGTAATGTGTGGAGTGAAAGTAAAATTCTTTTTCTCGTTTCATCCGAATAAACTTCAATATCATCGCCATCACTGTTTGCGGGGAACAAGCCAACGACACCGTTTGCCTGCAAAAGATTTTCAGAAATTATTTTATCGAGGAGTTTATTCGCATCATTAAAAAGTTTTTTTGCTTCAGCGCCGGTGGTTTTATCTTCAAATATTTTCGGATACTTTCCTTTCATTTCCCACGTTTGAAAGAACGGAGTCCAATCAATATACTTGCGCAGAATATCGAGCGGATAATTTTCTAAAACCGTAACTCCATGTTTTTTCGGAACGGTAATTTGTGCCTCCCTCCAATCACATTTGAATTTATTTTTTCTCGCATCTTCAAGTGAAAGATAATTTTTCTCTTCTTTTTTCTTTAAATGATCTTCGCGCAGTTTGGCGTATTCTGTTTTGATTTTCTCCTCAAAAACTTTGCGGACATTTTCATCTTGATTCACCAAATTACTTACCACCGGAACGCTTCGTGACGCATCGAGTACGTGAATCACCGCTCCGCTGTAGTGTGGTGCAATTTTTACGGCGGTATGTATGCGCGAAGTTGTCGCCCCGCCGATCATCAAAGGAACTTTCATCCCACGGCGTTCCATTTCTTTCGCTACTTCGACCATTACTTCAAGCGATGGAGTGATGAGTCCGCTTAACCCAATAACATCAACTTTTTCTTGAATAGCGGTATCAAGTATTTTTTCTGTCGGCACCATAACTCCCAGATCAACGACGTTGTAACTGTTACAGCCAAGCACGACGCCAACAATATTTTTGCCGATGTCGTGCACATCGCCTTTGACCGTTGCCATTAAAACTTTACCGGCTTGACGCAAATCTTTTGCTTCCGCTTTCTCCGCTTCAATAAAAGGAATGAGAAACGCCACCGCCTTTTTCATTACCCTAGCGCTTTTCACAACTTGTGGAAGGAACATTTTCCCGGCGCCGAATAAATCACCAACGGCATTCATTCCCGCCATTAACGGACCTTCAATCACGCCAATCGCGTGTGGATAAAGCCTGCGCGCTTCTTCGGTATCTTCATCAATATAATCAACTATCCCTTTTATTAGTGCGTGTTTTAATCGTTCTTGAACTGGAGCCTTTCTCCATTCATCTATAATGACCGCTTCTTTTCCTTTTTGTTTTACGTTTTCAGCAAATGCAATTAACCGCTCGGTTGCATCCGGTTTGCGGTTTAACAAAACATCTTCAACAAGTTCAAGTAAATCTTTCGGGATTTCTTCATAGACTTCAAGCTGTCCTGCATTTACAATTCCCATATCCATCCCGGCTTGAATTGCGTGATACAAAAAAGCAGAGTGCATCGCTTCGCGCACAAGATTATTTCCGCGGAAAGAAAATGAAACATTGCTAACGCCGCCGCTGACTTTTGCGTGTGGAAGATGCTGCTTTATCCATCGAGTCGCTTCGATATAATCAACGGCATAATTGTTATGCTCTTCTATTCCCGTAGCAACGGTAAGAATATTCGGATCGAAAATAATATCGTACGGCGGGAAACCGATTTCATCAACAAGAATTTTGTATGCGCGCTCGCAGATTGCAATTCGTCTTTCGAAAGAATCGGCTTGACCTTGCTCATCGAACGCCATAACAATTACTGCGGCGCCATATTCTAAAACTTTACGGGCACGCTCGCGGAATGCTTCTTCGCCTTCTTTCATACTGATGGAATTGACAATGCTTTTTCCTTGAATACATTTCAATCCCGATTCGATCACGCTCCACTTTGAAGAATCAAGCATAATCGGAATCCGTGCAATGTCAGGTTCAGCTTGAAGAAGATTGACAAATTTTTTCATCGCCGCTTCCGAGTCGAGCATTCCTTCGTCCATATTAATATCAAGTACCTGTGCGCCGTTTTCAACTTGCTGGCGCGCGACGGAAAGCGCCGACTCATAATTTCCATTCAAAATCATTTTGGCAAACGCTTTTGAACCGGCAACGTTTGTGCGTTCACCGACATTTACAAAATTTGTTTCGGGACGAATGACGAGCGGTTCGAGTCCGCTTAAACTTAAATAAAAATCTTTTTGCGGAATTTTGCGCGGAGAAAAACCTTTTACCATTTCCGCAATCGCGTTGATGTGTTCGGGAGTAGTGCCGCAGCATCCGCCAACGATGTTAAACAAATTTTCCGAAGCGAATTCTTTTAAAGTTGAAGACATCATTTCAGCGGTTTCATCATATTCACCAAAGTGATTTGGCAAACCCGCATTCGGATAAACGCTAACATTGCAGGTGGCAACGCGCGAAAGTTCTTTTAAAAATGGACGCATCTGTGTTGCGCCGAGAGAACAGTTTAATCCAACGCTTAAAAGATTTTTTGTGTGTGAAAGAGAAATCCAAAACGCTTCGGTGGTTTGTCCGGAAAGTGTTCTTCCACTTTGATCCACCACAGTTCCTGAAATCATTACAGGAATTTCTTTATTGATTTTTCTTGTGTACTCGCTAATTGCAAAGATCGCCGCTTTAGCATTGAGCGTATCAAACACCGTTTCAACAAGAAGAATATCAACGCCGCCATCAATTAATCCGCGAAGCTGTTCGGTGTAACTTGCAACAACTTGATCAAAAGTTACTGCGCGAAAGCCGGGATCGTTAACATCGGGAGAAAGAGAAAGTGTTTTGTTCAATGGTCCTAAAGCACCCGCTACAAATCTCGGTTTATTTGGATTTTGTTTTGTGATTTCTTCCGCCGCTTCTTTAGCAAGCTTAGCGGCGCTAACGTTTAAATCGTACACAAGTGATTCCGCTTTGTAATCTGCTTGAGAAATTGAGGTTGAATTAAACGTATTCGTCTCAACAATGTCGGCGCCGGCTTCAAGATATTTACGATGAATATTTTTAATTATTTCCGGTTGCGTAAGGGAGAGCAGATCATTATTACCCTTCAAATCGTGCGGGTGATCTTTAAAACGTTCTCCGCGGAAATCTTCTTCGCTTAAATTATGCCGCTGGATCATAGTTCCCATTGCACCGTCAAGCACAAGGATTCTTTGTCTTAAAAGTTCTTGTAATATTTCAAATTTAGTTTTCATTTTTCTCTATTTAGATTATTCACTGGAAGAGCTCCCTTCAATTTTCTCCGAACAGTCGAGCGAAGGATTGTTCCTTTCCCTCACGCCAACGGCGGGCAAATTGGGAATGGTAAGGGATAGGCTTTCATTGTTAAACAACTTTAATTAAATTTCGTTCAAATATAATAAAACTTACAGGAAGAAAATGATTGTAGTAACAGGCGGCGCAGGATTTATTGGTTCTGCATTAGTTTGGAGATTAAATCAACTCGGCAAAAAGAATATCATCATAGTTGATAGACTTGGAAGCGATGAAAAATGGAAAAATTTGGTTGCGCTTCATTACGCTGATTATTTTGACAAGATTGAATTCATAGAAAAAATAGTTAATGATGAAATTGATTTTGAAATAGAAGCGATCATCCATATGGGGGCAAATTCTGCCACTACGGAAAAAGATGCCGATCATCTTATGGAGAACAATTACAAATACACACAGGCGCTGGCAAAGTATTGTCTTGAAAAAGATATTCGTTTTATTTATGCTTCGTCTGCCGCTACGTATGGTGATGGTTCGTTAGGTTTCGATGATGCAAATAAAAATTGTTTGAAGCTCCATCCATTAAATATGTACGGCTATTCTAAAAATATTTTTGATGTGTATGCGTTTAACAATGGAATGATGGACGAGATTGTCGGAATAAAATATTTTAATGTTTTTGGACCGAACGAAAGCCACAAAGGGGATATGCGAAGCGTTGTTCATAAAGCGTTTGAGCAGGTTCGCGATTATGGGAAAGTGAAATTATTTAAATCACTTCACCCAGACTATAAAGACGGTGAGCAAAAACGGGATTTTATTTATGTTAAAGACGCCGTTGAAATGACTCTCTTTTTTCTTGAGCATAAAGATAAAAACGGATTGTATAATGTCGGCGGTGGCAAGGCTAGAACATGGAAAGATTTGGTTACGGCTTTATTTCATGCGGTTGGAAAGCCTGTGAACATTGAATACATTGAAATGCCTGAACAGCTCGCTGAAAAATATCAGTACTTTACTGAAGCAAATCTGGAGAAAATAAAAAAAGCCGGTTATCTCAATCCTCTTTATTCTTTGGAGGAAGGAATAACCGACTATGTTAAAAATTATTTAATGAAAAGGAAATTCTTGGGCGAAGAATAATTTAAAGAACTTCGTCGTCCAGGTCTTCATCAAGGTCGTCTTCATCAAGGTCGTCTTCGTCAAAGTCAAAATCTTCTTCGTAGAATTTTTCTTCCAACTCTTTCTCGTCTACCGAAACATCATCTTCTTCTTCAAGATCATCATCGTCATCGAGATCGTCATCAAAATCCTCGTCATCGTCAAAGTCATCATCGTCATCGAAAGATTTTGCGAGGCGAATATTTAATGCTTCATGGAAGGGATCCTGAATGGTAGTCTTGGAGAATGGATTCCTTAGTTTCCCTTCTTCGAGTACGTCAATAATTTCTTCGTTAGTGTCAAGTTTTGCAAATGACATAAAGCGAAATCTCCTTACAATTTTCTTTAGTATTTGTGTTTGAAAAAAGTGTATGCGAAAATTAGAAAATATTTCTTTCAAACAAAGGAAGAAAAAAATATTTTTAAAGAAAATTTCCTTTTTTTCTGCTTGATTTTGATTTTGAGCGAGCCACAATTCGTAGCGTAAGAATTTTTTAACGTGGCGGAAATAGTTAGACTCTTTTTTGAGAAATTCTAATTCATGAAAATATTTTTCTTTGTTTCTCATTTATGAGACAGAATAGTCTTTCAAAGAGGAAATAATAAACATTTAGCAAGCTATTCTTGGCATTGCATTTGTTGAAATAGATGGTTAATTAAAGGAATTTATTTTGAAGACAGTTATTTTATTTATCATATTTGTTTTTACCCTGGTTGCCCTCTACGGATTTGCTTTTGCAGTTTAAAATGAGAAGAATGAGACGATTGGGCAAAAATTTTTATGTCTACAAAAATCACTCTTCCTTTAAGAGATTCGAATGATTGTCCGGATGAGAAATAGAAAAGCAAGTATTTCGGTAAAATGTTGTTTTAATGGCAGGTTATCATCTCTCAATTTGTTTTAAAGGAAACTCGATGGTGAAATTGTTAATAAAAAGTTCTCTCTCTATTTATTTTGTTCTTCTTTTGGGGGGAATTTCTATACATGCACAGACTAATGAAGATTGTCTCTCATGCCACAGCGATGAAACTTTGACTAAAGATCAAAATGGTAAAGAGATTTCTCTTTTTGTAAAAGAATCTGTTTTGAAGAGTTCTCCTCATGCAAAACTTCAGTGTACGGCATGCCATACTGGGTTTGATATGGATAACATCCCGCATAAAGAAAATATTGAACCGATAAATTGTCTTACCTGCCATAAAAACGTTCCTGTCAAACATGCATTTCACCCTCAAATGCTCAAAGCAAAACAGCCGGCAGCATCCCCTGATTTGAACTGCAAAGGCTGCCATGGAACGCATGATATAGTTCCAAAAAATACTTCCTCCTTTCCGTTTACGAAAGCGAAAATTGTTTCTGCTTGCGGTAAATGTCATAATGCTATAGCAGCAACATTTCTCGGTTCAACACATGATGAGGAATTGCAAAAAGGAAACGCCGCCGCACCGGATTGCTTAACTTGCCATCATGGAACCATTTCGAATAAAAATGGAAACCGCAACACACTCGAAATTAAGTTATCTCAAGAGCGTCTCTGCTTTTCCTGCCACGTTGATAATCCAAATGTAAGAAGTAAAATAGCCCCGACCGTCAAATTTATTAAATCCTACGAGAATAGCGTTCATAGTACTGCCCTTCATAAAAAAGGAAATTCCAAAGCCGCAACCTGTATTGATTGCCATACAGCGCATGGAATTATAAAAGGAACTGATTCAAGGTCAACAGTATTTAAATTAAATGTACCGCAAACATGCTCAAAATGCCATGGTGGAATTGTTTCTGAATATAAAGAAAGCGCGCACGGCAAAGCGATTGCCAACAGGAATATGGACGCCCCGGTTTGCACGGATTGCCATGGCGAACACAACATTTTAAAACATAACGATCCCTCTTCACCGGTTGCCTATAAGAATTTATCCTCTCAAGTTTGTTCGCCTTGTCACAGTTCCGTAAGATTAACAGACCGCTATGGAATGTCTTCTAACAAAGTTAGCTCTTATGTTACCAGTTACCATGGATTAGCACTTAAAGGCGGATCAAGAGAAGTTGCAAACTGTGCAAGTTGTCATGGCGCTCATAATATAAAATCTGCAAGCGATCCAACCTCTTCTGTAAACAAAGCAAATCTAAAACATACCTGCGGACGATGCCATCCGGGAGCGAATGAAAATTTTGCTATTGGAAAAATCCACAGCACCGCCGTTGAAAAAGAAGACCCTCTTCTCTACTGGATTTCAACAACATATCTATTTCTTATTTTTTCAATTATAGGCGGAATGTTTATTCACAACATTGTTGATCTTTTTAGAAAAGCAAAGACCAAACTTCTTATTCGCAGAGGAAGAATAGATGAGGAGGAACACGGACACGGTTTGTATTTGAGAATGACGTTGAGTGAAAGAATACAGCATGGAACGTTGGTGATCAGTTTTTTCACTTTGGTGTTTACCGGATTTATGCTCCGCTTTCCGGACGCTTGGTGGGTGGCAGGCATTAGAAACATACTTCCCCACGCTTTTGATTTAAGAAGCATTATTCATAGAATTGCTGCCGTAATAATGGTGTCGGGTAGTCTTTACCATTTTTATTACCTTCTCTTTACAGTTCGTGGAAGAAAATTGGGATACGATCTTTTACCCCGGATTCAGGATGCGAAAGATATGGTTAATGCTCTAAAATATAATTTCGGATTTTCAGAAGAAAAACCGAGATTCGGCAGGTTTAGCTATATTGAAAAAAGTGAGTACTGGGCTCTCGTTTGGGGAACAATTATAATGACGATGACCGGTATCTTTTTATGGTTTGATAATACGTTTATTGGATTATTTACCAAACTCGGCTGGGATATTGCACGAACCGTTCACTATTATGAAGCATGGTTAGCCTTTTTAGCAATTATTGTTTGGCATTTTTATTTTATTATTTTTAATCCCGATGTCTATCCGATGAATCTCGCCTGGTTAAAAGGAACAATTACTGAAGAAGAAATGGAAGATGAACATCCGTTAGAATTAGAAGAAATTAAAAGGCAGGCATATCAGCAAGAAGTTAAAAATGAAGATAACGAAAACAAAAACATCTAAATTTAATTGAAGCACTAATTCGATGCCCCCAAAAAATCTTTCTAAAAAACTTTGTGATCAACAAATATTAAGGGATAGACCATATCCTCCCCTTAACAAGTGTAGGTTCGGGATAAGAATTATTCTTCTGTTCCTCTTCATTCCGATAAAAATATTTACCCAAGAGAACAGCGATTGTTTTGGCTGTCATGATGACAAAAGTTTAACCGGAAAGAAAAACGGAAAAACTATTTCCGTTTATGTAAGTGAAAAAAACTTTACAAAATTTGTTCATGGCACGGTTCCCTGTATAGGCTGCCATGTTGATTTGAAGGATTCTGAATTTCCACATAGTGAAAATTTAAAACCTGCTAAATGCGGAGGCTGCCATCAATCCGAGCAGGAACTCCACTCTAAATCTTTACATGGAAAAGCAATTGCCCGCGGCGATAATTTGGCCCCTACTTGTAAAACTTGTCACGGCAGCCATGAAGTCCTTCCGGTCAAAGATCCAAAATCATCTGTCTATCCGATGAAAATTCCTTTTTTATGTGGAAGATGTCATCAAGAAGGAACAAAAGTTCAAACTCAGAGAACCATTCATCAGGACCATATTTTAGAAAATTTTTCTGAAAGTATTCATGGGCAAGGACTATTAAAAAAAGGCTTGGTTGTAGCTCCAAATTGCGCTTCGTGCCATACGCCCCATTCAATTTTACCTCACACAGATCCGGCTTCATCAATATCACGGAAAAATATTGCGGCAACTTGTACAAAATGTCACGTGATGATTGAAGCTGTTCACCGTAAAATAATTAGGGGCGAACTCTGGGAAAAGAAATCGCATATTTTGCCTGCGTGTATTGATTGTCATCAACCGCACAAAATTAGAAATATTTTTTACGAACTTGGAATGGCAAATCAAGATTGTATGAGATGTCATCAAGTTGCAAATTTAAAATCTTCAAAAGACGGACGCTCGCTTTATGTTGATGTTATGCAATATGAACAGTCAATTCATAATAAAACTGCATGCAGCCAATGCCATTCCGAAGTAAACGCATCGCATACACGTCCGTGCGAAACAATCACTAAAAAAGTTGACTGCGCCGCCTGTCATGCAGAAGTTGGCGATCAATACAAACAAAGCACTCACGGAATGCTTGCCGCAAAGAATGATCCGAACGCACCGATCTGTTCAGAATGTCACGGCACGCATGAAATTTTGAGCAAGAAAAATCCAAAGTCCCGAACATTTCCAACAAACATTCCGGCTTTGTGCGCACTTTGCCATCGCGAAGGTGAGCAGGCTGCCGTTCGTTATAAAGGGAAAGAACATTCAATTATTGAAAGTTACACGGAAAGTATTCACGGCAAAGGGTTAATGAAAAGCGGGCTAACCGTTACGGCAACGTGTACCGGCTGCCATACTGCGCATCGGGAACTGCCGCACACTAATCCGAATTCAAGCATTAATCCTAAAAATGTTGCGGCTACTTGCGGAACCTGTCATCATGGAATTCAAGAAAAATTTGAAAAGAGTATTCACTCTTCAAAAATATCTAACGCAAAAAATCTTCCATCTTGCAACGACTGCCACAGCGCCCATAAAATTAAACGAACTGATTCGGAAGGGTTTAAACTTCATATTATGGATCAATGCGGAAGATGCCATGTTGAAATTGCTAAAACATATTTTGATACGTACCACGGAAAAGTTTCTCAATTGGGTTATACAAAAACCGCAAAATGCTATGACTGTCACGGATCGCATGATATTCTTGCCATTTCCAATCCCGAATCTCACTTAAGCAGAAAAAATGTATTGAAGACATGCCAAAAATGTCACGAAGGCGCTACTAAAAAATTCGCCGGATACTTAACGCACGCAACCCACCACGACCCGCAGAAATATCCCATTTTGTTTTGGACATTTTGGGGGATGACGGGATTACTTGTAGGAACTTTTATCCTTGCCGGTATTCATACATTGCTTTGGCTGCCCCGTTCTTTGCAATGGAAGCGTGAATTAGCAAAGAGATTGAAAGATAAAGAAAAGTTAATTGATGAAACCAAGCGACAGGAAAATGAGAATGAAGATGAACTTGATGCATAAAGAAGAAGAACAAGTTTTACGGTTTTCCCGCTTAAACCGGGGACTTCATATTGTAATGATAATCAGTTTTATTAGTTTATCACTTACTGGAATGTCGCTAAAATTTTCTTATACAAGCTGGGCAGTTGCTCTTTCCCATTTCTTCGGTGGGTTTGAAGCAACCGGATC
>Ga0100394_1000589_pt1 | contig 30490 bp, 26 predicted proteins | sample CryGeymeta201518_FD_81549 | JGI IMG/M metagenome (GOLD analysis project Ga0100394, IMG submission 81549) | Groundwater microbial communities from Crystal Geyser aquifers in Utah, USA - Crystal Geyser metaG 2015-18 | ecosystem: Environmental > Aquatic > Deep subsurface > Groundwater | place: USA... | reverse complement strand
GCGTTCGCCTGCGTGGTAGTGCCTCTAACTCTGTTCGGGCGCCAAACATCAGCGATTTATATGCTGCCGGTTCTGCCTCTGCATCGGGTGGCCACGATTTATGTAATGGCGTGACAGCTGACAGCACGGGTGATATTGCGCAAAACTGTCGCTCGATTGCCGCTATTGCGCAGCGTATTGCCGATACCGGCGCCTTTACCCTGGTTGCCAGTGAAAGCAACAACGAACGTATTCTGACCAAAGGTAATGCTGATCTGAAAGAAGAGACAGCGACAACCTATACCTTAGGTGCCGTGTATACACCGATGAATGATCTGTCGTTGTCGGTAGACTATTACAACATCAAGATTGAAGATGCGATTATGAATGTCGGGGTGGGTGATATTATCAGCCGTTGCTATAAAGTAGACCCTGCCAAATTTGACGAAACCTGCGGTGGTACTGTGGTCAGAGCGGTCGATGGCCCGTTATTCACCATTACCTCAAAGGCGATTAATGAAGGCGAAGTGCGTACCAGTGGTATAGATATTGAAGCTGCGTATCAATACAACGATTTAAACATCGGCCTCAGTGCAAACTACCTACAGGAATACGTTACCACTAGTGTGAACGGTGTCGAGCGTGATTTTAAAGGGGAAGTGTTATTTCCTGAGTACCGTTTTGCTATCACCAGCACCTATGCCGTGAACGACGCTTTTAAAGTGTTTGCGCAGCTGACGTACCGGGCTGAGACCAAAAATCAGTTAAACAATGCAACGGCAAATGTTGTGTTGTCTGAAAGTTTAAATACGCTGGATGCGGTTATGTACCTGGACCTGAGTGCGTCTTACCAGCTTACGGACAAACTGAATGTGTATGTGGGGGCAAACAATGTGCTGAACCAGGATCCGGACATTATTCCACGTTTAACGGTGACGGCATCAGCCAACGGTACCAACACTGAACCGCGTGCTTATGACATTATCGGGCGGCAATATTTTGCTGGTTTGAAATATCAGTTCTAAACCGGTGCACCGATACCCGCTTGCGGGTATCGGTTTTATCTTTGTTAAGGAGAGATTGTGAAATCACCTTTCTCACTTGCAGTATCTTTGGTTCTGTTAACTATTTTGGTAACTATGATTGCTATGACAGTAGATCAAGCTTCATCGTCTGACGCTATGCCGGACCTGGCTATCTCGTGGCAAAAAATCGCTGAAACACCACCCGCCCATGGCCAGCAGAAAAGTTATGGTGTGTCAGGGGCATTCGCTGGCGTACTGGGTAACACTATTATTCTGGCCGGAGGCACCAATTTCCCGGGTGGGCATCCGTTTTTTGATGGTGCAAGTAAGCGGTTTTATCAGGAAATTTTTTTGCTGCAACAAACAGCAAACCAATTAGCCCACGTTAAAACCGCGATGTTGCCTGAACCTGTAGGGTATGGCGCGACGGTACAGCTGCACGATAAATTGTATTTTGTCGGGGGCATAAATGCGCAAGGTGCATTACAGATGGTGTATCAGCTGAGTCTTGATGCGACAGGCGAGCCGGTTGTCCTATCTGTTGGGCGCTTACCTTTTAGCTGGAGTGATGGTGCCGCAGCATTCTATGCTGACAACTTGTATTTGTTTGGCGGAAAAATTAATGGCCAGGCGACAAATCGCGTGGTTGAACTGACCCTGGAACAGGGTAGTTTTGTCGAAACAGACTATCGGAATGAGATCCCCGGCGCTCAACAACGGGAGAGTTTTCCCTATTATCAATCAGGCTCTGCGTTCTATCTGTTTGGTGGCATCGATAGTGCGCCGCAAAATGGCGAATACGTGCTGACAGATGCCTATAAGTTTGATTTTGAAGAGAAAGGTTGGCTGGGTGCTGTGGCGCCAGTGACAGTGCAGGGGCAACCTTTTGGTGTCGGGGGCGGTGCTGTGGTTGCATTAAATGACGATCAACTGCTGATTTTAGGTGGGGTGAATCGTGACGTTTTTAACCAGGCTCTACAGATGCTAAACAGCCTGCAAGGTGAGGCGCTGAGTGCTTACAAAGCAGAGTATTTTGCCCGCAGTGTTGAACAGTTTAATTTCAGCCGGCAGCAATTGATTTACTCGCGTAGCCCTAACCGCTGGACAGTGCTAGCGGCTGAAGTGCCTTTTGCCGGCGGTGCTGGCCCAATCCAGGCGGTTGCATTGGATAACCAAATATATTGGCTTAATGGCGAAGTAAAACCTGTTTTCAGGACGCCTGATATTTATCGTGGCACTATGTCAGGCAAGCTTTAGATTGCAACACATCGGATAACCGTTTCAGTCAGTTGCGTTGCATTGGAAACGATTTATACTGGGCGTAAAAGTATGCTGGTATGCTAGCCTGATAGGGAACTGAAAAGGAGGCGTGATGGTTCTGTCAATTAAACAGCCTGTTGAACGAAAAAAGTTATCTCAAACCATTGAAGAAGAATTGGAGAGAATGATCCGCCAGGGCGAGCTGCAGGAAGGCGAAGCTTTGCCATCGGAGCGGGATCTGATGCAGGCGTTTTCTGTGGGGCGTCCCTCAGTGCGTGATGCTTTAGCTGGCCTGGCCAGAAAAGGTTTGGTGAAGATAAGTAGTGGTGAGCGAACCCGGGTAACCCGGCCGTCAGCAGACATCATCATCTCTGAGCTGTCAGTGATGTCAAAAGATTTTCTGGCACAGCCAGGGGGGCTAAAGTACTTCGAACAGCTGCGGAAGTTTTTTGAATCCAGCCTGGTGCGGTACGCAGCTGAGCACGCTTCAGAGGAGGATATTGCAGAACTGCGAAATGCCTTGGAGTTGAATAAAAAAGCTATAAAAAACAATGCACAGTTTAAAAAAACAGATGTGTATTTTCATCGCGTGATCGCCGGCATTCCGAAAAATCCGATTTTTCTGGCTATACACCATGCGTTAATTGACTGGGTGATTGATTCGCGCAAGAACAGTATCGATTATGAAAAGCTCAATGAAATAAGTTACAGCGCGCATGAGCGAATTTTCAAATGTATTGAAAACCGCGATCCTATAGGTGCAGATGCTGCATTACATCAACACATTGATTATGTGTTTGAAAACTTCTATGAAACCACCTAGTTCCGAGTGCTCTTAAGCAGATTGAAAAAGGCAGTATTAAAACTGCCTTTTTTATTTTTGCTTGCTAGCTTTTTAAATAAGCAGCTGGTATAACAGGTATACAGTGTAATAAATGTGGTGGCGACATGTTGAAAAAAGTTCTGTGGCTGATGATATGTCTTGTTGCAGCCGAAGTTAGCGCGCAATCGCTACTGAAAATTGAAAAACATACTGCAAAGCCAATTGCCTCAGCTGAATATCAGCAAGCAGTTTATATTGATAATGCCGTGATCCTGTTATCAAAGGGCGGGGCAAGCGTGGCTGCACTTGATGCCATGGCACCTGCGGCAGATGCGTCTGTGGTATCAGAGCAGCAACTTGCCTGGATGCAGCTGATATTGCAGCGCTATTCAGCCGCGTCCTTTTTTACGGTTGAGCATGACATTGTCGCCGCCGTCTCAAGTGCACAGCAGCTCAGCTTTCTGAAATTTAATCCCCAGTCTGATGACGATATTGTGGTCGCAACGCCGCTACGCTTGCCGGCTCAGATTGCGCAAGTGAAAGTGGTGGCGCAGCACGACGGTAAAGCGGAACACCTGTATGCCTTCATGTTTACCAAGACGCAGTTGGCACAAATTTGGAAATGGGATACCAGGGCAGAACAATGGGCACAGGTTTTATATTCTTTTTCCCAATCGGTTCCGCAAGGGATGTTTCAATCTGTAATTGCTTTAAATCAATCGCTTATCGTTGCGTTGTCTGACGATGGCCGCTTTTACCTGTTTAATACCATTACCAATGAATGGGTCGTGGATGAGGCTCAGATGCCTGTCGATACTGCTGTCACCGTGCTGGCGGCAGCAGAGGTACCGAACCAGTTTGAGGTGCTGCAAATACACCCTGGCGTTCTACAGCAGTACAACGTAACGTTGCGCGCCACAAAGCAAGACTTTGGCACAGTTAATATGCTGGTACTGGTAATTTACCTGCTGGGCGTGCTGCTTATCGGCTTAGTGTTTTCCTTTAAAAACCGTAATACAGAAGACTATTTCCTTGGCGGTAAAGCCATCCCGTGGTGGGCTGCGGCCTGCTCTATTTATGCCACCATGTTAAGTTCACTGACCTACGTTGCCCTTCCCGCTATCGTCTATCAAACCAACTGGATTTTACTGGTAGGGATCTGGATGTTGGTTGTGGTGGCGCCTATCGGTATCTATATCGCCATGCCATTTTTTCGGCGGTTGAACATTTACAGTGCTTACGAATATCTTTCCCAGCGCTTCAGTCATGCGGTCAGAGTGTTAGCCAGTGTGATGTTTGCGTTGTTTCATATAGGTCGCATGGGGGTAGTGATGGCACTGACCGCGTTGGCTTTATCGGCGGTTACACCACTGTCGCCAGCTGAGTGCGTGCTGATAATGGGCGGCTTGTGTCTGGTGTACTGCACTTTCGGTGGAATTGAAGCGGTGATCTGGACTGACACTGTGCAAACCGTGGTACTGATGTTGGGGGCGGTGTTGTGCTTTGTCATTATTATCTTGAATATTGACGGCGGTATGGCAACTTTTATTCAGGTGGGTTTTGACAACGACAAATTTACGCTGGCGGATACCCGCTTTAGTCTATCCGGCATTACGGAGTTAACCTTATGGGTTGTGGTGATTGGTGGGATTGGCCAGAATTTATCGAGTTATATTGCTGATCAGGCCGTGGTGCAGCGCTATCTGGTGACGCCGGACGAGCAATCTGCCGCCCGTTCTATTTGGGCTAATGCAGTTATCGGTTTGCCTGGTGCTTTATTGTTTTTCTTAAACGGTACCGGCTTATATGTGTATTACAAAACTCAACCGGAGAAACTGGACCTGACTATCCAGATTGACCAGATTTTCCCAAGTTTTATCAGCACCGAATTGCCTGTGGGCATTGCAGGCTTGATTATTGCCGGTGTGTTTGCGGCGGCGCAATCTACAGTCTCTACCAGCATGAATTCAGTGGCGACGACGCTTATTGTCGATGTGTTTAAACCGGCAAACGCCATTAAATCTGAGCGCACCGAAATTCACTGGGCGCGTGCCATTACCTTTATCGTTGGTGCAATTGGTACTGCTGTTGGACTTATTTTTATCGACCCGGCTATTCGTTCACTGATGGATGAATACTTCAAAATTATCGGCATGTTTATGGGGGCGCTGGGCGGCTTATTTATCCTTGGTGCTATCTCGACGCGCGCCAATACGCTGGGGGCGGTGATGGGGTTGTGTAGCGGCGTTGCGGTAATGCTATCGGCCTGGAAGTTTGGCTGGGCCAACGGGTATATCTACGCCAGCTTAGGGATAACCACCTGCGTGGTGGTGGGCTATATCACGAGTCTGCTATCTCCGAAACGCAGCCAGGTATCTGAATTCACGCTGTTTGGTAATAAGTTTGCAAAGGATAAAGGCTGATGGTGTCGTTGGAAAACAAAATTAAAAGTCTAAAACATAAGTTCAAAAACGGACTAATCGTATCCTGTCAGCCGGTTAGTGGCGGGCCGATGGATAAAACAGAGCACATAGTGGCGATGGCACTGGCAGCAGAAGCCGGCGGTGCTGCCGGGTTGCGGATTGAAGGCGCGGCGAATGTGGCGGCAGTTGCACAATGTACACACTTGCCGATAGTTGGCATTGTTAAGCGTGATCTTACTGACTCGCCGGTGCGCATCACGCCGTATCCGGAAGATGTGTTTGCTTTGGCGCAGGCAGGCGCGGCAGTGATTGCAGTGGATGGTACGGATCGGCTGCGGCCTTGCTCAGTGCCGGATTTATTGACCGCCATTCATCAATCCGGCTGCGTTTCTATGGTCGATTGTGACACCTTGGCCGCCTGTGTTGATGCAGCAGCCGCCGGGGCGGTATTTATTGGCACTACCATGTCTGGTTATACCGGTAATGCGCCCACGCCCGACGCGCCGGATTTAGCATTAGTGCGGCAACTTTACGCACTTAAACTCGCGGTTATCGCGGAGGGCCGTTATAACTCTCCCGCTCTGGCCGCTGACGCTATCCGGGCCGGAGCGCTATGTGTGACCGTCGGCTCAGCAATTACCCGGCTGGAACATATTACCCAGTGGTTTAATGACGCTATCAGCAATGCAGGCAAGGTATCGCAATGATTCTGGCTATTGATATCGGCGGCACCAAGATAGCCGCAGCCTTGTTTAATAGCGCAGGCGAGATGCAACCGGCCCGGCAAGTGGTGTCGGTAGTTCAGCATAACCTCATGTCGCTGGCGGCATATCTGGCTGAGGTTTTCGCTGCAGAGTTAGCTGTGGCAAAGGTGGTGAGTCTGGCCTGTACCGGGCTGGTTGGCAAAGACGAGGTCAACTTTTTAGCGGTTAAGCAATCATTAGCGTTGCAGGTGCAGTTAAGCGCGCTGATCGCAAAACCGGTGTTTATTCACAATGACGCCAGCGCGGCTGCCTGGGCAGAGTATCAATTACTGTGCCGGCAACATCAGCCCCCCTCTGATTCTATGGTTTACATCACGGTATCCACCGGGGTTGGCGGCGGTGTGATTCAAAATGGACGCCTGGTGACATCGGACAACGGTTTTAGTGCGCATTTGGGGCATGTCGCTGTCGTACTCGACAATGGAATGCAGGTACCTTGTCATTGTGGGCGGGTTAACTGTGTTGAAGCAATCGCGTCAGGGTCGGCAATTGCCAGGCATGCTTCATCACTTTTGGGAACGCCTGTCAGTACCAAGGCCGTGTTTGAACAACATGCGATTGTTTGCCAACCGGTAGTTAGTGCGGCGCAGCAGGCCGTTGCCGAGATGATTGCATCGGTATCAGTTGTCACCGGTGCTGAACGTTTTGTACTGGGGGGAAGCGTGGGGCGGCGTGACGATTTTATCGCTGGTATCAAAACTTATCTCTCGCGCTTAAGCGCGCCTTATAGCATTAACGTTACCAGTGCTGGTTGTGGTGCCGACGCCGATTTAGTCGGTGCTTACTTACTGGCCGCGGCAAAGCAAGGAGTAGACTGGTGAGAGTGATTATTACCGGGTCAGCAGAGCAGCTTGCCGAGGCTGGATGCCAGATTGTGGCAAGGCAACTGCAGCAAAAACCGCACAGCGTACTTGGCCTGGCTACCGGCAGTACCCCTATTATGCTTTACCAGCAGCTGGTTAATTTACATCGCCAGGGCAAGCTGTCTTTTAAAGACGTGACCAGTTTTAATCTGGATGAGTATTATTTGCTGGAAGGGACACATCCGCAAAGTTACCGTTATTTTATGAACGAGTATCTGTTTAATGCAGTAGATATTGACCTTGCTAGCACGCATTTGCCTGCCTGTCTGGCAGGAGAAGACCCACAACAAAGCGCTGTTGGATACGAGCTGGCGATTCAGGCGGCCGGCGGTATTGACTTGCAAATTCTTGGTATCGGAGCCAATGGACATATCGGCTTTAACGAGCCAGGTTCGAGTCTGGCATCCAGAACCCGGCTAAAGACTCTGACGGCGAAAACGCTGGCCGATAACAGCCGCATGTTTCGCCCTGATGAATATCAACCTGATTTGGCGATGACTATGGGGGTTGGGACTATTCTGGAAGCAAAACAGATTGTTATTCTCGCCTCTGGTGCACAAAAAGCAGATGCAGTGCAGCACATGGTGTTGGGGGCGGTGTCTGCACGTTGCCCGGCCAGTGCACTGCAACTACACCCCAATGTGACCCTGATTATTGACGAACCGGCGGCAGCAAAACTGGATCACGCTGACTATTTTCGCCAGGCAGAGCGAAAAGCGCAGACATTGTGAAAACGGGCAGTTTTTAATGCTGGCTGTGTAGTGGGAATTGCTTTGACAATTCTTTTTTTGTTGGTATGGTGGTATAACAGGTATGCAGTGTGATGTTTGGGTGGGTGATAAAAAGTGTCCTGCCCTGGCATTGCTCAGTTTTACCTGAAGTTGGAATTGAAACGGTAAGGCAACATGAAAACGACTTATGTTTTTGAACGGTTCTTTGATGGCCATCACTGGTATGACAACAAAATTGTCACCGTTGCCAATGGCAAAATTGCGTCATTTGCTCAAGAGGCTGATGCCCTTCAGGTCGTATTGCCAGGTGCTGTGGTGCCAGGATTTATTGATGTGAAGGTAAATGGTGGTGGTGGACGGCTGTTCAATCATCTTCCCAGCATGGACACCCTGCGTATGATGATGCGCGCACATGCAAAATATGGCGTTACGGCAATGCTGCCTACCGTGATTACCAGTAACTATCAGACGTTAAGCCAGGCGGCCGATGCGGTTGCGCTGGCCATTGCCAGTGCTGAGCCGGGTATCCTCGGTATTCACTTTGAAGGGCCTCACATTAGCCTGGCCAAAAAGGGTATTCACAGCGCTGGCTTAATTCGCGACATCAGTGCTGAAGAATGGCAGGTTTACCGGCGGCAGGATTTGGGAATTAAAGTGATAACCGTGGCGCCGGAAACCGTGTGCGACAGTGTAATTGCGCAACTGGTCGAGGCTGGTCTGATAGTTTGCCTGGGGCACACTAATGCACCGTTTGAACACATAAATCGGGCATTAGCCGCTGGTGCCACAGGGTTTACGCATCTTTTTAATGCGATGTCGGCGCTAACTTCGCGAAGTCCTGGCGCAGTTGGTGCGGCGCTGGAAGATGCGGATGCCTGGTGTGGTTTGATCCTTGACGGTTTGCATGTTCACCCGGCGACTGCGCGCATTGCGCAGAAAGTAAAACGCAAAGGTAAGCTGTTTCTGGTAACAGATGCCATGTCTACCATAGGTTCAGAGCAGCAAAGTTTTGAATTGGATGGCCGCACTATCACGTTACGGCACCATCAGTTAACCGATGAGAGCGGTACTCTGGCAGGGTCTGCGCTGGATATGGTCACAGCTGTAAATAATGCTGTCACATTGCTGCATCTCGATGCTGCCGAAGCCATTCGTATGGCCAGTCTTTACCCCGCACAATTTCTTGGCGTATCACAACAATCAGGTCAGTTGATGGTTGGCAGTGATGCAAATTTTGTTCAACTGCAATCTGAACCAGGACGCTTTAAGGTGTTGCAATCCTGGTATCAGGGCATTCCGTTAATTGAAGAGTAAGATATGGAAAAGATTCACGGCTTAATTAATGCTCCTTTTACCGCCTTTAATCAGGATGGTTCGCTCAATACCCAACCTGTACCGCAGTATGCGAAGATGCTGGCGGCACATGGTGTGAACGGGGTTTTTGTCAATGGCTCGTCAGGCGAAGGTTATCTGATGACAGACGAAGAGCGTATCGAAAATGCACAGGCCTGGCTGGATGCGGCACCGGCCGGGTTTAAAGTGTTCGTACATGTGGGGAGTAATTCAATAAAAAGTAGCCAACTGTTGGCACAGCATGCGGCGAATGCCGGTGCTTACGCTATTAGTGTTATGGGGCCGACCTTCCCGAAAATCGGCCGTCTGGAAGAGTTGGTAGAATACTGTGCACAAATTGCTGCTGCTGCACCACAGCTACCGTTCTACTATTACCATATTCCGGTGTTTAATGGTTTGTACTTCCCGATGCTGGAGTTTTTGAAAGCCGTTGATGAACGCATCCCGAATTTTGCCGGTATTAAATATACCTTTGAAAGCCTGTACGAATATACTCAATGCCGTCGTTACAAAGACGGCCGCTTTGATATGTTGCACGGCCAGGATGAGACGCTATTACCATCACTGGCTTTGGGTGGTGCCAAGGGCTGTATCGGCGGAACCTTTAACTATGCGGCAAAGCTGTACACCGGCATAGTCAGTGCGTTTAACGAAGGTGACTTGGATACAGCCCGTGCATTGCAAAGTCAGGCGATGGACATGATCGATGTTATAGCAGCATACCGTGGCAACATCGTTGCCGGTAAACAAATCATGAAGATGATTGGGCTGGATTTAGGCAAAAACCGTGCGCCATTCAGGAACTTATCGGCAGAAGAATATGCCGAGGTTGAGCATCGTCTGCAAGGCTTGGACTTTTTCGAGTACGCCAATAAAGTGAGTTAAGCAGACCTGCGTTCGGCACAATTCTCTCCCGGAGTCGAACGCCGGTTTTTTTATAGTTTGCAGGTGGACTATGCGTTTTTTTTACGGCACCTTGCCGGATCAGTTTTGTGATTTATATAAACCGGACGGCATATCGCGACCTCCCGTTGTAATTCTAATCCATGGTGGTTATTGGAAAGATAGCCATTGCCTGACATCTTATGCAACCTATCAGCTTATTCCATTGTTATTGGCAAAAGGCGTCGCGGTGTGGAACGTCGAATATCGCCGAATGCCGGCTGAAGGCGAAAATACCACGGCACTATGGCCTGCCGTATTCAGCGATATCGCCCGTGCAGTAGATTTTCTGCAACAGGTTGCACCAGGTGCCGGTTTAGATCTGAGAGCCCCCGCGACAGTAGGGCATTCTGCTGGCGGCACTTTAGCATTGTGGGCGGCTTACCGGCATACTATTACGTCGGATAGCCCATTGTATAAAGCGGCACCGCTCACTATCGCTAAAACGTTGTCGATTGCCGGGATTCTTGATTTACAACATAGCGAAGATCTGTGTCAGCCGCAGCAGATCCACCGCTTACTCGGCGGTGCGCCATCGCAACTGGCAAAACGCTACCAAAGCTCCAATCCCGATACTTTGTTTGACCGCAAGGTGGTAACCTTTTTATATCATGGTGGTGCAGATAACACGGTAAGTGTGGCGCAGGTTAAGCGCTTTGCTGTTAAACACCCAGAGGTAAGCCGGGTGATTATTAACGAAGACGCGGATCATTTTTCGATGTTACCGCAAACGGAAAACTATAATGCTGCACACTGGATGGAACTGGACGCGTTATTGACAGACATGCTGGCAAGCTGAAGAAGGCGCAGCGCTTCTGCTTTGCACTGCGCTCATGCCGTAGCTAATTGTGCCGGCGCACTGCCGCTGGCCAGCTTATCAGCATAATCCCGCAGTATTTGCTGCTCCCAGTCATCAGCATTGTTGTAGCTGGTGCGAACCTTCAGGCTGGTGCGGCCTATTTGCCAGCCATCCGTTGACCATTTTTGTGCAATTAACGGCGCTTGCTGTTGGCATACTTGCACGCCATTGGGTAAACCACCGCTGCTGATAGCGGCTTTTAATGCCGCTTTTAGCTCACCAGAAATTCTTTAATCCGCGCTTGCGCTTGCAGTTGCAGTTCGTCCAGATTGGCAGGGCGTGTTTCAGCAGCTGCCAGAGTGTTTATGCCAAGTAGCCAGGCTACTATCAGATAACGCATTCAGAGTTCCTTTTAATGGTAAGTTGGCTTAGCTGGCATCAAAGTTACCGCTGAGTTTAGCGTGCCTGTCGGAGGGAATGTCGTCCCGATACTGTGGCGCCGCCAGCCATTCATGGCCTTTTAACATGGCATACCAAAACAGTGGCGGTAGCAGTTTTTCTTTTAAAAACCACGACAACCGCGCCGGCTTGGTGCCGTCGACCAACCATTTGGGAAAGGTGGGTTCTACCTTGCCACCATACAAAAATTCGGCCAGCACGATTTTGCCGCGCTCTACCGTGAGCGGGCAGGAGCCATAACCGTCATAAGCGGCGCGCAGTGGTTTAGTGTTTAGCTGGCTGAGCAGGTTTTCAGCAACAACCGGCGCCTGTTTGCGCACTGCTGCGGCCGTTTTGGCATTGGGTGTATTTGTGCAGTCGCCTAAGGCAAACACATTAGCCCAAGCTTTATGCTGTAGCGTATCGGGATACACATCAACCCAGCCTGCGGTATCAGCCAGCGGGCTGTGTTGGATTACCTCTGGTGCTACCTGAGGTGGCGTGATGTGCAGCATATCGAAACGCTTTTCAATGTCCTTGCTGTTGCCATCGGGCTGAGGTTGTTTAAAGTGTGCGGTTTGGCTGGCGGCATCTACCGCCACTAAGTTAGTTTGCATATTCAGCTGAATGCCGTACCGGTTTACATAGTGTTGCAGTGCCGGTACGTAGTCGGCTACACCAAACAGTGCCGCGCCTGCTGTGCAAAATTGCACATTAATGTTGTTTAGCACCTGCTGGCGCTGCCAGTGATCGCAGGATAAATACATGGCTTTTTGTGGTGCACCGGCGCATTTAATCGGCATGGGCGGCTGGGTAAATAGCGCATCACCCTGTTTTAGCTGTTGCACCAATTGCCAGGTGTAAGGCGCAAGGCCACGGGCATAGTTAGACGTAATACCATGGCTGCCCAGGTTATCTCCCAAGCCTGCTATCGCCGCCCAATTCAGTGACAACCCGGTTGCGATAATCAGGCTGCGATACGCAAGGCAGGTGTCGTCAGCAAGTGTTACCTGGTTTTGTGCCGGGGCAAACTGACTGGCAGCGCTTTGATACCAGCTAAGCTGCTTGGGGATCAGCGAAGCCATCGGTTTCATGGTATCAGCTTGCTTAAAAACGCCACCACCTACCAAAGTCCAACCCGGCTGGTAATAGTGTTCAGTGGCCGGCTCGGCCAGAGCAATGTTAAGATCGGGTTGTCGTTTTAGCAGGCTGGTAATAACAGATAAACCTGCTGCACCGCCGCCAATAACGACAACATCGTAGTGTGCCCCCACTTGTGTACTTATTTTGCCTCCAGTCACAGCTATTACAGCCACAGCGTGGTATAAGAATTTTGATATGAATATTTGGAATATATATATGCTAATAAAGAATATGCTAATGTACTGTAGGCCTTGCGGCAAATTTGTGCAACAGTAATATGATTAATGCTTAGACTTTTGAGTTAAAACAAATCCGTCATGATGACGTTTTGCTAATATAGGTTGTTCAACCGCAGTTGTAAGGTGTTGTGAACCCTACTTCCTTTGCAGTTGCTATAAAGTGTTGTCGTGTAATCATACCGATATGCCAAGTGCGACAGACGATAAATCCCTTATTACATTATTAACACAATAATTCACGGCAAGCGCGTACAACCCTTTACCATGCAAACTGCAGCCTTACTTAGCAGAATGCATAGCACTGCACTGCTGCCATTTTTTGCTTCTGTGCCATGTTAGTCCATTTAGCAAAGGGAACAGTAAAAAGTAACTGTATCCGGCCCAGCCGATGTAACGTATTGGCAAAAATAACGACAGTAGCAGTGCGGTTATACACATCATGGCAGTACTCAGCCAAACAATGATCTCGGTGTTGGCCTGGTATTTTTCGTAGTCAGACAGCGCAGTCATCAGTTGGGCACGTTTACCATGCCAGTACAATGCAACGAAATTGATGCTGAGCAGCAAAAAACCCAGACCAAACAAGATAAAAATAAAACGCACGTCCCATTCGCTTTTAAGCTGAATAAGGCTAGGCAAAAAACCATTACTTAATACTGCAAACAATGCCTGCATCATAATACGTAATGGATACATATAAATAAGCACCAGCAGGATCAGTAGACAGCTAAAGACGACTGTTTTGGTGTCTTCAAGGCCAAAGCGTCGGCTCCACACGGAGTGCGTATGCCAAAGCCAGTTAATAACGGCAAAGCTGGCAGTAAAGGCTGGAATTTGCTTGGTAGCTTGCATTAAATCGGCCAATGAATTCGGAATGCTGCCAACGGAGATCACCACCATTGTTACAGCAAAAGCACAGGCTGCAGCAAAAAAGGTTTCAATGCGGGTCATGCTTTCGCCACGCATGGTCCAGTTATCTTGTCTGGTGTTACTAGAGTCTGTCATAAGCCTACTTATTATTGTGTTCCAGTGTCTATAAACACTGAGTAGCTTTGTTTTATAGAACGGTTAGTGCCAAGGGTAACAAAGAATAGTGCAATAGGTCATCAATTTGAAAGTACTTCCCCGGGGGGCGGTTGACTATACGTGGCTTGCTGTTTTACACATCTTAGTGCAGGCATAAATAATGATATTCATAAGATTTCATAATTATTCATCGTGCTTTTTGAACAAATAATGCCACCTGAGATTATAATCTCACGGTATCTTGGCATAGGGGGCGGAATGAATGAGATTGGTATTTCTGATTGCAGTAACAACAGTGTTGTTGGTAGGGTGTGGTGGTTCAGATGAGAGTAGTGAAACTGCGAATACAGCACAAGGTATTGCACCGAATTTCTCGGTAGATTTAAACAGTTCCCATACACTGCAACACGCCCCTTTTCATATTGATATCTACGCTATCAGAACGACTAATCCTGGCACTTTCGCTACAGCAGTAAGTTATGGTGATTACAATCAGGATGGCGCTGTAGATGTTTTCATCGCCGCTGGTGATAACAGTAAAAATACGACGCCATTTGAATTATATCTGAACGATGGTGCAGATAATTTTAGTCTGGATCCGAGTTTTTTTAATGGTAACCCGCCAGGGCTAGTGTTTCCGCGTAAGGCAATCAACGGCGATTTTAATGGTGATGGTAAGCTAGATATTTTTGTACTTGGCCATGGTTACGATAAGCCACCGTTTCCGGGAGAGGCGCCGATGGTATTGTTGTCCTCTGCAAATGGCTTTGTGTCAGGAACCGGGTTATCCGCTCTTATCGGTTTTCATCATGGCGGCGCCTCAGCCGATATTGATGCGGATGGCGATCTGGATGTGTTTGTTACCGATATTAACGCACCATTTTTTTTAATTAATGACGGTGCCGGTAATTTTACTAAAAACACGTCAAGGATATCCGGGTTGAACAATGCCAATTTGTTTACCGCAGAACTGGTTGATCTCGACAAAGATGGATATGTCGATTTACTGGTTGCTGGCCATGAGTATGAGCGCTTCTCCGGGCGTATTTTGTGGGGTAGCAGTAGCGGAAAATACACCGTTTCAGATTCCACACTATTACCAGCGGTGAATGCTTATGGCGTCACCATCGATATTGACGTTGCGGATCTCGACAATGATGGCGATAAAGATATCGTACTAAACCGCACAGGCGACGGCACAGGTGCAGTGAGCTTTTACCAAGGGTATTACCTGCAACTTATTGAAAATAAAGGCGGGCGTCAGTTTGCGGATAACACTGGAGATAGGCTGCTTTCAGGCAGCAGTGCTTATGGTAGTGCTGTTGACTGGATCCGGTTACGGGATATCAACAAGGACGGCAAAATTGATATCTTTGTAGACGATTTAGCCCGGAATCTTATTTGGCTAAATGATGGCACAGGGCACTTTCAGTAGTGTTTCGGCTTAATATTGGTTACCGATTAACTTGTTTCTGTCTCAGGCCATGCTGTTAAAGCTTCGAGACAACTTCAACAAAATCCAGTGTGCGGAAAATATAAAAGGTGAGACTTTCTAGGCACTGGAAATTTATGTTTCTCTAAAAATTTTTACGGACATAAACAGAAGGAGTTACCATGAAGAATAAGACAATAGCTAAGGTATCGCTTAGTGTTCTTACCTGTGCGGTTTTGGCAGGCTGCGGTGGCGGTTCTAGTGAAACAGATAATGCGCCCACGGTGTCGGTTAGCGCTTCTGTTGCATTAAAAGAAGGCCGTTCAGCCAATATTGTTGCAACGGCGACAGATGATAAACAAATTGCCAGCTACCAATGGTCACAGGTTTCAGGCCCAACCCTTACCCTAACCAATACTACTGCAGCAACGGTTGGTGTTACCGCGCCTGCCGTAAGTAGCGATAGCGATGCCGTATTACGTGTCACAGTTACCGACAGCGCAGGACAAACGGCAAGTGCGAATGTTACGGTTAACGTGGCGAACAACAGGCTGCCTGCAGTAACAGCCTCGTTTGATAGTGCAGCGGAAAAATCCAACGTGACGTTAACTGCAGTAGCTACTGATGAGGATGGAGACATTGTTAGCTATAACTGGCAACAAATTTCTGGCGAACCGCTTACGTTAACCGGTGCTGATTCCGCAGAGCTAAGTTTTGTCGCCCCCAACGTTACGGTAGACACGGATTTAATTTTTAGTGTTACGGTAACCGACGATGACGCCGAGACTGTTACGATAGTTGGTGCTGTAACCATTACCCCTGTATTAACCACATATACAATAACAGGTACCGTAAACGAAACGGCATTTGCAAATGCTCAGGTGAGCGGCGAGCTGGCAGGGCAGTCATTTAGTGTTACAGCCGATGCTGAGGGTGCGTTCTCGCTACCATTAACCGCTGACGATGACGAAACAAATTTGTTTGCCAGTATCACGGTTAAACAAGCTGCGGATACCGGCGTAGAGTTTTACAAGTTTGTGCCGAGCCTTACCGCAGATAGCGCACAAGTAGCCCCGCTTGAAAAAAACAACCCCGTAGTGCAGGCCGTTGCGGCAAGTGCAGATGACATTTCTAATCGGGTGTCGATAAATGCAGTTTCTACGGCGTTATATTCGTTAATCATTGCGGCAAATGGTGGCACTGCGCCAGAGAACCTGGATAGCTTTACATTAGTTGAAAAAGCCATTAGCCCGGATGAGCTGATTGAAGCGGCTGCAGTGGCACAGTTGGTGTCGCAAGGTGGTGCTTTTGCATTACCAGAAGGTGTTACGAGTATTTTAGAGCTGCTCACAAATACTGAAACGTATAACGAATACATTGCAGCGGCAGAGGCGGCTTCACCAGGTATAGTTACAACGACAATAGACGATATTATTGCGGACCCGGAGCTAACCGAACCTGTTGATGAAACCAGCCTTGCCAGTATTTACTTCGAAGTTTACCCTGCTGCAAACGGCTTTTTGTCGCGTGGCGGCAACCGGTTTGACTTCAACAGTGATGGCTCGGGTTCCGAGACGTTTAGTGCAGGTGTACATCAATTTAACTGGAGTCTAACTGACGGCAAAGTACAAATTACTTACGCAGAATCGTCAGGCTCTACGTCTTTTTATGCTGTTGGCAGCGGTGTGTTAGGTTTAACGCAGGAGCAAGTAGACCGACTTTTTGCCGCTGGGTATTTTCAGGTAGAGGTACGACAAACACCGCAAAATGCGAGTATGACACGCATTATTCAGGGTGAAAAAACCGATACCTATCGTATTGTTTCATCGGTTGTCAGGGCTATGGTGCCGGTTACCTTGCCAGATAGCACCGTTATTAGCACTGCGCCAATAACACTTGAAGTATCCAAAGATGCATTACTGCGCAACGCAGACAAACTTGATGATATTAAATTCACTGCAGCAGAGCTCAGCGGCGACTGGGTGTTTGAACATTATTATTTTGCCGGTGAGAATGGTTTGGGTTATGCCAACATGTTTGCTGATGTGTTTGCGTTTAACAGCGACGGCACAGGAAGTACCGTTGATACCGGTAAAACATTTAATTGGCAATTAAATGATATTGGTACGGTAGTTGTTGCGTTTGCTGATGGGTCGAGTACAGAAATTATTAAACTCGATCAGTTGGATACAGACATTCAGGTGTTTAGCGCGTCTTATGACGCACAAGGCAACCTGGTTGCAGCAGATGCAGATTATGCATTAAAACTCGATGGTAGCGACTTTAAAACTTATAATTTAAGCAATATAGAAAGTCGGTATTGGAATACCACCATAAATGCCTGGTTTAAAGAAGCGTGGAACAACGATGTTTTATTGTGGAGTGAGGGCATCAATTATTTTGGTTGGCAGCTACTTGCATCTGGCGAGGGCTATCAAATGGGAAGTACGGTTACGGCGCCACCAGTTTTCGAACCATTATTTAATGCGCGTTTAGCTTGGGAAACAGAGGATATTTCGGACACAGTATCTGTGGTTAATTTAAACCGGTCTGTGTGTTGGGATGATCAGACTCAAGCATGTACTGTGCGCACTTGGCGTTTGGTGAAATCAGGCCAGGGAATCTTAGGCCCGCGTATGTATGTGCTGGAAGTGCAGCGTCGGCGTGACAGTAGTACCTCGCCGTGGGCAGTACAAAATGGTCTGGGTCCGCGCTTGAATATTTACGAGGAAATTGCATTTGAATACTGGAATGACACGGCCCAAACCACAAACGATGCAACATTAGCAATCAGCCAGTCATTACCTGCTGTTGCTTCAGGTAAGAAACAACCGGCAGTGCGCACTATTCTGGAGCCCAACATAAAAGTGAATTTAACGCAGTAATTCTTGGTATGCTGCACACCCCCACGGCAACAAGGCGTGGGGTTGTGCAGTAAATGTTATTTTGTAGATGTATTTTCCTGCGGTTGAGTGTGTCACTTTTGTAATAACACACGCCAATGATCAACGCTTAAAGGCTTAGATAGCAAGTAACCTTGAAGCGCATCATACCCTCTACTTACCCGATAATCATATTGTGTTTGCGTTTCAACACCTTCTGCAACGACCTCAAGGTTTAGTGTTTTTGCCATGTCGATAATCACATTAACGTTACAACGTTAAATGCACTAGTTTATAAATCATGCAATTAAAAAATAACGGCAAAAATATATGCTTATTAAAATAAGCAATGTCTTGAATGTAGGTTAGTTCTAGTCGGTTGGATGTTTATTGGGTATCACTCGCGGCAATACCAGCATTGGGTTAAAAGCGTTAGCTAGCAGGCAGTTTGTGTCGGTGTAATACAAGCAAGGCCGATGCTTTAAAGTACTCGTAAATTTATTCTGGTTGCGGTGATGTTGTCTATCGACTAGGCTCGGCTGTATCTTCTGCTTTTAACCATTAATAAAAAGGTCTCATTAATGAACAAAACATCAATAGTACTCAGTGCTTTTGTCGCTTTGCTGCTCTCACTAGGGCAGGCATCGGCCGGTGTACTGAGCTCAGATCAGGTCGTCGCGCAGCAACAGCAACATTACAGCCAGCAGCAGGTGTTGGCTTTTGTTGATAGTGCCGAGGTGCAGCAAAAGTTAATCGAGCTGGGCGTTAGCCCGGAAAATGCTAAACAACGTATTGCTAGTATGACCACTGCTGAGTTGGATGCGCTGAATAATCAACTTAACGATATGCCGGCGGGTGGCATAGTAGGTACCATTATTACGGTACTGGTGGTGGTTGCCGTACTGGACCTGATGGGGATAACCGACGTTTATCCTTTTATTCGCCCGATTTAACGCTTACGCTTTGGCACATCAACTGATCCAGACCAGCCTGCGTGCTGGTCTTTTGTTTTTACTTGGGCTGCTTAGTGCTTGCCAAACGCCACCTCAAACGTTGCAATTATTGGCCACACCACCTGATATTGCGCGCCAGCATATTATGTCGCAAGTCCCTTTTTACCCACAGCAACAGTACTTTTGCGGCCCTACGACCTTGGCCGAGGTAGCGGGTTTTTATGGCTTCAGTAAAAGCCCGGACGATATAGCCCCAAACACCTTTATTCCTGGCCGGCAAGGGACATTACAAATAGAAATGGCTGCCGCCACACGCCAGCTTGGCATGCTGGCTTATGTGCAGCCTCGCGCTACAATGGCACAGCTTTTAAGCTTGGTGGCAGAGAATATGCCGCTTATTGTGCTGCAAAACAACAGTATTGCCTGGCTGCCGCAATGGCACTACGCCGTCGTCATCGGGTATGACCTGGATAGCGCCGAGGTTATTCTGCACACGGGGGTTACAGCACAGCACCGGCTAAATTTTGCTACCTTTGAACGCACCTGGCAGCGAGGTGATTATTGGCTGCTGGCCATGTTGCCACCCGATAAAGCCAGCTCTCAGCTAGACCCGTTTTTATATACCAAAGCCTGTCAGGATTTGCTCAACACTGGCCTGATTGCCGCTGGAGTGCTCGCACTGGAAACGGCCACACAGCAGTGGCCCGATTACTGGTTGCCGTATTTTTTATTGGCTAATCATTATTTTACTGCCGCCCCCTTGGTTGCGGCCGCCTGGTTTGAGCAAGGCTTGGCTGCAGCACAGCAGCAAGCAGGTTATTTGAATAACTATGCTTTGCTGTTAAGCGGGTTAGGCTGTCATCAAAAAGCAATAGCACTTATTAACACTGCTGTTGAGTTGTCACCGCGGGACAGTAATCTGCTGGATAGCCAGCAGCAAGTTTTTCAGGCGCAGCAAGCAAGCGCTGATGCCTTATCGCAATGCCAAATTATGCCCGTAGGACAAAATCCTGCGGGGATGCCGTAATAAATTTTGCTTTAACAGGGTCTGGTTGGTATTACGAATGAGCGTTAATTAACGGAGGTTTTGTTAAATATGAAATGGCTTACTTATCTTCTTGGAGTGATCTTTGCTGCATCGGGTGTTGCCAAACTTGCCGCATTGCCATTTGAGGTTGAAGCATTTAGCCGTTGGGGTTATTCACCAGAGTTTATGTATTTTACCGGCGTACTGGAAGTATTAGGGGCTATCGCTGTAGTCATACCCCGTCTATCCATGTTGGCCGCCAGCGGCCTTGCTGTGTTAATGCTTGGCGCTATGGCAACGCACGCGACACATGCTGAATGGCCAATGTTAATCTTGGCTACAGGTATTTTTGCTTTATGCGCGTGGCGCGGCTGGCAGGGTAGAGCAGCACAGGTTTAATTTTACTTTACCACTGGCAGCTGTTGCCAGTCGGTAGTATAAGCCGGTGACAACAACTCGCGTTTCATGCTCCATTCTTGCTTGGTGCCCTGGCTGGCAAACCACAGAGTTTTGCTATGCTTGCTGTTAAGCGTGTCCATCAGTTGCATCAACTTTTTGTCAGTGTCTTTTTGCACTGGCGGGGTATCAAACAGGCTCGGCTGGTATACGCCTGGGTCGTAAAAGTCGGCCAGCATCACGCCAGCTTTGGCATAGCGGTAACCGTTAACCCACAATGCCTCTAGTAGCTGCATGGCTTTTGCTAAAAATACCCGCGTGTCGCTACTTGGCGTATCCAGCGCAATACTTTTGCTGGCGCTGTAAGGCGCGTCTGTATCGCTAAACGGGCTGGTGCGCAAAAACACTGTGAGATGCTGGGCGTGCTGTTGCTCTTGTCGCAGTTTCTTGCACGCACGGCTAACATATTCACTTATTGCCTCTTGCATCTGCTGTTTATCGGTGATGCGATCACCAAAGGCGCGGCTACTGATAATTTGTTTCTTGGTAGGGGCCAGTTGTTCCAGTGCAAGGCAACTTTCACCTCTTAGCTCACGCACTGTGCGTTCTACCACCACCGAAAAATGTTGGCGAATAAATTCTGGCTCGGCATCGGCCAGTTGCAGGGCGGTATCAATACCTAGCTGTTGTAAGCGCTTGGTTAACTTACCACCAATACCCCATACTTCACCTACAGGCAGCAGCGCCAGTAACTTTCGCTGGCGCTCAGTGCAGGTTAAATCGACCACGCCGCCGGTTTTATGCCAGGTTTTTGCCGCATGGTTTGCCAGCTTTGCCAGGGTTTTCGTCGGTGCTATACCTACGCAGACGTTAATCCCTGTGTGTTTGTGCACAATCCGGCGCACTTGCAGGCCAAACTCGGTTAGACTCAGGCTATAGTTTATGCCGGTTAAGTCTAAAAACGCCTCGTCTATAGAATACACCTCTACCCTTGGCGCCAGGTTTTCCAGCGTACTCATAACCCGTTGTGACATATCGGCATACAGCGCGTAATTAGATGAAAATGCCACCACGCCTTGTTTGTGCAATACGTCGCGCACCTGAAATACCGGTACGCCCATTTTTATGCCTAGCTTTTTCGCTTCTTTCGACCGTGCTACCACACAGCCGTCGTTGTTCGACAGCACTACAACAGGGGTATCTGCTAAATCAGGCCGAAACAGTTTCTCGCAGCTGGCATAGAAGTTATTGCAATCCACTAGCGCAAATATGGGGGTTGTCATTTGCGTTTCATTTGCCGGATAACATTGGTTACCACCCCAAAAATATTCAGCTCATCGCCTTCACGCAGCGTAATAGGCGGATAAGCTGGGTTGCGCGCTAGTAGCTGTAACCGTGGCTGGGTACATAGCTGCTTTACGGTAAACTCACTGCCAACGGCAGCCACCACAACATCGCCGTGTTCGGCATCAATAGATCTGTCTACTACCAGTACATCGCCATCATAAATGCCGGCTTCTATCATTGAATCGCCTTCAACCCGCACAAAAAAAGTGGCATTAGGGTGGCGAATACACAGCTCGTTTAAATCCAGCGTGCGCTCTACATAATCCTGTGCGGGTGACGGAAACCCGGCTTTTACCGGATCACTGTAAAAGGGCATACGACGCCTTGGCCAGTTATCGGCATTACCTAAAAATACAGCAGACATACTCACCCCTTATATGTATATATATACAGTATATCGGGTTTGTCAGATTTTTCTAGATGAAGAAACGTATGAGGTTTTTTGGTTAACGATTGAGTGCCCATCAACGCGGCTAACTGATTTATTGCGCTTTGCTTCGTGCGCAGTTGGTGTGAGTAGATATTATCTGCTAGGCTAAATCAGTCTGAATAAAATCTTTTTAAGGTTGGTTATGCAAACCGAAACGATTACTTACTTAAAAGAGCACGCTAATACATTGGAGCTGCGTGAAGAGCTACTGATCACAAAAAATGGCAAACCGGCGTTTGTGGTACAGTCGTATCAGGATTATCAATTTCAGCAAGACACACTCGCACTGCTAAAAATGCTGAAATTATCAGAGAAGTCGCTGCAATCTGCCGAATTAACCCTGGATCAAGCGTTTGAGTAACGCTTACGCTATTGTCGCCTCGCCGCTGTTTAAGTTGTCGCAACAACGTCTAACCGCGTTTTTAACCGAAAAATATTCATCAACCCTGGCACACTCTACGCTAGTACATATTAAGCAGCGACTGCAGCAGGATTTAGCTACGGATCCGACGCTGGCGCCTATTAGCGAGCGCTTGCTTACTCTAGGCATTGCTGATTACCGGCAATGGCAGGTGGATAAGCATAACCTGTTGTTTTATCGAGTTGATGATCAAAAGCAACGCATTGAGTTATTACTGTTGATGGATAGCCGGCAGAATCTGCAAAAGCTGTTGTTTGAGTTAAACCTGCTATTTTAAGCGCATGCACTTCAACGTTAATTTATATAAAACGCGTTTTAACGGTGGTGAAGCAAACGATAATGTAGATGTTTGAAAATAGTGGTAATAAACACAGCGGATAAATGGTGCCCGGGGCCGGAAAATATTGCAGGGAGCAATATTTGACAGCTTTAGCTGGCCCGTTATGCGGGTGAGCCACATGGATGTGGTGAACACCTGAACCGGCACGCCCTGTCGAGCGAGGGATTTTAAAACGCTTACAAACATCATACGAAATGCCTTGTGTAAGGATTTTTCTTCCCAAGTTTCGTTCTACATTTCAGTCAAAATCGACTGTTTAAATGCGAACTACTGCACATGATTTACACACTGAAGACGATTTGTTGCTGCAAGGCAGTTAAGATGTTGTTTTGTGGGTAGAGATGTTTTCGTGTGTGCCCTTTAGCCAGTTGCTTTAGATACGATAACGTGGCTTATCGTTATAGCTAGCCGCTATGAGCAATTTTCTTAATTCTGCCAAGCATCAGTTCGAATATTGCCCAATGGCTGTCGTCAGAAAAATCGGTGGTATTAGCAAATAGTACTATTACTGTATCGCTGTCGCGGTCGTAATGCGCCAAACTTTGGTAACCAGGAATAAGCCCAGAATGTTGGTATTGATAAAGCGAGCTGTAGATCTGCTTTTCATCTGCACTTAGCAGCGAGCCATCGTTTAATGCGCGTAAAAATAAGCCGACATCTGCTGCCGTCGCCACCATAGCGCCATAGTCAGCATGCTTGATATCCTCTTTAATGCCTACGTAGTAACCACTCATCAGGCGTGCTGTATCAATATCCTTAATTGAGCGGAAAGTTGCATTAAGGCCAAGTGGCTGAAGTATCGTGTTATTTATAAAATCGAACTGATCACACTGGCATGCTTGTTCGATAATACGCTGCAGTAGCAGGTAGTTAGTGTTGGAGTACTGATATTGGCTATCCGGTGCAAAGTTGGCTGGTAAACCATATATCAGCGCTAGCCGCTGTTGGTCTGTAAGCAGATACCCTTTCTGCCAATATTCCGCAGTGTCGGTAAAGTTTGCCAGGCCGCTGCGATGTTGCACCAACATTCTAAGCGTAATGATGTCAGCGTTTGGTAAGGTGTCGGCCAGTTGCGGCAGTAGCTCACTCAAGCGGCTATCAGCTGACAGCGTGTTTGCGCTAATCAGTTTAGTTATTGCCACCGCATCGTACAGCTTACCAATACTGGCAATTTTAAACAGCGCATCCGGTCTGGCGGGTTGACGCAAATCTCTGTTGTGCCAACCTGCCGTGTAGGTAATAGCAGCGTGGTTTTTGATGTCGACATACGCAATGATGCCATCAAAGCCATACTCAAGTGTTTGTGTTAATTGGCTGGGAATATCTTTAGGCAACGGTTTTAGCCAGGCAAAAACTAATTTTACCGGGGCGAAAGCGGTTATAGAACCTACTACAACCAGCACCGCCAGTAGCCTTAGCATGTTAACACTGAGTTTAACTGCCACTATTGCTTTCCTTTTAAGGTTTCATCAAAGCCGATCATGCTACACACCTCGTCTAAACGCTCTGCAATATTGGGCTGCGCAAAACGATTTTGCGTAGTGTAGTTTGCAATAAAATCGCTATTTCCCGCCATAACAGTATCTATCCAGGGCGCATGAAATGACACTCTGGAATACACTTCTTTTACGCCATACTCGCCTAATTGCTTAAACCAGGAGTTTGCCCTTGAACTGATACCCAGCAGGCTATAGCCATCTGCGGTTTTTATAAAGGCAGGCCCACCGCTGTCACCATTGCCCGATACCCCCTCTAATGGCAGGGCATTGTCGCCCTGATTAAACACAAAATGAATTTCATTGTCTGAGACAGACTTAACGGTATTTTGTGCTTTACGTAGCTGGCCTTTGTTGGCTTTGTAGGAGACAACCTGACCTTGCTTGCCGTTGCCGGTACCACCGGCACCGATAAACCAAATCTGCTTGCCCTTTTCATCTGTATTACGAAACAGCCGTGCCGGTGATACTGATGTTACCGGCGTGCTGAGTTTTAATAAGGCGATGTCGTTGTCACTGCCTAAGCTGTAGTTTCTGTGCGCGTAACGCGCGGCTATCTGTGCGTAGCTATCACCTACTTTTATTGTATCGCCGGGCTCAAGGCAGAATACTGTATGCGCAGCCGTGAGAACCCACTGCGGGTCGATCAAAGTGCCATGTGCACCCACTTTATATAAGGTCACCAAAGGTGGAAAATCCGCCTGCGTTGCATGATACAGTGTGTCGTCGACATCGTGGCGGATAACAATAGCCTGAGCTTGTAATGTAATGCCTGCCAACAGCAGCGTGATACCAGCGTTAAAATGCATGGTTTACTCCTCGTAAGTCAGTGCAATGTTGCCACGAATTACCACCAACTTAGGCGTCATAGTGGCAAAACTATCGCTAACGGGGTTGGTATCATAAACACTAAAGGTGGCATCTTTACCGCTGGTCAACGAGCCCAGAGATTGGTCTATATGATAGGCCCTGGCGTTGCCTAGCGTCATGGCGTGTATTACCTGTTGAATAGAAATACCCGCCTCTAACCAGGCTTGTGCTTCGCCTAACATGGCGCTGCCATGCACTGTGCCCGGGTTTCCGGCATCCGTACCAATAGCGACAGCAACGCCGGCCTCTAAAACGTGTCGTAAATTTTGCTGCTGGTACAGCGCAATCTGATCGGAGAACAGCTGGCTTAGCTGAGCGACAATCGCCTGCTCTTGCGGCTTCAGTGTAGCTTTAGCTTCTGTATCATCAACATAAGGCAGATACTTTGTTAGCATCTGAAACATTGGCGCAGTATCAGCGTGCCGCAGCTTTAGCTGTTGAAAAGACTCGATAATAGCGTGGTCGGTCAGCGCGAGTTCCAGAACGCTAAAGCTAAGTTGCTGCTTAAAGATATCCCGGTAATGGTTGTAAGCGGTTAGCGTGGGTAAGTACACCACCTGATGCTGTTTCGCCAAAGCAATAAACTCGTCATCAACGGGCGCGGTCATGACACCATGCACCAGAATATTGGCGTGGGCTTTTATCGCCATTTTGGCATAAGCGAGATCTTCAACATGCACGGCGACTATTTTGCCTGCCTTGCGGGCATGCTGCATGGCATCAGCATAAATCGTAAACAGTTGCTCAGGGCTGTGGCCGGCTTCATCCGTCCAGACAAATTTAACCACCTGTATTGGTAAACCCAGCTGCATTTTAACGGCGGATAATGCCTCCTTTGCCGAGCTTACCGCTAAAAAGGTATGGCCTTCGTGTTCAAGCTCAGGCACGGCTGCGGTTGAGATAAGCTCTGCCGCAGCATAAATGTCAGGTGATGGCTGTAATGTTGCAGCATGGGCATAGTGTTGCAGCTTGCCTGACGGGCCGCCCAGATCGACGACTGCGGTAATGCCAACCTTAAGGTAGTCAGACAGTAAATCCTGCCTGTGTTGGTTTAGCCACGCCTGATCTGACTGATACGGCTGTATCTTGGTTGCGCCAATCATATCCGGCCGGGTAAAGGCCGATGCTGATTGCGCCAGATGAATATGAGCATCGATAAAACCTGGCATAACATAACTATTGTTCAGATCCACCTGTTGATAGCCTGCAGGTATTTGCGCATCCGGCGGTAAAATTTGCGTGATTTTGCCATTTTCGACCAGCAATGAACCTTTGACGGCAGGCGCTTTAATAGCGTCAACAACGATGTTGCTGTTGGTATACGCTATCTGCCCGCTGGCATAGGTAATTGGATTTAGTGTTTGTGCCGCAATTGCATCGACGTTCAGTAGCGCCAGTGAAATCAGGCCAATGGGTGTTACTTTTCTCATGTTGTTGATACTCCGCAGATGTTGCAAACTAAACGAATATCAGTGTGCAACATGCTGTGCTAAACATCTTATAAGCTGGCTATAATGTCGCTATAAGCTGTTTAGTTATTGAATTATATCAACTAAATTGATGCTAATTTTTTGGTGTAAACGGCAATAAGGGGGTTAACTTTAACCAGTTGTTTATCTTCTACCAACCGCTTCGCTTGTTGAAAGCTCGCCTTTGCTGCAGCGTGCTGCTTGGTTGCCAGATAATAATCAACAAAATCTAAATGGCCCTGAACAATGCCCATCGGGCATTGCAGCATTTGCTGATAGGACAACGCCTGCTCAAGTAAAGGCAAGGCCGCGGCCGGGGATTGTTGCCGGATAAAATACTGTGCCAGCATCGATTTGGCATAAGCCACATACAGCCAGTCCTGATTTTTTTCTGCGGCTAACAATGCTTGATTGAGCGTTGCATGGGCTGTTTCTGATTGCAGCATCAGCAGGGTGCTGCCCTTAAGATAAAGCGTGCGAGAGTATAGCAGGCTGTCTTGCTCTAAAAACGGCAGTGACGTCAGGTGCTCTAATACCGTTAGTGCCTGTGGCCAATCGTCCAATGCCATCAAGGCTTTTGCCAGCCAAAAGTAAGCATCGGCTTGTTCAGGCATGGCGACTATTGCAGACTGTAAAAAAGACACTGCAGATTTTGCATCGCCAGCATTCAGTAATTGCATGGCATTAAACAGCAGGGTGTTGTTGAACTGTTGCTCAAACGTCAGTTCGTGCTCAGCATTGCTAAGCGATAATCTTGCGTTAAGCGTTTGTGCCACCTGGCTAAACAGTGACTCAAGCGATGTGGCATGTATTACATTATGTTGCTGTGACTGGCGGCTGTATAACGTATAGCTGAGGTGGTAGTCGCCGGGGACACCACTAAGCTGACCGTCGACAATTAACGTTGCTGCCGATACCGCGAATAAACTTGTTGGCGCATTTTGCCCTGCTGACGAGCGGTTTACGATATCCAGCACGTCATCCGGTTGAAACACCGTTATATTATGCTGGCCGTTAAACTCAGTTATTACCGCATCCATAGCAGCGAATCTGAGCCAATGCATGTTGTTATCCAGCTGTGACGTATCAAACGGCAACACAAGCAACGCATGTTGCGACTCAGGTGGTGATATTGGCTTGCTGTTACCTGCCGGCGAATATCCCGACAGCCAGTAGCCTAAGCCGGCGATGCTTAATACCGCGCACAATAACAACGATAACATGACGTTCTGCCGGTTGTTGCCGGAGGCTAAGTCTGTGGGGGCGGTCTCGGTGTTTTTGCTCAACGGCAGCTGAGCAGATTGTGGCTGTGGTGTGGAGGGTATCAGCCAGGTGTAGCCCCGGCGGGGGTGGGTTTTTATTACTTCATAACCGGTAAAGGCTTTTCTGATTTCGTTTACCGACTGAAATATCGCCTGATCTTCAACGATGCTGTCGGCCCAGACGGCAGCCATAATGTCGTCTTTACTGACAACCTGACCACAACGCTCAGCTAAAAATTGCGCCAGTAAAAACGTTTTTGGCCGCAAAGTCTGGCTAATCCCACCGATACTGACGTCTCCTGTGCCCGCATCGAAATTAACGTATGGCGTTGTCAAACTGTCTCCTTCTTCAACTTGTCGTCTGGCCAGGCCGGTTAATCAAAATCTTAGACCAAGGCAAGGTGGTGCACCGTCTTACTATGCTACAGAAACCAGCCTGATATTGCTTTAGGTTAAGTGTTAACAATTATTATGCTATGGCCGTTGACTAGCCAAACAACAGATAGCTCAGATGACGGCTAATGCTGAGTAACCAGCTGGAATGCTGATAAGCCTCCTGCTGTAATGTGTTCAGATCAGCACGATTAAAGTAATAGCCGTTTTGTACCACGGCCTTTGGTGTATTAAGTGTTGTCAGTGTCGTTAACGGGTTGTCTGCCAGCAGTATAAAATCAGCCTGATAACCTGTAGCAAGTTTGCCTATTTTCAGGGTTGGGCCCAACAATTCGCCTGCTGTGACGGTGGCAGCACGTAACACGCTGTAGTTATCCAGCCCGGCTTCGGCCAGCAACTGTATTTCGTCCAGCGTAGCCGGCCCGGGTAAGCCGGTTAATGCGCCGGCATCTGAGCCGACAGCGATTTTTACACCCTGCGTAGCCATAAGCTTAGTGAGCTGATGAAAGTATTGGTCTGTTGCAAGGTTATATTCTCCCAGTCCGGCGCTGGCGTTTAGCCATCTTTTATAAGACGTATTTTCATAGATGGTACGAACAAAGGGGTTGATGGCAGCCTGATCAGTCTGCTGCAAATACTGCAGTTTTTCTGTGCTCAGGCGGGTCAATTCGCGGTTTACTGCCAGCGTTGGCACCAGAGCAATGCTATGGTTTTTTAAAAATTCCGCCGCAGATAGTGCTTTGTCAGCATTTTGCTGTTGCTGCAGAAAGCCGTCATAAATCTCTTCGGTATGCTCAAAGGTTTGCAGCGCGCTATGCTTTTCCGGCGCTTGTTGCAGCAGGTCGTAAGAAGGGTGGCCGGCAACGGCGACGCCTAAGGCGTTGGCCTCATCAAGAATGGCGCTATAGGTGTCGGCATTTAAGCCTTCATATACTTTTATAAAGTTGTAACCGCGCCCGATAAAATCGCGCACAGCCTGACGGGCAATTGCCGGGTCATCCACGCTAAAATGTGACAGTGGATCACCTTGCGCCAGGCTATTCATGATAGGTGATGAAGTGATAATACGGGCGCCATACCAGAGGCCTTGTTGCAGTTCTGTTTGCCACTTTAAATGATAGGGAAAGCCGCCCATATTTCTGACCGTGGTTACACCATAAGCCAGCGCCGACTTAGCATAGCTGCGATCCAGTACATGCACGTGCATATCTATTAAACCCGGCATGACATAGTGCTGTTGGCCGTCAATAACCGCTAAACCGGCGGGAAATTCGCTACCTTGAGGCAAAATACGTTCAATAACACCCTTTCTTACGACGATAGCCTGATTCGGTTGCACAGCGTTATTATCCATGCTGATTAGCCGTACATTCGCCAGGATAAAACTGTTTTCTGCCCGTTTTGTCAGTGTCGTCGTGCCAACTTCTAATGCCTGATACAGCCAGGCTGCTAACATAAGGCTGAAGAAAACTGCCAGCGTAATCAGTGCTATTTTCGTCTTGCCGTTAAATTGTTTGCTTGCCATCACGCATTTCCTCTGTGCCCTTTGTAACAGGCACCAGCGTAGTGTTGAATTGGCAGCAACACGACCAGAATCATGATTCTGGCCGTGCTAAATAGTCAGTTGGTGACATCCCCGTCAGTTTTTTACAGGCTGCATTAAACGAGGATTTTGAACTGAACCCTGCGTCCAGTGCCAATGTCAGCAGGGCGGCATCCGGCTTAAGCCTGGCCAGAGCAAATAATTTCTGTAGTCGCAAGCTATTGATGTAATCTGCAAAGTTTTGTTTTCCGCCCTGGTTGATGGCCCAGGAGATGTCTTTAACCGATAAGCCTGTGTGTTTTGCAACATCATTCAGGCTAAGCCGGGGAATAGCAAACAACTGCTGTTGTTGCACCAGCTGATCCAATTGCTTAAAAATTGCTTCCGCCTGCGTATCGTCATTTGCCGGTGGGCTTTTCTG
>Ga0100394_1000581_pt1 | contig 30661 bp, 28 predicted proteins | sample CryGeymeta201518_FD_81549 | JGI IMG/M metagenome (GOLD analysis project Ga0100394, IMG submission 81549) | Groundwater microbial communities from Crystal Geyser aquifers in Utah, USA - Crystal Geyser metaG 2015-18 | ecosystem: Environmental > Aquatic > Deep subsurface > Groundwater | place: USA... | reverse complement strand
GTACGATGCATACGTTCATGCCGTCCGTTTTGTTCCGGGCAGCCTTTTTCAATCCGCTCCGGCACGATTCCTAGTTGAATAAACCAGATGGATAAACGGCTAATCCCGCCGATGCTTTTGCCGGCGAACGGCGTGCCGTTATCGGTGCGAATAGCATCGGGTAATCCATATTCACGAAAAACCAACTCCAGATAACGCCTTGTCGAAACGTAACGAGGGCCTTTAAGCGCTTTACAGCCTAAGAGGAACCGGCTTAAGTTATCACTGATCGTCAACGGATAACAAACAAGGCCATTTTTCATATAAAATTGGCCCTTATAATCAATGCTCCAGACATCGTTAGGGGCTTCACATTCACAAAAAGGCTGTGTATAGGGCGGTACACGTAAACGTTTCTTTCTTTTTTCAACAAGGCCTTCTTTCTTGAGCCAATACGATATGGTGCTGACTGCAGGTAATTCAAGATCCGGATGTTGACGCTTTAGCTGAGCCCGTATCTTTCGGGGCCCGCGTTTGCGATTTTTAAGCTTTTCTTGAACGACAAGGTTAATAACTTTATCCTGAGTCCTGTGAGGGCATGTTTTCGGCGCGCGGCTTTGTTCTTTGAGCCCTTCGATACCGCATTGTTCATACCGCTCGATTAATTTATAAACTGTCGGGCGGCTGATTCCGTATTTTTGAGAAAGATCAGTTAAACTAAAACTTTTTGATTGCCAATCGGCAATAAACCGGATCTTTTGGTCCATAGCGCTCATTATTTTCCACGGCATGGTATGTTACCTCCTTGCCGTATAGTATAATACGTAAACTATGTACCCGGTCTATTTTGTAAACTATGTTATCATATTGTACCTCTAGCTTGCCAGCCGCAAAGGTGGGGTTGGAGCAAAACCTAGTTTGCGCGAACGGCCATGGTTCCTTTGCCGCCTGTTATTACGTGCTGCGGCAAAGGAGAGCGAGCGCAAACTTGGAGTCCCAAAACCGACGGTGGCGGTTTCGGGACGCTTTTGCGAAATGCCCCGCCGAACGGCTGGCAAACGAGTATTCCGCGAATAAAAAAACCCGGGAATCACCGCTTGTAATCTCTCCCGCCAAGGAAGGAGATCTACGAAACAGCTTACCCGGGCTTTATTCCAATACAATCTGTACTAAAAGTATACTTTATAAAAGGACCTTTGTCAATAGATAAAATCTACATTTTGTTTTTCCTAACATGATTCTAGTATTAAAACGCCTACCAAATTAATTGGTAGGCGTCCCTTGGGCTATATTTTGTTAAATTTTTAGACGTTTGGCCAAGGCCTCGTATTCCTCCCAAATCTCTTTAGGCAGGCGCTCACCGAACTCCAGGAAAAATTCTTTGTGGCCTTTTAACTCTTCTTTCCAATTATCCACATTGATAGATAAAAGCTTGTCTATTGCTGCCTTTGTGATATCAATGCCCTTTTTATCTATATCTTCGGGATTTGGGATATATCCTATCGGTGTTTCTTTAGCCCCAACCTCACCTCTGCAACGCGCAAGTATCCACTCCAAAACACGCAGATTTTCGCCATACCCAGGCCAAAGGAATTTACCTTTATCGTCTGTCCTAAACCAGTTTACATGAAATATCTTTGGCGCAGGCAACATCTTCTTGCCCATGCCAAGCCAGTGCCCAAAATAATCAGCCATATTATAACCGCAAAAAGGAAGCATTGCCATAGGATCCCGACGAACCTCACCCTGTTTTCCAAATTGCGCAGCAGTGCGCTCTGACGCCATTGTGGCTCCGACATAAACACCATGCTGCCAATTAAATGATTGATAAACAAGCGGCATAAGATGTGCCCTTCTGCCTCCGAATATAACAGCTGCTATAGGAACGCCGTGATGATGTTCAATTCTGAATGATGCTGTAGGGCATTGAGACATAGGCGCTGTAAAACGACTGTTAGGATGAGCGCCTTTTATAATATTACCGTCTTTATCCTTTAAGCCAGGTTTCCATGGCCTGCCTTGCCAATCAGTGCCTTCTTTTGGTACCGGGCCATCTCCATCCTCCCACCATACAGTCATGTCTGGCTTTAAAAGAACGTTTGTAAAAATCGTGTTTTTCTGTACTGTTTTTACTGCATTGGAATTTGATTTTGAATTTGTGCCAGGTGCCACTCCAAAAAATCCTGCCTCAGGATTTATCGCCCATAACTGGCCGTCTGTATCAACACGCATCCATGCAATATCATCGCCAACAGTCCATATTCTATAACCTTTTTTCCTCAGGCCTTCCGGAGGAATAAGCATGGCCAAGTTTGTCTTGCCGCATGCCGAAGGAAACGCTGCCGCAACATATCCTATGCGGCCATTCGGCTCCTCTATGCCCATAATAAGCATATGCTCTGCCATCCATCCCTCTGTTTTTGCTATATGTGAGGCAATCCTCAAAGCAAGGCATTTTTTCCCCAAAAGCACATTGCCGCCATAGCCTGAGCCAACGCTCCATATCGCGTTGTCTTCCGGAAAATGCAGAATCAGCCGTTTTTTTATATCAAACTCTGCCTTTGAATGCAGGCATTTTGTAAATGTCGCATTTGATTTTTCCAACTCTTTTAAAACAGCGCTGCCCATACGCGTCATAATACGCATATTCAGCACAACATAGATACTATCAGTAAGCTCAACGCCTATCTTTGAAAAAGACGAACCAACCGGCCCCATTGAAAACGGTATTACATACATGGTGCGGCCCTTCATGGATCCGGAAAATATTTCGCCTGCCTTTTTATACGCGTCAGCCGGCGCCATCCAGTTATTGTTCGGGCCTGCGTCTTCTTTTTTACTTGTGCATATAAATGTCAGGTTTTCCGTACGCGCCACATCGTTTATAGCAGTCCTGTGATAAAAACATCCTGGCAGTTTTTTATCATTAAGGCGCGTGATCTCACCTTTTGAAGCCGCCTCATTTTCAAGTAATTCTTTTTCGCGCAAAGACCCGTCTATCCATACAATCTTATCGGGTTTACATAGTTTAGCGCATTCATTTACCCAATTCTTAAGCTCTGTGTTTAAAGTCATATTATTCTCCGATTATCTTAATTAAAACTCTTTTTCTCCTCTGTCCGTCAAATTCTCCGTAAAAAATCTGCTCCCACGGCCCGAAATCAAGCTCACCAGCTGTTACGGCAACAACAACCTCCCTGCCCATGATTGTCCTTTTTAAATGGGCATCGCCGTTATCCTCGCCTGTTAAGTTATGTTTATATTTATCCTTGCCGTATGGCGCAAGCTTTTCAACCCATTGCAAAAAATCCGCGTGCAAACCGCTTTCATTATCATTTATAAAAACACTTGATGTTATATGCATGCTGTTTACAAGACACAGGCCTTCTTTTATAGCGCTTTTTCTTAAAGCGCTGCGCACACGGTCTGTAATATTTACAATATCATACCGCTTGGCTGTATTAAGCTCTATATGCTCTGTATACGCTTTCATTTTTTTAAATTAATTTTTTGCGGATATCATGGGGAATCTGCTTAGGCTTAAAATCCCTGTCTATACAAACCACTATTGTCCTGGCCGCGGCTATTATTTTTCCAACCTGGTTTTTTATCTGATTGGTAAATTCTATTTTTGCAGCGCCTATACTCTCAATGCGCGCGTCTATGTCAAGGATATCTGCGTAAAATGACGGTGATTTGTAATCTATCTCCTGGCGCGCCACCACAAAAAGCAGGCCTTCTTTTGCAAGCGTGCCTATAAGCACGCCTTTTTTTTCAAAAAATTCCGTGCGCGCCTCTTCCAGAAATTTAAGATAATTGGCATAATAAACAACCCCGCCGCAATCCGTATGATGATAATAGATTCTCTGCTTCATTATTTTTTACGCCTTTTTTCTGTTTTTTTTATTCTTTCCCAGTTGGAGATAATTTCTTTCGCGGATTTAACCTTAACATTGCCAAACACATGAGGATGCCGCCTCTTTAATTTCTTTATCAATACATCTATAACATCCTCTATATCAAACCTGCCTTCTTTTGAGGCCAGCTGCGAATGAAACATAACCTGAAGCAATATATCGCCTAACTCCTCCTTCATGTGCTCCAGCTTATTGCTTTTTAAAGCATCAATAAACTCTTCTGCTTCTTCTCTAAGATACGGTATAAGGCTTTTGTGCGTTTGCTTTTTATCCCAAAGGCAGCCTTTTGGGCTATGAAGAACCTGAAAAACATTTTTTAATTCTATGAATTTTGTGCGCCCGGGGCTTACCATATGCCGTTTTCAACCATAAAACAGGCATTATGCCTGACATTGATCCCGGCATCCTCTGCCTTTTTTATGGCAGCGGGTGATTCTGATCCAGGCTGCATCCAGATCTGTTTTATGCCAAGTTCTATTGCATCCTGAACAACTTTTTCAGTAACCCCTGGAGGAACTATTGTAATAATCATATCTATGGAGGCATTAATATCCTTTATGCCCTTGTATGTCTTTCTGTCTAAAACCTCTATGCCTCTGGGGTTTACGCCTGTTATATTAAAACCGGCCTTTATCAGGTCCCTGAATATTTTAAACCCGAATTTTTCTGTTCTGTCAGAAACGCCTATAATAGCTATATGTTTTTTGCGTATATCTTCCATTTTGAAATAATATTATACCATATAAACATATATATTCAAGACATTTTAAGCGAAGGGTTTGCCTATCTGCACAGGTAGAAAAAAGGGCACCACTGACAACGGATGGGATTTTCGCGGTCTGAAACAAAGGCGCAGTCCTGGCTGACTATATCGGCTAAAACAGCGCCAAGGGCTTTCATATAAACCTGCATGCGTATATTTTTATCTGCCGGCTGCAAATCGCAGTCAAAAAGCGCTTCAAGCCTTAAATTTTCTTTCGGGCCTTTTATAAAATAAAGCGCGGCGTCAACCTCTTTATCTTTATAGTTATTATCATTTGCCACCAAATAATAATATAACGGAAGCTGAAAAGATTTTATTGACTTTTTCAATACAGCCCTTGAAAAACCGGCTGCCTCTATGCCAAGAACATCCGTTGAAGGCATCACATCGGTATCGCCTGTTTTATAATCAAGTATGAGTATATCCTTATTCTCCAACATGTCAATCCTGTCAACTATTGCCTTAAATTTAAATGCGCCTGGCTTAAATTCTATCCTTGACTTAAACGTGCTCTCAAGGCATAAAACCTCTTCTGCGCAACGCTTTGCCTCATTATCAAGAAAACTGTTCATCCTTACGTCAAGAATCTCCTTAACAAGAAAAGCGTCGGATTTCATCTTCTTTTTAAACTCGCTGTCAAATTTTTTATCAAGCAGATCAAAAAACGCCTTTCTAAATTTACTGTCGATAACTACGGGCTTATTGAGAAACACGGAAAACGCCTGCTGAAACAATTCGTGTATAAACACGCCTATATCCGCTGCTTCAGGCTCATCCAGAGATTCAGCCCTTTCTTTAAGGCCTAAGACATACTGGTAATAAAACCGCAACGGGCAGTGCAGGTATGTATTTACGCTGGAAGCCGAATATTCAAGGCCTTTTAAAAACTCTATTACCTGCGGCGTTTTTTCTATTTTTATGCTCGGCGCTATAACCTTTACGTTAAAAATCGCGCGCGGGGCATCTATAACATTCAAAGACCCGGACTTTTTCTGTTTTTCCCATATAAGCTCCTCTACAAACCTGCTCTTTTCTTTATCAGGGGTATCCTGATATATTATATGAACCTTGCTAGCCCCTGCTATAAGGCGCCTAAATTGGTAGCGCTGTATCTGTTCCTCTTTTTCAAGGCTGTTTAAACCAAGCCCCACCATAACCTCTCTTGGTATCAATGGCTCATATATCTTAAGGCTCGGCAGCACAGATTCGTTGGCATCAATAATCAAAACATTTTCAAAATTAAGCGAGCGCGTTTCAAAAAAACCCAAAACCTGCAACCCTTTAAGCGGTGAGCCGGCAAACCTTATCTTTTCGCTGTCAAGCTTGTTTATGAATATCCTGAATATATCGTCTTTGGAAAATCTTTCATCCTTAAATGAAGCGTTACTAAGTTCATCTGCTATTGAAAAAATCTTATCCACCATCGTGACATTTAAAGGATAGCTCTGCAAGTGGCTCTTTTGTACCAGGGTATTTAAAAAAGCCTCGAGGCATAAAGAAAAATCGCCAAAACTGGATATGTCCTCCCATTGCATAAATAAAATCTGATGCAGCTGATTTAAGGCATCTTTAGTCTCCACGCGGCCTGCATTTATATCCGCCCTATCCATTGCCTTAAGGGTTAAATCATAAAGCTGGCTGCAGGCGCTTATATCCTCGAGTTTGACGAACAGGCTGCCTCCCAAAGTTGTTTTTTCCATACCCAGCAGGACTTCTTCGATTTTATGAACAAGCACCCTTACTGCCGACTCATCACGAAAAACCTTCAGGTTTTTTACCAGAGGATGAAGTAATACAGCCAGGTAATCTTTTGCGTAATAATCATTTTTATTCATGGTCTCCTGCGCCCTGAATATACACTTAAACAAAGAATAAACCGAACTCCTGTTTAAAGGATACCCCATCGAAACATTGAAATCACCGATGAAACCGTGAATTTCAGAAATCAGCGGTAAGACATTCTCAGGCTCAGGCAGCACAACAACTGTTTTGCCTGGATTTTTGACTTTTTTAAGAATCTCCCTAACAATACAGGCCTGGGAATGCACATCAAATCCGGCGTATATTGAAAAATCAGGCGCAACCCAGGCAGGGCTTTCCTGCTTATGCTCTAAGCTCAATGCTTTATATATATCCGCTATGGCCGGCCACTCGGCCGGGTTACCATGAAATATAAGCGCTGCCTTTTGACTTTGGTATAGCTGTTTTATTAACTGCTTCTCTGCTTTTGAAAGATAAAAAAATCCACAGAATATTATATGATCGAATTCCTCAAAACCCACAAAGCCTGCGGCTTCTGAAGCGCGCAAATACATCAACCCTCTTGAAAATGTATTTTTTTCAATAAGAGCGGCGTGATAGGCCTTTCTTATCTTAATAAGGCTCTGAAGCAGCTTATTTATATTTTCCGGCACATCGTAGCCGATTTCCGCGTTAAACTGTATATTACCCAAATGTTTTTCCTCTACAGCCTCCAGATCCATTTGCTCTATAAAACTGAGGATCTCTTTTGCCCAGACCAGAAACTGTGAAAAGTTTTCCCTCCCCTTTAATATATCCGGGGCTATGGTTTTGGCTATATTATATATAAGGAAACAGGCCTCCAAATCGTTGATATTTGAAAAAACGCCGCTTTTAGAAAGCGTATATTCTACAAACTCGTCCATGGAAAAAAATCTTGGAGGGAAAAAATCATTTTTAATTCTTCGCGAAAGCTCTTTTTTAAGAAATAAAGCCGGCCTGTGGCCTCCGAAAATAAGTGCAACCCTTGATATATCCTTGCCCTTCTTTATAAAATCGTTTTCCAGAAGCGCGGCGAGCTCTTCTATTAAGTTTTGTGAAAAATCAAAATTAATTACCCTGTTCAAAAGATACCTCTTCTGCAGTTAAGCTATCAAGGTACAAAAGCACACCTTTGACCATGCGCCCGGGATAGATATGCTTAATGATATTGACGTATTTCACAACCTGTGCGCGATAGTCGTCTTTTAAGCCTTCATCGCCTGTACTTTTATAATCTATAACGATAATTTCTTTTTTAGAAACTATGAGCCGGTCAATCCTCTCTGTATCGCCAAAAGAATTGACAACATCTTTCTCCAAAAAAACATCAGCGCCTTTTGTATAAAAATATTTTCCCAGGCCCTTATCATTAACAATACGCCTCAGGCAGGATTTTATATCTTTAAAATCTTTTATAAAAACAAACTTTGCAGCTGTCTTTTTAAACGCAAGATTTAATGTCAAATCCTTGTCTTGGTTATCTAAGTTCCCTACAAAAGAAAGCGCATAATGTAGTATGTTGCCTCTTAAAATACTGTCTCTGCCTTTTAGAATATTGTCCTGACGAAATTCTCTTTTAATGAAATCTATAAGATCTTTATATGCGCAGCTTGGAATACGGATAACGCTATCTTTAGCGCCGTTATCTTTTTTGACGCATTGGGCAGTTAGCTTTGCGCCTATTTTTATTTTATCTTCTGTAAAAAGTATTTGGGCCAGGTTAAAACTTGTCTCAGAACCCTCAGGCACAAATACATAAAGTTCATCGGCTGCCCTTGTCAGCGCAACATAAATATTATTTATCTCGTCTATGAAAGATTTCTTGTATTCGTCCTTATGCACCTGCTTTAAACGTTGCGAGAAATCCGCGTATTTCCTTTTTATGCGCAGAAGGCTTAAAGAAGTATCGTTTTCAACAACTATCTCCCGGCTTACCTTGACATTCATGGTAAGCATCGGTATTATAACCGCCTTAAACTCAAGGCCCTTTGCCTTATGCACGGTGAGAATCTTTAATGAATCGCTTTCAGCGGCATTTACATACAGCTTTTCATCCTCGCAGTCCTGGAAGAATTCAAGAAAATCAGATATACCCGCGCATTCCGACTCCTCTTGTTTTATGAGTTCAATAAACCTCATAAAAAATCCCTGTTGATCCGAAAACTTTTCAATTACTTTAAACCTGGAGTATATACTTACCACCAGCTCATATAAAGGCACAAATCCCACGCTTTTAAAAAATTCCTCGAAAAAACGCTCCCATATGCCGGTAAACTTCAATCTGAATTCTTTATACAGGTAAATATTATTCCAGTCAGGCGCCTGACGCAGGCCAAATATAAAATCCCTGATATCCTGCATAGGCACGCCTGATGAATGAGAAAATATGTCGCCCAGAATAAAAGACGCGAATGAAATATTGTCTATCGGCGAATTAAGAAATTTGAGGAAGCTGACTATCTCTTTTATATAATAATTTTCTTTTATATTAAGAGTATTCTCAGATTCAACGGGAATACCCCTCTCAAGAAACCACGATGTAAACATCCCGACATCATCGTTTTTCCTGGTGAGTATGGCTACCTCGCCAGGCGCAAATCTTTTTCTTAAATCATCCACGGCCCCATATAAAGCTGTTTTAAGGCCTTCTTGTGAAGATATCTTCTCAACGCTCACATATCCGCCAACAAGCTCATCAGCGGATTGCTGCCCGGAATCTTTAAACGCGCTCAATATTTCAGATATATCTTCTGCAGACAAATCCGCTTTTATCTTTTTAGCTGACTGAGCCTGTTTTAAAAATCTTTCAAGGTTGTATTCGGAAAACAGATTATTATTAAAATCTACTATATTTTTTCTGCTTCTGTAATTTTTTGCCAGGGATTCCTGCGTAAGGTTAAAATCTTTAAAATGGTTTTTTACCAAATTCATCAGCCCGGCCTCGCCGGCTCTAAAACGGTATATGGCCTGTTTTCTATCTCCTACATAAAACAAAGACCCATCGGAGGAAAGCGCATTCTCGACCATCGCAAATATATTTTTCCACTGCAACACGCTTGTATCCTGAAACTCATCTATAAGAAAATGCTTAAATCTGGCGGCAAGGCGGTAATAAAGTTCAGGCAGGGCAATGGATTTTTCGTCAAAAAGCCGGCAGGCGTTTTTATTTAAAGCCTCAAGAAACAACACATCCTCGCGGCCTGATATATCCTTAAGAATAACTGACAAAGCGTCAAATATATCTATGTAATAATTAAATGAGGATAGCGATTCCAGCTCGCACAGATTTGCGATTACCTTTCTTAAATCAGACCACAATTCTATGGTTTGGCTTGAAACATGAGTGCCTTTTCTAGCAGGAAAATCCGGCCTTTTGAAAAAATCGGATATATCCTCTATACCGAATCCGTTTTCGTTTTCTTTTAAAAATGAATCCAGTTTTTTAGCAAATGCGGAATTGGTGCCTTCGGGAAGTTTTTTAACCAACTTGCTGTTAAGCTTTAGTATGTCTTTTTTACAGGCAATAATATCTTTCGGGGTGATATCATTGCGCGCAAAATCCTTTGAATACTTATTGCTTTTTGAAAATAACGACTGCATCCTTAAGTATATACTCTGCTTGGGAAACCAGCCGCTTTTATTTTCTATATACAAATACTGGTTCAAAAAACGCTTAAAAAGCCCTAAAACAGCTTTATCTGTGGCAGCCTGATCTATAAGTCTGTCAAGGCTAAAGCTCAGATAATCCCGGTAAAGTTCCTCTGTCTTAAAATTCGCCGAAAGCCCGAGTTTGAAAGAACATCCGTAAAGTATGGAATTTATAAAACTGTCTATTGTCTGCACCTGGAAAAAATTATAATTTCTTATAATATAATCCATTGCAGAACGCGCCTGGAGGTTGCCGCTTAAGGCCTCTTCTTTTAAAAACTGGAGTATCCTGGCCTTCATCTCCATAGCGGCTTTATTGGTGAAGGTTATGGCAAGTATTGTATTTAGCGGGATTTTGTTGTTTTCGCGAGGCAAGCCCAAAAGAAGCTGTATATACCTTTTGGAAAGGCAATACGTCTTTCCTGAACCTGCGGATGCCTCTACTGTATGAACTTGGGGAAATTTCACTTCTTTGCTTTACCCTGGGCTTGAACTGCCTCCATAGCCTTCTTAATATCTTCTGGATCACCCAGATAATAATGCTTAATGGGTTTTGAAACTTCATCTAACTCGTATACCAGCGGGATGCCTGTGGGGATATTCAAATTTACGATTTCGGTTTCGGATACATTATCCAGGTATTTCACCAGAGCACGCAGGCTGTTGCCATGAGCTGCTATTATAACGCGTTTGCCTGATTTGACAACAGGCGCTATTGTTTCGTGCCAGTAAGGAAGGAACCTGGCAACAGTATCTTTAAGGCATTCGGTTAAAGGAATATCCTTAGGATCCATATCCTGATAAAGCGGGTCATTCTTAGGTGAACGCGGGTCATCGTTCTTTAACGCAGGCGGCTGGATATCGTAACTTCTTCTCCATATTAATACCTGTTTTTCCCCAAACTTAATAGCCATCTCTGCCTTATTTAATCCCTGCAGCGCGCCATAATGCCTTTCATTCAGTCGCCATGAATTTTTAACAGGAATCCGCATCAAATCCATTTCCTCAAGCACTATCTGCAGGGTTCTTGTAGCCCTTTTTAATACAGAGGTAAAGGCTATATCAAATACAAAACCCTCTTTCTTTAAGGCAGCACCGCCTTTTTTGGCCTCTTGGACGCCTTTAACAGAAAGATCCACATCTGTCCAGCCGGTAAACCTATTTTCCTTATTCCAAACGCTTTCTCCATGACGAAGTAAAACTATTTTATACATTTATACCCCCCATGCTATCAATTATATAGTCGTTATACTATTATGGCAAGAATTATCTATGAAATAAAAAAGGCCCGGCATTGTATTAGCGCCGGGCCTCATATACATCCGAAATTACACTTTTCGTACGTTTGTTGCTTGTAGGCCTTTTGGACCCTCTTCGACTTCAAATTCAACTGCTTGTCCTTCAGCTAAAGATTTAAAACCTTCGCCCTGGATCGCATTGTGGTGAACAAAACAATCCTTACTTCCATCATCAGGCGTAATAAAACCATAGCCTTTCTGATCGCTGAACCATTTAACTTTACCTAGTGCCATTATCCGCTACCTCCTTCCGATTAGAATTTAGCAAATAACAGCAGAAAGAAAAAACGCAAGGCGAATTATTTCTTGACCTTGCGGTTGTAAACTTCTACTCGCCTATTTACTATGGTGTGTATTATACGCTAAACCCAACTTTTTGTCAAGTAAAAAATTACAAACTGGCGCTTAATTTCTTTCTTACTTATTTAAATAAACCTTTGCTTCCGCGACAAGCTCGGCAATCAGCTCTTTCACTGACACTATTTTATTGATCCTGTAAGCATTGCTGCCGCACATAGTAAAACCTTCATTCAACTGACCATGATACGCATTTAAGAGCGCTTTGGCTATACAATAGTTAACCTTCTTAAAATCACAGGTAAACAGGCATTTGTATTCGCACGTAAAAACAACACGTTCACCTTTGATTATCTTCTTTACAAAATCATTGGAAATAACCCTGCCGGGCATGCCTACCGGGCTTTGGATAACCACGATATCCTCTTCTTTTGCGTCTATATAGGCCTGTTTATATTCCATAGACGCGTCGCATTCATGGGTGCAGACAAAACGTGTGGCCATCTGTACCCCGCTTGCGCCCAGGCGCATAACCCTGGCAATGTCTTTACCGTCAAAAATTCCTCCTGCTGCGACAACGGGTATTTTTATTTCATCGTGTTCGAATTTACGCACAACTGCCAATACTTCTTCCAGTATTTTATCCAGATAAACATGCTCTTTATCTTCAAGCTCGGCTAAACTGTATCCTAAATGCCCTCCTGCCAAGGGGCCTTCAACCACAACTGCATCAGGCAGCCGATTATATCTTCTCTGCCAGGTATTACAGATGATCTCCGCTGCGCGCGCAGAAGATACTATAGGCACCAACTTTGTCTTTTTGTTTTTAATCAAAGAAGGCAGCCTTAACGGTAAGCCTGCCCCTGAAATAATCACATCCACCAATTCGCTCTGGGCCGCATCCACTAAATCATCATAATTAGTAAGGGCGCACATGATATTTACGCCGAACGGATTTTTAGTCATGGCCCTGGTTTCGCGGATTATATTAACAAACTCTTCCCGCGAACGCATCTTATAATCACGTTTCTCGTCCATGCATTCTTCGCCTAAACCTACCGAGGCAATAACACCAAGCGCCCCCTGGCTGGACACAGCCGAGGTTAACGAAGATGAAGATACCCGTACCCCCATGCCGCCCTGGATAATCGGAAGTTCTATTTTTAAATCGCCTAAATATAGACTCTTAAACCCTGCTTTCATGAAAATTCCGGATCCTTCTAATTTTTGGTTATCTATTATATCAATTTTGGCCTATTATGGCAAGTATTATCTATCCTGGAAAATCAAATCCCCTGAGAAATCATAGATAACCTTGCTAAAAGGTATGACGTAGTGGACTCGGCCCCCTGATTAAGATTAATATACCCTTCTCCTAAACCATCATAACATCCGCCTGTGGCCCTGTCATAAACAACCTGTTTTAAGCTGTTATCGCCTAAAAACCAGTTAAAAGCTTCATGCATAAGCTTTTTATAAAAATCCTTTCCGGTTATCGAATATGCCGTAGCAAGAGCGCAAACCATCGCCGACACATCCTCCGGTTGTTGATCAAAATAGCGGCGCTCTCCATCCTTATGATGCCAACCATCCTGGCCTATTGGCGCATATATACCGTTGATAAAAGTCTTGCCTATCAAAAAATCCAACGTCTTGATGCCTATATCCAGGTATTCGGTGTTGCCGGTATGTTTATGCCCCAAAATAAGGGCCTCGGGCAAAACAGCATTCGAATAAGTCATATATTTTTCAAACCACTGCCATCCTTCAGAAGATACGCCCCGATAAAGCGATATCAATCTGTCGCAATGAGTGACTAACAGCCCATTTAAATTTTTGCCTTCAATCTCCTGAATATTTCTTAAAAGCAGGCAAATCCCTTTTGCGCAAAAAGCGGTTGACCGCGGAGATTCAAACATCTTATATATTTTTAATCTTTTTTTTAATAAAGAAAGGGCTTTATTTTTTACGGCCTCCGGCATGTAATCGGCTGCGGCAACAACCGCCAATGCCCAAATAGCCCGGCCATTAGCGTCATCAAGATTATCCTTTTTGTTAAGCTTGTCATCTATTGACCTGTCAGGCCTTACATAATTACAAAACATGCAATCTTCGCCTAAAACAAACTCGATAAAACATAAATATACATCTATACGCTTGAGCAATTCACTTTTCTGTTTATCAGGATAAACCGCCTTAAGCACTCTTCCTGATTCACCGTAACATAAACATGCGACTATCATAGCGCGCGCGTTATCATCGAGCGTATAGCCCGATGAAATATCCGGCAAAGATAATCTGGCAAATTGTATAATCCCAAAACTATCTGTCAGGCGAAGAATATGATTAAGGTTAACGCGGGGTATTTTCTTATGCTCGCTTACTTCGGCAATATCGCTGGAATATTTTGAGAATAATTTTGAATACTCAAGGGCGACATTTTCCCATGTCATGTTGCGGGTCCTGAAGTACGCGTTCTTTCCAAACTGCTCTCTTAAGGAAGGATCTTTTAAAAGCTTAATGATAGCTTCGGAATAAGAACCGGGGTCTCTGAAATTAACCAATATGCCTGCCTCCGAATTGCTAAGCTCTCTTGCTTGCGCAAAAGGAGTGGAAATTACCGGCCTTCCCGAACCCAATGCATAAGAAAATGTCCCTGAAACAGCCTGATTCTGATCAAGGGAGGTTGAGATATAGATATCCGCGGCCCTTAAAAAATAAAGGAGCTCATCCACGGAAACATATTCATTATAAAAATTCACGTGGGAAAAAAGCTTAAGATCGTGAACCTTCTGAATCAGGAATTTACGGTAGCTTTCTCCTTCTTCTTTTAGGACATTCGGATGAGTAGCCCCCAGAACTATATACAAAATATCCGGGCAGGCATTAACAACTTTGGGCAGCGCCTCTATTACATATTCAATCCCCTTGCCTCTGCTCAATAATCCGAATGTAAAAAGTATTACTTTCCTTGAAAAACCTAAAGCAGCCTTAGGTTTTACGCTGGAGGCATAAGGCGCAGAATGGATACCGTGAGGAATCACTGAAATTTTTTCTCCGGATATTGCGTATTCGCTAATAAGGATTTCCCTTGAAAGATTAGTCATCACCACTAATCCGCTTGCTTTTTCAGCTATCAAGCGGACTGTTGTTTTAAGCTTATCGGCAGGCGATGGCAAGACACTGTGAAAAGTCACAACCGAAGGTTTTTCAAGCGCCGCCAGGAAAGAAATAATATATGAGCCGTATTCTCCTGAAAATATACCAAATTCATGCTGAACGTTGACAAGTTTAACCTCTTTTATTGCGTTAATATTTTTGGCAGTCTCAATGTATTCCTGCCTGGAATACTGATTTATTTGAAAAATGACTTTTTTTGAATAACGGTAACGCGATATATCGTCAATATTAACCGCGACAACCCTTGACTCAATGGCAGGTTCAAGTAAATCATCCATCGCAGCCGTAAGGTCTGCTGTAAATGTGGCTATACCGCATTCCCTGGGAGGAAAAGTAGACAGATAAACTATTTTTGTGTTTTCTTTTAATTTTAACGGGCGGGTATCAAATATCATTTTTCAATTCTTTTAAAAGCTCATCAATATCCACGGATTTAACGGCTATAAGCTTATCAGCCGCGCCGTAATAAATATACAATCTTGCGTTTTTCTGGATACACCCTGTGGGAAAAACCACATTATTAACATCCCCTTTCTTCTCCCACTCTTCAACCGGAGAAAACAAAGGCCTCTTCATACGGCCTATAATCTTTGCAGGGTCCTTAAAATCTAATAACGCAGCGGCCGCATGATAAATCCTGCCTTCATTAAAATTCTCTACAGCATGGTAAATCATCAACCAGCCGTCTTTTGTTTCAATAGGCGGGCATCCACCTCCCACATTCCTGTTTTCAAACCTGTATTTAGGTTCAAGCAGAACATGCTCACCCAGATTTTTGAGATACTCTCTCCAATAATTATCTGTAAGTTCTTTGAAATTATTGAAATATGCTATCTGTATTCCCGGAAGAATGCGGTGCACCAGAGCAAATTTGCCGCTGATTTTTTTAGGAAAAATAAAAACGTCTTTCTCCCATAAAAGTATATCATTGCCCTGCCTGTCCTTTATATATGACTCGAACATAAAATATTTCTCTGCCATTTTTACCTTTGAAAAACCAAAAAGACGCCCGGCCTCAGCGTAAGAAAATCGCGGGGAGATAATGCCGTGTTTTGTAAAATTAACAAGATCAGTAGTTGTAGCGTAGGCAAAAAGCGCGTTTTTCCCGTCGTAAACGGTATAAAAAATATAATATATTCCGTCTAGAAAAACAATCCTCGGGTCTTCTACGCCGCTTTTTTCGTAATCATATTCCGGAAAAAGAACCGGCTTATCAAGCCTTTTTACAACTTTATTGTCAATCAACTGACAATAACCTATTGACGAAATCATATCGCCGCGCCTTACGGCCCGGTAAAACATATGCGTTACGCCATTTACCTCAATACAGGCAGGGTTTAAAACCGCCTGGCTGTCAAACTCATTCTTGGAGCTCTCAAGTATTACACCTTCGCTTCTGACTTTAACCATATCAACCTTTCTTGTTATCCGAAAAAAATGGGACGTTGGAAGTAACTATCTTATTGTGAGGATTTGGGGTGGCTGACGGGATTCGAACCCGCGACCACTAGATCCACAATCTAGTGCTCTAACCAGCTGAGCTACAGCCACCAAATTCAGCGAAGCTGAATTTGATCCTGTTTTGCAAGCTATATCAAACAGCAAAACAGGACCTATCATGCTATTAGTTATCAAATGTTACTCGTAAGGTCCTGTGTCACTACTCGTAATAGCTGGTGACACAGGATCATACTTTTTTGCTTTTGCTCTGATTATGGCAAAAAAGTATGGCGTCCCTGGCCCGACTCGAACGGGCGACCCTTTGCTTAGAAGGCAAATGCTCTATCCGCCTGAGCTACAGGGACGTATTCGCGGATTACTCGCTACAAGCTGACAGCCGACTTCGGCTTGCCTGCTCGCTCACTACGTTCGCTGTGCTGGCAAGCCTTCGTGGCTGCCAGCAGCTAGAGCAAACCGCTCACAAAGAACAGAAATAATCTTTAAGCATTATTTTTAATGCTGCCTTGCCTTTTGCTGTTTTAAAATAACGCTCTCGCCTTAAAGCATCACTTTTCGTCATGTATGCTTCAAAGAAAATTAACTCTACAGGTCTCCGAAATTTAGTCGCAGGCACTTCCTCTGCCTAATGACGCAAAACCCTAGACTCTACATTATCCGTAAAACCAATATAAAGCAACTTATCTTTTTGGCTTCTAAGTACATATACGAAGTACATTGCTTTACTTATATTGGCCCTAAACCATTCGTCCCTTCGGGGCTCAGGTTCATGGTCGGGGCGAGAGGATTCGAACCTCCGACGTCTTGCTCCCAAAGCAAGCGCTCTAGCCAAGCTGAGCCACGCCCCGCTTTAAGCATAGTATTATACACGATTACCATATTCTTTACCACAAAAATTTGACCATCAATTATTCTTGCGCTATTCGTATAAATAATATAGAATAATCATATTATGAAAAAGATGATATTGAGTATATCCTCATGCCTGTTAATAGCCCTTATCCTGTCTGCCGCGGCTGCCTTATGGTATGCCCAAAAAATATTTATACCGCAAAAATTAAAACCCCTTCTTATAGAAACAGCCAAAAAAGCAAATATTAAAATCGACCTGGAAAATGTATATTACATATTCCCGGGCGAATTTTCCGTACGCGGCTTAACGCTCTATGACAGAGACATACCTTCGCAAAAAACACTTACGGCAAATAATATAAGGATATGGTTTAAACCCCTGGAACTGCTGTTAAAAAAACATGTGCTGGTTAACAAAATAGACCTTATAACGCTCAAAATATTTCCCGGCCCGGGGCACACATTCACATCAAAGGGCCATATTTTTATAGATGGGGAATTATCGTATAAATTAAACGACCCTAAAAGCCTGGCCTACGAAGGCATTATAACGCTTAAAGACCATGACATAAAAAACATGCCTTTTGTAAAAAATATTTCCGGATTAAACGGAAAAATAAGGATCTTTCCCGAAAAAATATCCATAATAGAATTAAAAGGGCATTCTTTCGGTTGCCCTGTTGAGTTCTCCGGTTTTTTAGAAAACTTTAAAGACCCTTACCTGGACCTGACAGAAACCATAGACTTAGACCTGTCAAAAATAGACAGTTTCCTTTTAGCCAAGATAAGTAACTCCATAAAATCAATAACCCTTTCCGGAAAAAGTATAGCCATCCTCAAAATGTCCGGAAAATTAAGCCAATGGCCTATAAAATTTAACGGCAGCGCTTCTGTTGAGGATGCCCAGGCAAATATAAAAAACCTCAAAAATACCATACAAAATATAAAAGGCTCTGTCAGCTTTGACGAAAACTCCATAACCATACCGCGCCTGGAAGCGTTGTACAACGACATAGAATATGATTTCAAGGCAACCATGACAAGCTATAACGCGCCGTCAATATACGCTGTGTTAAATTCGAAAGACCTGCTCCTTGAAACAAAACTAAGGACCATAGATGATTACGTGCGTTTTGATTCGATTGACGGAACCTGGTTTAATTCCACCATCAACTTGGTCGGAGAAATACAAAACTATCAAAACCCGGAATTAAAGCTTTCCGGAGAATCAAAGCTGGACCTTGAAGATATCCAAAAAATACTCTCAAGGCTGTTTGGTGAAAATAACAATGTTTCTGATTTTATAAATAACTTAAAACCCAAAGGCATATGCGCAATGTCGCTTTTTATAGACGGGCTGATAAATAATTTCATTAACTGCGAAGTAGGCCTGAAGGCAGAATCTGAAAACCTTATATTAAACGGTTTTAACCTGGGCGCGCTTGATCTGTCGGCGCAGCTTAAAACGAAAGTATTTTCCGTGCCAAAACTAAACCTAACGCCTTACTCAGGCACGCTGGACATACAGGGCAATATAAACGCCGACTCAGAATATAAAATAGATATGAAAGCAAAAGATGTTGACCTGGGCAAACTTATAAAAGACACGGGATTTAAAGATAAAGATATATGGGGCATTGTATTTCTTAATTGCGCTCTTACCGGAAAAGGCAGTGATTTAAATAATTTAAAAGGCCAGGGCTGGTTATTAATATCAAACGGCCGGCTATGGCAATTCCCGCTTTTGGGCGGTTTTTCCGATTTCTTAAAACTTCCCAACCTTAAAAATATAGAAATAAAAGAAGCTTCTGGAAATTTTGTGGTTGCCGATAAAAAGATAACAACCCAAAACCTTGAATTTTCAAGCCCGCAGATGAATATGGCAGCAAGAGGCTCGCTCGGATTATACGGAGGCCTTGATTTTAATATAGGTTTGAGCTTTACCCCTGGCTTTGCCCAGGAAAATCAGCTGGCAAAGCTTGCAATGCTATTAGTGGATGAGACCGGAAGATTTTTAGGTGAGCTTAAGCTAACTGGGACGCTTAAAGAACCGAAATACAGTTTTGTGACACTGCATCTGGATAAAATTTTCGACAACGCTGTTGTAAACAAGATCAAGGAACTCTTCAAAAAACAACCGTAGGCTATTTGATTATATCAACGTGCCTCAACAAAATCCTTCTTGCCTGATATATCGCTTTTGCCCTGTGGCTTATCCTGTCTTTTATCTTCGCAGGTAATTCAGCGACAGTTTTTGAATATCTCGGTATTATAAATAACGGGTCATACCCAAAACCGTTATTGCCGCGAAGCACTGTGCCTATAAAACCGAAACAATCACCTCTTAACACCTTTACATTACCGTCAGGCTCAGCTAAGGCAACGCTGCATTTGTACCTGGCAAATCTTTTCTTAAAAGGCACACCTTTTAATTCATCCAAAAGCTTACGATTATTCATGTTATCGCTGGCGTCTTCTGAGGCATATCTTGCCGAATAAATGCCTGGCTTACCGTCAAGCGCATCAACCTCAAGCCCCGAATCATCGGCCAGGCTCAGCATGCCGGTCTCTTCTGCGGTTATCTTTGCTTTTTTTATCGCATTATCATCAAACGTAAACCCGTCCTCAGAAATAGGGCCTATGTGCGGAAAATCAGCCAAGGACCAGACCTTCATGCCGACGTCGCGCAAAAGCCTCATTATTTCTTCTTTCTTCTTTTTATTTCTGGTCGCTATGACTATATCTTTATATTTTTTATTCACCCAACCCCTCCTGCGCCTGAATATCAGTTGAGCGCGAATCACTGCGAACCATAAATACTCCTTCCCTTGGAATCCACTCCTACAATCAAAGGCAGATCAACCACCTCAAGCTCATATATAGCCTCGGGCCCAAGATCAATATATGCAACCGGCCTTCTTGATTTAACATGTTTTGAAATAAGGGCGCCCAGGCCTGCGTACGCAAGAAAATAAACCGCTTTGTATTTTTTTAACGCGGCTGCAACATCCTTTGAACGCCTGCCTTTACCTATTATCGCCTTTACGCCCGCCTTAAGCAGATCTGGCGTAAATTCATCCATCCTTGAACTTGTCGTCGGACCGCAGGAACCTATAACCCTGCCTTTGGGCGTTTTTGTGGGGCCGCAATAATAAATAATCGCGCCTTTTAGATTTATAGGCAGTCTCCTGCCTGACTTTATCGCCTCAACCAGTCTTTTATGCGCCTGGTCGCGGGCCGTGTAAATCCTGCCGCTATATAATATTTCATTCCCTGATTTTAGATTTTTCATTTTAAATTATGGTTGTGGCGCTGCGCGTAGCATGGCATGAAATATTCACGCAAACAGGCAGCCCTGCGATATGCGTAGGATATTTTTCAACATTTACTGCAAGCGCTGTTGTCTTACCGCCCAATCCCATCGGCCCGATGTTTAACTTATTGATTTCTTTTAATAAATCTTGTTCCATAGTTTTGAGCTTTTCGCTTTTAGCTTTAAGCTTATGTAATAGCGCCTTTTTTGCAAGCAAACACGCATAGTCCTGCGTGCCGCCTATACCTATCCCGACGACAAACGGCGGGCAGGCGTCCGGGCCTGCTTTCTTTACAACCTCTAAAACAAATTCTTTTATTTTAGCCATACCAACAGTGGGATTAAACATCCTGACCCGGCCCTTATTTTCACAGCCAAAACCTTTCGGTAGCACAGTTAATTTAATCCTGTTCCCTTTTACTATCTCGGTATGAATTACTGCCGGCTGATATCCTGATTTGCCCCGCAAAACAGGATCAGCAACTATAGAATTACGCAAAAAACCTTTATTGTATCCTGATTCTACGCCTTTATTTATCGCATCGGTTAATAATCCGCTCTTTATATGGACATCCTGCCCAAGCTCAACAAACACAACCGGCATGCCGGTATCCTGGCAAATCGCCAGTTTATCTTTTTTTGCTATGCGCGCATTATCTATTGTGGCCTTTAAAATCCTTTTTGCTCGGCGATTACCTTCAGATATATACGCCCGCTTAAGCGCTTCTAAAACATCAGGCCTTAGATTAAAATTCGCCTCAAGGCAAAGCCTGGCAACTGTTTCTTTTATTTTTCCTGCTTTTACGTATCTCATCTTACGTACTCCGCGCTTACTGTGGTTGTTATTCCGCCCCTGGGGTTGAATACGCCTGTAATCTTTACCCGGCGGGGCTTGCAAATATTTACAAAATCATCGAGTATTTTATTTATAACATGCTCATGAAATATTCCGATATTGCGGTAGAATATTGTATACAATTTAAACGACTTTAGCTCTATGCAATATTTATCCGGTGAATATTCTATTTTTATGTTTGCAAAATCAGGCAGGCCTGTTTTGGGGCATATACATGTAAATTCCGGCAGATCCAAAGTTATCGTATACTCCTTGTCAGGATATTTATTTACCCAGACATCTATTTTAGGTGTCTTAAGGCCTCTTATCTTATCTTGCCTGTTCTCGTAAGAACTTTTGACTTTCATCTTATCCCGTATATCTTATGCATCTGGGGTATAACCTTTACCCTTAAAATATGTTCTTTGGCGATTTTCTTAAAGCTTTCCAGCATCAAAGGCCCTACCCGGCCGGCATGGTCTGTTACAGGCTGTATGACAAACGCTATATATGGATTTTTTTGGGCGACCAGTAAAACCGCCCTGTTAAAATCAGAGGCCGTAGTTTTATCCGTAACAACTATCTTTACAAAAACCTGTTTTGTCATAGCTATATCCAGAAACTGCGAGTGCTCCTGCCAAAGGCCTTTTGCCAGGGTTGAAGTGGGTAATTTTATATCCATAGCTATTATATCCACATAATCTATTATTTTTGCCAGCTCATCCGGCAATGCGCCGTTTGTCTCAAGGTAAACCTTGTAACCGGTTTGTTTAAGCCTGGGTAAGAATATTTTGAGAAAATCCGCCTGCAGAAGCGGCTCGCCTCCTGTAATTGATACCGAATGTATACTCTTGGGTAAAGCCTTTATAAACACTGCCGAGAGAAGCTCTTCTGCGGTATATTCTTTCATTTCGTGCGCCTCTTGAGGCGTATCGCAAAATGAACAACCAAAACCACAACCAAAAAACCTTACAAAAACCTGACGCTTGCCTGATAAAATACCCTCGCCCTGTATAGATGTAAATATTTCGTGTATTTTTGCTAGCATAACGGATCCCTTAATCCTGCCTCTTTAAAACCCTTGGCCCTGAACCTGCAGCTGTCGCATTTTCCGCAGGGTGAGCCTTTTCCCGCGTAACACGACCATGTCAATTGATAAGGCACGTCTAATTTTTTTCCCAATTTTATTATATCTGATTTTGTTTTATTGATAAGCGGCGTAAAAATCTCTATGGCGCTTTTATTTACCCCTATTTTTGTGCCTAATTTTGCGGCCTTTGAGAAAGCCGCGTAAAATTCAGGCCTGCAATCAGGGTAACCGCTGTAATCAACCGTGTTTGCGCCGATAAATATAGCCTTTGAGCGCATGGCCTCGGCGCACGACAGCGCAAAACTCAAAAATATAATATTGCGCGCAGGCACATACGTACTTGGTATACCACTGCTATGTCGAATTGCCTTTTTAAAATCCAAAAGGCTTGAACCCTTCCACGGCAAATTTATCTTTATTATTTCATATTTACACTTCGCGCTTTGCGCTATACGTTTTGCGCTTTGAATCTCGCGGCTGTGGCGCTGGCCGTAATCAAAGATCAGGCAATAACAGCTGTACCCCTTGCCTTTGGCAAAATACAAGGTGGTTGCCGAATCAAGCCCTCCTGACAAAAGCACAACGGCCTTTTTATTCATAGTAGGCAGCGCAGGATGTGTCTGTTTCCCAAACGGATACTTTTAATAATTTATAATTTAGCTTATCGTAAATAAATTTTGCTATATTCTCTGAGGTGGGATTGGCCTTTTTAAAATACGCAACATCATTCAACACCTTGTGATCCAGTTGCATCAAAATCTTATTCAGCGACTTTTTCAGGCCTGAAAAATCCATAACCATGCCCTGGGTATTTAATTCGCTGGAGGTGCAGGTAACCTGCACCTTCCAGTTATGGCCGTGCATATTCTCGCATTTTCCTTTGTACGCGCGCAAATAATGCGCAGCGCTAAACTGAGCCTCAACACTTATCTCAAACATCCTCATGTCTCCTGATACATTTTATAGCACTTCCCAAAAATTTTCTGCCTGAAGAGGCAAATTTATTAGGTTCGTCGCTCACAAAAAATCTAAGAACGCCTTTTTGTTTTTTGGTATTTAACAGCTCTTCTCTGTACAAAACATTCTTGGTTTCTATGGCACATTGCCTGGCTGAATCAACCAGGCAAATGCCGCGGCCCAGGACTGAACCTATAACATCTTTCAGTAAAGGATAATGCGTGCATCCTAAAATTAATGAATCAACCTTTTTTTGTTTAAAAACCGAAAGGTACCTCTTGGCCACCTGTTTTGTAACCGGGTCATTAAGCCACCCCTCCTCTGCCAGTGAAACAAACAAAGGGCAGCTTTTTGAAACCGTCTTAAGCGACAAATACTTCTGCGGAAATTCGCTTTTAGCTATTCTTTTAAGCTCGGACTCGTACGCCTTGCTTAAAATGGTGGCGCTTGTGCCTATTATGCCTATGCGGCCGGCTTTAGTAGAAGAAATAGCCTCTCTTGCCCCTGGCTCAATAACGCCTATTATCGGGGCCTTAAAATTATCCTGCAGCAATTTAAGGGCGATACTGGAGGAAGTGTTACAGGCTACAACTATACATTTAACCTTAAAACGCAGCAGAAAAAGCGCGTTTTCAACTGAAAATCTTTCTATTGTTTTTGTTGATTTCGTGCCGTAAGGCACCCTGGCTGTGTCGCCGAAATATACTATATCCTCGCATGGTAGATATTTTACAAGCTGTTTGACAACCGTCAAACCGCCTACGCCTGAATCAAATACGCCTATTGGATTATTTTTATCTTGAGCCATTATCGCGCAAATCCTTCGGTTTTTTCGTACTCCTGCCTGTAATCAAGTATGCCTTTGGCAATAGCATCCGCTATCGCATCCCTGTAATCCGGTCTCTTAAGTTTTGCCTCTTCGTCCAGATTTGTAATAAAACCCGTTTCAACCAGGATAGCCGGCATGCGCGCGCCCTTTAATACATAAAATCCGGCTGACTTAACACCTCTCTGGCGGACCCAAAGCCTTTTTCTTGCCTGGTCAGAAATATACCCGGCCAATTGTATTGATTCAGTCCTGTTTTCGGTTGAAACCAGATCCCATAATATACATTGCAGATTGTTTGAAGAATTCACCTGATAGGAACCCTCTTCAAACTTCAAGCTTGCATTTTCACTTTCAGCAAGTTTCCTTGCGGCGTCATCCGCTGCTTCGGACAGATAGTAAACTTCAAAGCCCTTTACGTTTTTCATCTTGGCTGCGTTAACGTGTATGGAAACAAAAAAATCAGCTGATTTATCATTGGCTATCTGCACCCTTTTTGACAAGGCAATAAACCTGTCGCTTGAACGGGTAAGATAAACATCAAACCCTTCCTTTTTGAGTTTATCTGCCAGGCGTATCGCTATATCAAGCGCTACATCTTTTTCAAGCAGCCCGCACCTGCCTATGGCGCCGGGATCCTTGCCGCCGTGGCCTGCATCCACAACAACCTTGCGCAAAAGATAATCCTTTTTTACGGAATACACCGGGTGGCATACTGTATCCTGTTGCACGGCTATCTTTTCCTGCGCAAAAGATACAGGTACCATCAATGCCCCGCGGTAAATGACTGCCGGAAACCCCATATTTACAACTTTATCGCCGGTGAGCGCAAACCTGCTGCCTTCGGAAAAACGAAAATAATTATTTTTATTTTGTATCCCGGCTTTTCTGGCAACAGTATCCCATGACCATTTATAATCAAACCTGTCGCAGACAATTATAAGCGGGACATAATCTACGTTATTTATTTTTACTATCTGATCTTGCAGGGCTGGCGAGATTGCATGCGGGGCTACCTTAGGAACCGTAGCGCAGCCTGGAAGAAACGCAAGCTGTAAGCTAAAAGCTATTAGTAAAATATATATGAAATTTTTTTTCATGAAAGGACTAAATTTGCCTTTGCATCGTTAAGAAAGGTCCTGTTTTGCCCCTCGTCACTAAAGGGAATAACTGGTGACTCGGGACAATTTTTCCAGCAAAGATATTCTACTGGAAAAATTGGTGGAGGTGGCGGTATTGAAACCGCGTCCTTTTGCCCCTAAAATAAGGTATCTACATACTTAGTTCATCTTTTAATCTCGCCAAGAACGCTCCGATAAACAGGATTTTTCAAGGCCAGCCTTTTTAATACTCGCACGCCCTAAAGGCTAAGAACTATGCGAGGTTACCTGTTAATGACTTCCTATTATATTCCCACAGGTTGGAATACAGGAAGGGCTGCACCCATAGGTGCAGCAACATGTGCCAATTGAGCCTCAGCTAAAATAGCTTCGGCCTCGGCTACTGGATTGTAGTCGTTAGCATTTAATAGTAGTCGGTTTTTATCGAGGCCAACCGACCAACCTCGGTATGCCACCTTACTCCCGGCTAGCAAGAGTCGAAACCTTTCACCCCCAAATTTTCAAAGAAACAAATTATTTACGCACAGCCCGTTGCATCTGCCTGTTGTGCTCGCGCTTTTTTATATCCTCACGCTTATCGTACGACTTTTTGCCTTTACTCAGCCCAAGCTCAACCTTAACAAGGCCTCTTTTGTTAAAATACGCCTTCAAAGGTATTAAAGTCAGGCCTTTTTGGTTTAACTCACCCTGCAGGCGCTTTATCTCTGTCTTATGTAATAACAGCATCCTGGGCCTTAACGGCTCAGGGCTTGTAATGCCGGCCTGCTGATAAGGCGCTATATGCATATTATATAGCACTAAATTGCTATTTTTATCAAAATGGGCAAAACTACCCTTTAAATTGGCGTTATGCTCCCTTAATGACTTAACCTCGCACCCCTGAAGCTGTACACCGGCCTCAAGGGTCCAAAGTATATTATAGTCTTTCCTGGCCTCTCTGTTAGTAACTACTATGTTCTGAGCCATAAGACCTATTATTATACCATAAAAGGCCCCAAAAAGCAATGGTGCGGAAGGAGAGATTTGAACTCTCAAGGGTTGCCCCATACGCTTCTGAGGCGTACGCGTATGCCAGTTCCGCCACTTCCGCGAAATTTTTGCAAAGCAAAAATTTCGTCCCGAGTGACCAGCTATCTCGTTTAGTCACGAGGGACGACTTCTATATTATTATAACACTATTTTGCCCACAAACCAAGTCTTTTTGTCTTTGCCTCTTGCTGTAACCTTTTAAACAACTCAGAATATCTTGTATTAGGCCTTATGCTCATAACGCGCGCATATCCTAACTTTACAAGCTCGGCATTGACAAAAATCCCATCCCCTAGATATACATAGGCAAGTGTGCGGCCATATTTATCATATTTTTCTACGTCAAATTCAAGCCTTACATTTTTACCCAAAACAAGTTTTTTATTAAAATCCGCTGCTTCAGGGCCGTAATATTCAATGCCTTTTTTAGGATGATGTGTTTCCGGAGTATTTACGCCGATATACCTAACTCTTTCATTATTACCAAGCACAATAGTATCCCCGTCGATCACCCTCTTAACCCAAGCAGCATGCCCGGAAACATCTTTTTGATCAGAAGGCAAATACCTGGTTAAAACAATAAATAAAAAAATAGCGCCTATGGCAACAATCCTTCCAAGGCTCTTTTTATATTTCATAGCATCTTACGCCTTATCACATCTAATACGCTTTTGGCATCTTTTATGCTATCAGTTAACTCCATAACTTTTAAGATCTCTGCTTCCGCCTGTTTAAACCGGCCTAATACTACATGTGTAAGCGCCAGATTATAATGCGCCTCTGCTGATTGCGGATTTAACTTTACGGCTGTGATAAATTCATCTGCTGCTTTTTCTATATTACCCATACCCCAATAACAAGAACCCAGATTATTGTAAGCCTGGGCCATTTTAGGCCTGTATTTTATAGCTCCCTTGTAAGCGTCTATGGCCTTATCAATGTTGCCCTGCTCTTGATAAATCAAGCCGAGGTTATACCTTGCTTCAGAATACTTAGGATCTAATTCAACTGCTTTTTTATAAAATTCCAATGCCTTAACATAATCGTTTTTTAATAAATAAACAAAACCCATATTTGCGTTAACATAGCTGTTTTTAGGAGCCAGCTCTATACCTTTTTTGGCCTTATCAACCGCGTCCTGCAATTGTTTCATAAAACCTTTTGTAGCGCTGAAACCGCTGTAAGAAAGCCCGTCATTCGGGTTTACTTTTATCGCCTCCTCAAATTTAAGCATTGCCTCTTCTATTTTACCTTCAAGTAACAGATTGAATCCGCTCTCTCTGTACACAGCGCCCATATCTGATGTGATTTCCTTGTCTGTATGTTTGGAAATACCTGATGCGTCAAATCTGTTTTTTAATTCACCAAACGCTAACTTTGCCTTTTCAGTATCCTCAAGATCGTACATATACGTATAGCCTGACCTAAACAGGGCCATCTGCGCCAATGATTTATCCCCGGACGCCGATGCCAGTTGTTCAAATTCTTTTGCCGCCTCATCATAACGGCCCTGGCTTCTCAAACTATCTGCCTTCCAATATTTTGTACCAGACGCCAACTCATCAGATACAGCCTCCTGCGAAATCTCAGCAAATAATTTTTCGCTTTCCTGGTATTTATTATCCATTTTATAATTAAAGGCCATGTTAAATTTTGATTTTTGTCCTACATCAGTATCCGGCCCCAATTCAAACGATTTCTTATAGGCATAGTTGGCGCCGGCAAAATCATACAGCCTGGACTTAATATTTCCAAGTTCATAATACATTCCTTGCAGTTTCTCCCGGGATAACTCCCTGTCTATGGCGTCCTGCAATTTTTTCTTCTCGGAAGATAATTTTTCAAGCCCTTTTAAGTTATAAAGAAGCCTTTCTGCGATTGCCGCCGAATGCGAACCCGGGGCATTTTTTATCACTTCTTCGAAAATTATCCCTGCCCTGTTAAAATTTTCAATTTTCTGATACAGATAACCAAGATTGACTTTCTCCACGCCCTGATACTGAGGCTCATTTTTAAATATATCCTCATACGCCTTTATGGCAGCGTTAATATCGCCGGATTCCTGAAGTTTCTTTGCCTGTAAAAAAACCTCGTCGTCAAGCTCGGTAACAACTAAACCTTTTACCGCGGCCATGGACAAAATATCCTTCAAGGCCTTGCCTGTACTTAAAACCCTGTTATTAACGCTGTCTAACGCGACTAAAACAGGGTTTCTGGCAGCGTTCTTTTCAGCCAGGGCTTCAGAAAGGACAAATTGCGCATCCTTGACCTGGTTTATAATTTTGGGTTTTGCAGCTATGCTGCTGGCCAAATCTAATCTTATCAAATTTCCAGAATCCATCTTCTTATTGGCAACTTCTTTTAATATCACGCCTCCTAAAATCATATTCAGGCCTTGCATATCATTTATAGTCTGCGCCCCGGATGTCTGCTCAAGCGCAAACTGGATATCTGCAAGAGAACGGTCTACTATATAGGCATTGTATACAAAAAAGAATATAAAAACAGTAGCTATAACCGTTACTGGCTTGTAAAATCTTATAAAAAATATCCCCACCGGCGACATTTTTTTATCCTTATCTATAGTTCTAATTTTTTTTTCTGGTTGCCATATAAGATAATTTTACTCTAATAATTACACAGGGTCAAGTGAAATAAGATTGACATGCTTTAAGGTTTATAGTATATTAAAAACATGACGCGATTAACCATCCAAAGCCGCATAATCACATACATGATAGTAACTACCGTGGCGCTTATTGCGGTATTTACTTTTATGCAGGTCAATAACCAACTTAAAACCCTTACCCAACAGAACATCCTTAGGGCAAAATTTGGCGCTATGCTGGTAAAAAACGCCCTTGAAAACACCATGGCCGAAGCGTCTAATGCCAAACAGCAACCGGAAGCCCTTAAAGAGACGCTCACAGGCCTCAAACAATCCGGGATTATAGAAGATGTTGAAATTATGGATAAAGATGCAGGCATTATAGTTTCTACCGGAAAGTATACCGGCAATACGGCATTAAACGCAAAAGAGCAACATATATTAAAATCCCTGTTTGAGGCAAAAACGCAGGCGCAACAGTATCAGTCCAAAATAGACAAGCAAAAAAAAATTATCTTGCAATATGTCCCGTTAATACAGGCTGTTTGCTTGGCGCCGGATGCCGCTGCAACATACCAGGAAAAAAATATTACATACATAGCAAAAATCACCTATAAATTAGGCAATATAAATAACGCCTTAAAAAGCGTCTATCTGCCGTGCATATTTATAGCTATAATGATAGTGCTGGCCAATATATTCCTGACAATCATGCTGTCTAAAACAATTATAGGGCCGCTGCATATATTAAATAACGCCTCAAAAGAAATAGCCGCCGGCAAGCTTGAGCTTCGCATAAACCTGGCAACCGAAGATGAGATAGAAGAAGTCGCCAATACGTTTAACGATATGACAGTGGCGCTTGTCAATATGAAAGCGCGGGCTGAAAATGCCAACCCCCTGACAAAACTGCCGGGAAATAACGTGATACATGAAGAGATAGAAAAACGCCTTAATGATAAGAGAAAATTTGTGGTAGTATACTCGGATCTGGATAATTTTAAGGCATTTAATGACAAATACGGAATAGGCGCGGGCGATAAGGCAATAAAATTAACTGCGCAGATAATGCAGGATAGTTTAAAACTCGGCAGCGCAGATGACTTTATGGGCCATGAAGGTGGGGATGATTTTGTATTATTAACCACGCCTGAGGCAGCAAAACCAATCACGGATTACATAATAAGCGAGTTTGATAAAAATATCCGCGCCCTTTATAATAAAGATGATTTAGAGCGCGGATATATAGTTTCAAAATCACGCGAAGGCGAAACCAAACAATTCCCCATAATGACCCTGTCGCTGGCCGGAGTAAGTAATATAAGCCGGCCTTTAAACAGCTACGGAGAAATCACAAATATATGCGCCAGCGTAAAAAAAGTCGCAAAGAAAACTCCCGGCAGCGTCTTCGTGCTCGATACAATGCCTGAAGCCCATTAAACTTACCTGCTATTCTCCTGCCTTAATATCTTTGGTAAAAAATCATACCTAGACAAGCGGTCAGCCTGCGATACGTAAGTAGGCGTGACTGTCGCTATATACGCGCTTTGTCTTGTGGAAACGCCTAACGGAAGACCACCGCGGTCTGGGTTACCTTTAGACGGTTCAGTAGGAGAAGCTATCCTCGCAAAAGAAACGCCCGCTAAAACACAAGCCGATAACACTAAAACAAATCCTGCTAAAAATAATTTTTTCATACTACCTCCTG
>Ga0100394_1000573_pt1 | contig 30761 bp, 27 predicted proteins | sample CryGeymeta201518_FD_81549 | JGI IMG/M metagenome (GOLD analysis project Ga0100394, IMG submission 81549) | Groundwater microbial communities from Crystal Geyser aquifers in Utah, USA - Crystal Geyser metaG 2015-18 | ecosystem: Environmental > Aquatic > Deep subsurface > Groundwater | place: USA... | reverse complement strand
GTACTGAACCCAACTGGCGCCACCTGCAATAAGAGGGTCCTGCGGAACAAGTTTTAGATAATTAGCCCAGACTCAGCCAAAGGGAATAGTTCCAGTCGCGGGATAGATATTGTGTTCGGAGTAATAGTTTTCAATAGCGCCTTTTATAACAGCAATATCGTTTTTGCGAACGCCGTCCCTTGCCCTGCCGCGAACTTTATTGGGGTTTATAACCGCAATTGCCACCCCGGCAAGTATTCCTATAATAGAAACCACAATAAGCAGTTCCACCAATGTAAACGCTTCCTTATCCATAAATGTTATTGAACAATAGCGCAGGTTCCACTCAATGTTGGTTTAAACGATGTCCTATCGCAATAAATAGTGCATGACCCTAACACTCCCTGCCAACGGTTGTTTGTATAACGGTATACGGAATTCACAGGGACAACTGGATTTGGTACATTTATGCCAGCCAAAGCCGCTGTATTGCATTCCGCCAAATTACCCGTGGGGGACGCGTTCAAACAGGCCGCCCATGCCTGACACATCTTCGCAACATTAGCTCTTAATACCGCCTCGTTAGCTTTTGTCCTTTGTCTCGTGGGGTTTATTACAGCTATAACGATTCCTGCTAACATCCCGATCATGGCAATAACAATAAGAAGTTCAATTAATGTAAAGCCTCCGTCCTTTCCGCCTTCCTTTTTACAATAAGGGGACAAACCCAACTTATCTTTCATAGATTTTAGGAAAGTAACAATTTTTTCTTTGTTCATTATTTCACCCGCTCTCTACAAAAACTTTAAGTACCAGCTAACAATACCCTCTCCAAAAAGAAGCCCTAGAACCGCCCCAAAAACCAAAAATGGACCAAAAGGAACTGTTTGCTTTATCGTTTTTTTCCTTAATAATATAAGTATGAGACTAACCAAAGCGCCTGTCAAGAAGGATAAGAAAAAGGCGGGAATTATTTTCGGAAAGCCTAGAATAAGCCCCATCAAAAACGCAAATTTTACATCTCCGCCGCCTATACCGCGCCCGCGGGTTATAAACGCCAAAAAATAAAAAAACAAAAACAAAATAACTGCGCATAACAAACTTAAAAAAACTTCCTTTAGCTCCCTAACAAATAAACTATTTAAAAACCCCGCTTTAATTAAATATTTTCCAAAAGCGTCTCCTCTTAAACTCGTGTAGTAGAAATACAAAATACCCGCCTTTGAAAAAACGGTGTAAAAACCCCAAATAAAAACCCCTGCCAAAACAAGCTTGTCTTCAATAACCCCATATTTTAAGTCCATAAAAAACACCGCCAAAAGCACACTAAATATTGCTAAATAGTACAATTTCTCCACTATACCCACACCTCCTATACCCCCGTCTATACTCATAACCAAAATAAACATTACCCCTGCTAAAATTTCAACTAAAGGCAGTGTTTTATCAATTTTCTTTTTGCAATACCTGCACTTTCCTCCTAATAAAACAAATGAAACAATCGGCAGTAAATCTCTGAAAGAGAGGGGGGTTTTGCAAAAGGGACAAATTGAGCGTGATTTTATAAGTTTTTGGCGCTTGGGAAAACGGTCAATAACCACATTCAAAAACGAACCTGCGCATGCGCCTATTAAGAATATGTAGAGATAAATAAAAAAAGTCATAACTTACACTAGACCCAAGAAAGGCGAGTATTTTCTTTAGGGGACCCTAACCCCCCGCCATATTCCAGCTAACCAACAAAGGCGGAGGGTAGAATCTCATAAAACCTTCCAAACAAATTAAAACAAATCAAGCCCTGGATCTGTTCCAACCTCATAATGCACAGCGGACTCACCGCCATCCGTAGTCATTTTAGAAGTATACTTTAGCGACTGCAATTGGCATCGCAACACATACCCATTGGCATCCGCTTTGTACTCATACGCCAACAGACCTCCGATGTGTTCAGGATCTCGCGGTAAAACCGCTAGATACTTCCCAAGCCCTATTTTGTTGGCGGGAACAGTGTACGACACCCAACCAGTGCCATCCACGGCTATGGTACCTGTAAGAGAACTGCCTTGCGCAGCAGCCAATGTGTATTCCTCATCGGCGATTGCCAATGTTATAGCCTTATTTAAGGTGTCCATATCCGAAAGCCTTGCGGCGTCTCGCGATTCCGACATTATTTTAGCAGGATTAATAGCCACCAAAACCACTCCCGCTAAAACTGCCACAATAGCAATAACTACCAATAACTCTACTAATGTAAAACCTTTTCTATTTAATTGCATTCCTTCTTTCACCCCCTTTTAATGGTCTCTAGCCGCTGGTCTATGGTTACAAATTTCCATAACACAAAATCAGCTGGCAGATGCTAAACACTAGATATTCGTAATTACTCCGGCATGCATATACAGTTTCCGACTGCGCCCTTCGTCCCCAATGTTCCATCGCAAGCGGATGTAAAAGACGCGACCGCCTTAGAAGTTGCGGATTCCGGAAGGAAACAAACATGCACCAAACTGGCGGTATCCTGCGTTACATACAACAACCCAAGATTAGTTCTTCTCTGAAATTCAGGCTTTACTTCATTTTTTGCCGCTAACTCAGCTACTCCAGCACCTGCCGCATTAGCTAGTACATGGGTTGGCACTGCCGCCCCCCACGGATAAGCTTGAAATGTGGTGTAATACCTTTCGTAAGCATTCAAAAGCTCCGCAGAATCGCTCCTTTTACCCGCGTCCTTCGCTTTTCTAATCTGTTCTATCGGGTTAATTGCAGAGAGTATCGCTACCGCTAAAATACCCAAAATAACAATAACTATTAAAAGCTCAATAAGCGTAAAACCTTTTCTATTTAATTGCATTCCTTCTTTCACCCCCTTTTAATGGTCTCTGGTCGCTAGTGGAGCAGAGACTGCCAACTAGAACGAACTCGTAAGCTTATAAATAGGCGTTATTATTGATAAAATTAAAACTCCCACCATTAAACCCAAAACCATCATAATTAAAGGCTCTAAAGCTACCGATAAATTTTTGAGTTTTCTGTCCACCTCGTTCTCAAAATACAAAGAAAGTTTTCCCAAAACCTCATCCATTTTTCCGGTTTCCTGACCAACATTAATCATTTGGGAGACAATAGGAGGGAAAATTGCGTTTAAGGCAATGGTTTCAGAGAGAGGGGTGCCCTTTTCAACTTTTTGGGCGGAAGCCTTTATAGCATCAATGTACAGAACATTGCTTACAGCTTTTGAAGAGATATTTAATGATTCAACAATGGGAACACCCGCGCTAATAAGAAGACTCAAAGTTCGGGCAAACTCGGTAAGTTCTTTCTCTTTATTTATTTTACCAAATATAGGCAGGCGCAAACTCATTTTAGCAAGCTGATATTTCCCAGCTTTAGATTTCTTATAATAATTAAACCCCAAACTTATTAAAATTGCAATAAGAATAACCAAATACCATTTGGTAATAAAAAAATCCGAAAGCCCTATCATTATTTTGGTAGGCAAGGGAAGCTCTATATTAAGACTGGAATACATAGAAGTAAGTTTGGGAACAACAAAAACTATAATGAGAATAAAAACCCCAACCATTGCAACAGAAATAATCGCCGGATAAATTAAAGCGCCCTTAACTTTAGCCCTAAAATCTCTTTGCTTTTCCAAAGTATCCGCAAGCCTTGTTAAAACGACATCCAAATTGCCAGAAGCCTCGCCCGCTTTAACTAAACTTAAATAAGTCGGGGGAAAAACAGCCTCAAATTTAGACAAAGCCTCCGAAAAAGAAACGCCGACCTCAACATTTTTAGAAATCTCACTTACAATTTCTTTAAATAAACCGGGCTTCAACTGCGAGGTAAAAAGCGCCAGCGATTGGGACAAGGTTAACCCCGAAGAAAGCATCGTGGAAATCTGAAGGGTAAAATTAACCCTATCATTAAGCGAAACCTTTTTTAGAAAACTTAAAAATCGCTCCACTCCTTTATTCTTTTCATCTTTGGCAAGGGAAATAACCAAAAACCCTTTCTCCTTCAGAAGCAGCACAGCAGTTTTCTCGTTAAGAGACTCCACATTACCCGTTACCGTTTTGCTTCTCTCATCCTTTGCCACATAACTGTAGCGCATATTTATTTAATCAATCTAACTAAAATATCCGGTTTCAAAGTTTTTGATTTAGCTTCTTCAAGAGATATTTTTCCTTCGTTCACAAGATTGGCAAGAGAGCGCTCCAGCGAAATCATTCCTAAATCTAAACTTGTGGCTATTATGTTATCAATTTGATGTCCTTTTCCTTCCCGTATAACATTTTTAACCGCATTGGTAGTTAGGAGTACCTCAACCGCCGGAAACCTGCCCCCACCCAAAGCGGCAACCAACCGCTGGCACACCACCGCCTCCAAAACACTTGCCAACTGCACTCTAACTTGCTGCTGCTGATGCTCAGGAAACACATCAATAATTCTATCTATACTTTGGGCGGCGGAATTGGTATGCAGGGTAGCAAAAACCAAATGCCCCGTTTCCGAAATTGTTAACGCGGCGGAAATAGTTTCATAATCGCGCATTTCTCCAATAAGGACTACATCCGGGTCCTCCCTTAAAATGGAGCGCAAGGCTATCTCCCACGAATGCGTATCCACATACATTTCCCTTTGCTCAACTAAACTTCTTTTATGCGGAAAAACATATTCAATAGGGTCCTCTATGGTTACAATATGCGCATTTCTATTCTCATTAATATAATTGAGCATTGCCGCTATAGTGGTAGATTTTCCTTGCCCAGCTGCCCCAGTAATAAGAACAAATCCTTGAGGCAGTTTGCAAAATTCGTACAACACCTTCGGCAGATGAATATCGTCAAGTTTGGGGATTTTAAAAGGGATATTTCTTAAAGCCGCCGCAGGATACCCTTTCTGAAAATAAGCGTTAACTCTAAAACGGGCTTTCTGCCCAAGCGAAAAAGAAAAATCAATCTCCTTATTCACAAAAAAAAGCTCTTTTTGCTCTTTGTTCAAAAGCCCAAAAACCAAATCTTCCAAGTCCTCAGAGGTTAAAGCGGAAACTCCAACAAGAGGAGAGAGTTTGCCATTTATCCTTAGTGTGGGGGGCGCGCCAATGGTTAAATGCAAATCCGATGCATTGCTATTTATTACTTTTTCTAACAAATTCTTTATTTCCATTATTCTTTAGCCACTCTCAAAGCTTCCTCTATAGTGGTAACCCCTTCCAACGCTTTAAGATAACCGTCCTGCAAAAGGGTTACCATACCTTCTTCAATAGAATTTTTTTCAATTTCGCTCTCCGGCCTTCTTTCCAAAGTTAGTTTAGCAATTTTAGCGCCAACCGGCATCACCTCAAAAATTCCAATTCTTCCGGAATATCCCTGCTCGCCACATTTATCACAGCCTCTTCCTCTATACAAATACATTTTTTCACTGGAACTTTTAGGATTAAACAAAGCGGCAAGATTCTTTTTAATATCTAAAGCCACCTCTTTTGGAGCTTCATATTTCTCCTTGCAGAACGAGCAAATCTTTCTAACAAGCCTCTGCGCCAAAACTAGATTAAGGGTGGATGCCAGCAAAAAATTTTCCGCGCCCATATCAATAAGCCGGGGGATTGCTCCTGCCGCGGAATTGGTGTGCAAAGTGGATAAAACTAAATGCCCGGTTAAAGCGGCGTTTATGGCAAGGCTTGCCGTTTCGCTATCACGGATTTCCCCAACCATTATAATATTGGGGTCCTGCCTTAAAATAGAGCGCAGACCAGAGGCAAACGAAAGTCCCGCTGTAGTATTTATCTGAACTTGATTAACTCCAGGCACCCTAATTTCAACCGGGTCCTCCAATGTAATAATGTTAACTCGTATAGTATTTAGTTTATTTAAAGCTGTCGCCAAGGTAACTGTTTTACCGCTGCCCGTTGGGACTGTAACCAAAATAATGCCGTTGGGTTTTAACAACGCTTCCTCAAAATGCTTAAGCGCCAATCCCCCAAGCCCTAAATCCTTAAAAGTTAAAACCTGCCCCTGCTCTTTTAAGAGCCTTATAACTATTTTTTCTCCAAAAACCGTGGGCAGGGAAGAAACGCGCAAATCCGTTTTTGTTTCTCCAACTTCCACTTTGAACCTGCCATCTTGAGGTTTTCTTTTTTCATCAATTTTCAAACCAGACAAAATCTTTATACGCGCTATAACAGATTCCGTAACTTTTTTCGGCAAAGTCAGCCTTTCCTGCAAAACACCGTCAATTCGGTAGCGAACGCGAGTTTTCTCCTCCTGCGGTTCAATATGCACATCCGAAGCGCGCGCCTTTACAGCATACTCCAAAATAGTATTGACCACACGGGCAACAGGAGCGTCTCTAATAACATCGCCTGCTTTTTTTATATCGGCTATGGATTCCTCTATTTTGTTGGTGCCTTCAAATTCCTCTAAAGCCTCAAAAACATCTTCCCGAATACTTTTTCCGTATTGTTCCTCGGTAACTTTGGAAATAGCGCCGGGGTCGGAAATAAAAGTTTTAACGGAGAGTTTAGTTCTTCTTTCTAGGAACTCAACAATTTGAAGGTCTAAGGGATCCGCCATCGCCACATACAGAAAGTTGTTTTTTTTGTCAAAGGGAATCAGTTTATAATTTTTTGCCACATTTTCTGGAACAAACTCCAGTATATCGGATTTAATGGCTTGGTCCCTTAAATCGTAAAAGGGAACATCATATAAGATGCCCCTAGCTTTGGCTAATTCCTCGGATGTGACATATTTTCGTTCGTTGATAATCTCCTCAGAATTTTTGCCGGTGTTTAGGCTTTCTAATTTTATAGCGGAAACTTGGTCTTCTGTTAAAAGTTTTTGGTCGTAAAGTACATCTTCAAGGTATTTTTGTTTTTGCAGTTTCATAAGGGCAGATAAAAACCTGTACTGCAATCTATTTTAAATTATAGAGAGCTAAAGTCAATAAGCAATGACATTTATCTGGCGGATGGCGGATTTGAGTTTTAACATTTATAATAGGTTTATGCACTCAATTTTAATTTTTGGCGGCAAGAAAATTGACCGAGAGCGGGAAATCCTCCGCGCTATACCTCCTAGCCCCTCAAATCACCCAGATATAAAAGTAATAAGTCCCGCTCTTAGAAAGGGCATCGGTATAAATGAGGCACGGGGGATTAAAAGTTTTTTACAAACAAAACCGCTCAAAATGCGGGGGAAAGTTGTTATAATAAGAAACGCTGAAACGCTTACTCTACAAGCTCAAAACGCTTTGTTGAAAACATTGGAAGAGCCTCCCGCAAATTCAAAAATAATTATTGAAACAAGAAACGAGAATAGGTTACTGCCTACAATAATATCCCGCTGCAAAAGAGTAAATTTAGGAAACAAGAACCTTGTGGACGAAAATTCTCCTGAACACAACGAGCAGGTTAAACTGTTCGTGGAGCTTTTAGAAGAGGGCAGGGGACAGAGACTAGATTTTATAGAAAAAAATAAGCAAAAAATTGCCAGCAAGGAATACGCAATGAATTTATTGGATATATGGGTTTCGGTTTTACGAGATAGACTGCTTCTAAATATGGATAATAATTCTGCTATTCTAAATAAGCAAAACAAGGAGATTTTGGACAAATTAAATTTGGACAAATTAAATTTGGACACAAAGAAAATAGTAAGTCTCATAGAATTCTCACAGGAGTTAAAAGAGACCATACAAAATACCAACGGCTCGTCTCGCCTTGCTTTGGAATTATTTCTTTTGGAAGCTGGTTCTTTTGTTTTCCCCCCTTGAGATAAAGTAACCGGGATTGTACACACGATTGTACACACCGGGTGTGTGCACATTTTAAATTCCCCATTGAGGGGAATGTCTCATTTTGATAAAATACCTTCGTATGGAAGAAAAAAACCCTGCAGACCAATATAACGCCGAGCAAATTCAAGTGCTGGAAGGGCTGGAGCCGGTAAAAAAAAGACCCGGTATGTACATTGGCTCAACCGACCAAACCGGCCTGCATCATCTGGTTACAGAAATAGTTAATAACGCCGTGGACGAGGCGCTGGCTGAATTTGCGAGCGCCATAACTATTATCTTTCACAAAGAGAACTTTACTACCGTTATAGACAATGGACGAGGCATTCCAACCGACATAAAAGAAGGCTACGGTATTTCCGCTTTGGAACTTGTTATGACCAAACTTCACGCAGGGGGAAAATTCGGAAGCGGGGGCTACAAAATTTCTGGGGGCCTGCACGGCGTTGGCTCCTCTGTGGTAAACGCCTTGTCCGACTGGATGGGCATAATAGTAAAAAGAAACAACAGCTTCTTCGTTCAAGAATACCACTTAGGAATTCCTAAATATAAAGTTTCGGAGCATAAAAACTTAAACGAGATAAAGCTGGAGTACCCTTATCCAATTGCCGCAGTCCAAGCGCTGAAAGATGAAAAAAGCGGAACTGTGGTTTCCTTTAAGCCAAGCCCCCAAATTTTTGGCAATTGCAAAATAAACCCTAAAACTTTAACCGAGCAGTTTAGAGAATATGGGTACTTAACTGCTAAGCTCCGATTTGACATAGAGGACGAGATAGGAAACACAAAAAATATTTTCTATTTTGAAGGAGGAATTAAATCTTTTGTAAGAGAATTAAACCGGCGAAAAAAAGTTCTAAACGAGATAGTTTTCTACACCCACAAAAAGTATGAAGATATAGATATTGAATGCGCTTTACAATATAACGATTCCTTCTCCGAAAATACGCTCTGCTTTGCCAATAACATTAAAAACCCCGACGGCGGAGCTCACTTAACCGGCTTTCGCTCCGCTTTAACCCGAACAATAAACGACTACATAAAAAAGAACAACTTAATAAAAGATAAAAATTTCTCGCTTAACGGCGAGGACTTAAAAGAGGGTCTAACCGCTGTAATTTCGGTGAAACTTGATTCCCAAAAACTTCAATTTGAGGGTCAAACTAAAGGAAAACTGGGCAATTCCGAAGCTAGGATAGCGGTGGAGACTGTGGTCAAAGAAGCGTTAGATTTATACTTGGAGGAAAATCCAAAAGAGGCCGAGCAGATTATTTCTAAAATTTTTCTTGCGGCAAAAGCAAGGCTGGCGGCGCGGGCGGCAAGGGACGCGGTAGTTAGAAAAGGCGCCTTGGAAGGAACTACTTTGCCCGGGAAACTTGCGGACTGCAGGGAAAAAGACCCTTCTAAATCCGAGCTTTTCATAGTGGAAGGAGACAGCGCAGGCGGACCCGCAAAACAGGGAAGAAACAGGGAAACCCAAGCTATCCTGCCCTTATTTGGAAAAATTTTAAATACCGAAAGAGCGCGGCTTGACAAAATTGTTAAATCAGATAAACTTAAAACCCTAATTGTGGCTTTGGGCGGAGGAATTTCGGACCAATTTAATATTGAAAAGGTAAGGTACCACAAAATAATTATAATGGCGGATGCCGATATTGACGGCGCGCATATCAGAACACTATATCTAACTTTCTTTTTTAGGCACCTTAAAAACATCATAGAGCAAGGGTTTTTGTATGTGGCAGTGCCTCCGCTTTACAAAGCTTCGTGGGGCAAAGAGAGAAAATATCTTTTAGATGAAGCGGAAAAAGAAGATTTCCTAAAGAATTTTTCTAACAAAAATGTTAATATACAAAGGTTCAAAGGTTTAGGAGAAATGAATCCCGATGAATTGTGGGATACCACAATGAATCCGGAAACAAGGGTGCTGAAAAAAGTACTAATAAACGACGCGCAGAAGGCGGACGAGGTTTTTGAAACTTTAATGGGAGAGGAGGTAGAGCCAAGAAAAAGATTCATCCAAACTCATGCTAAACAAGCTGAGTTGGATATCTAGCAAAAAACCATAAATCCGAATAAAGATGCATAATCTAAATTTATTGTTACCAATTTTAATATCTTTACCGGCAATTATCGCCATAGGGTATAGTTATTTCCTTTACAAGAGCATCTTAAAATTGCCAAACGGAACTCCCAAAATGAGGGAAATAGCGCAAGCAATTGAACTTGGCGCAAATGCTTACTTTAAGGCTCAATATAAAGTTATAGGCATTGTAGCTTTGGCGCTTTTCGGGGTGCTGTTTTTATCTTTGGGGTATTTAACAGCGCTGGGGTTTTTACTGGGAGCGGTAGCTTCTGGACTGGCGGGTTTTCTAGGCATGACCGCCGCTGTAAAAACCAATGTTAGAACAGCGGAAATGGCAAAACAGGGCTTAGGAAAGGCTTTAACGGTGGCTTTTAAGGGCGGGGCGGTAACGGGTCTTTTAGTTGCTGGATTGGGCCTTTTATCGGTAACCGCATTTTATTTTCTCACCAAAAGTTTAGCAGGGCTGGTGGGCTTAGGTTTTGGAGGAAGTCTCATTTCGGCTTTTGCCAGAGTAGGGGGCGGAATTTTTACCAAGGCGGCGGATGTGGGAGCCGACCTTGTGGGAAAAGTAGAGCAGAAAATTCCAGAGGATGACCCGCGAAATCCCGCCGTTATAGCGGACAATGTAGGAGACAATGTAGGCGATTGCGCCGGGATGGCGGCTGACCTTTTTGAGACTTACGCCATTACTCTAGTATCTGCCATAATTTTAGGAACACTGGCTTTAAGAAATTTTAGGGGGGCAAACAATCTTAATATGGAAATTGCGGTAATTTATCCTTTAGTTCTTGGCGCGGTATCCCTTTTGGCATCTATTATTGGAACTTTCTTTGTAAAACTGGGCAAAGACAAGTCTATAATGAAAGCTTTATATAAAGGCTTAATAGCTTCCGGAATAATCTCTGCAATTTTATATTATCCGGTTACTGCTATTATGCTAAAAGGCATAGATACTTTTTCCTTGTATTTAACCTCTATAATAGGGCTTGCCGTTACGGCGCTTATAATTGTAATAACAGAATATTACACTTCAAAAGATTTCAAGCCTGTAAAAAATATTGCCAAGGCATCCGAAAGCGGGCACGGCACCAATGTAATAGCGGGTCTTGCGGTTTCTATGAGAGCAACTTTTGCGCCTGTTCTTGTAATTACTGCCGCAATTCTAACATCATATTCACTGGCGGGGTTATACGGCATAGCCACCACCGGAATAAGTATGTTGTCGGTAGCGGGGATAATAATTGCGGTGGATGCGTTTGGGCCAATTACCGATAATGCGGGGGGGATAGCGGAAATGAGCAAACTTTCAAACAAAGTTAGGGAAGTAACCGATGCATTAGACGCGGTGGGCAATACCACAAAAGCTGTAACTAAAGGGTACGCCATAGGTTCGGCAGGGCTTGCCACGGTGGTTTTGTTTGCAAGTTTTACGGAGGAATTGCAGAACATAGGAAGAATTATAAAATTTGACCTTTCGGACCCTACAGTTATTGCCGGACTTTTTATAGGGGGCTCTCTGCCTTATTTATTTGCGTCCTTTTCTATGGAAGCTGTGTCCAAAGCCGCTGGAAGCGTTGTTAGCGAGGTGAGAAGACAGTTTAAGGAGATTAAAGGTCTTATGGAGGGAACCGCCAAACCCGATTATGCCAAAACAGTAGATATTGTTACCAAAGCGGCGCTTAAAGAGATGGTTATTCCAGTTTTAATTCCGGTTTTAGCGCCTATATTAGTTGGTAGAATTTTAGGGGCCACTGCCGTCGGGGGGTTACTTGTAGGCGCCATAGTTACGGGAATTTTTGTGGGCATATCTATGACCACTGGCGGAGCGGCGTGGGATAATGCTAAAAAGTACATAGAAACGGGAAAATTCGGGGGGAAGGGAAGTTTCGCCCACCAAGCCGCTGTTACAGGAGACACTGTGGGAGATCCTTATAAAGATACGGCGGGTCCTTCAATAAACCCGATGATAAAAATAATAAATATCGTAGCGCTTTTAATTGTAGGAACGGTAATATAATAAAAAATGGAGAATATAACTCTAGCTCAACCGGAACCGGAAAATACTGATAATAAAAAGGCTATTTTATCCACTCCAATTACAGAAGAAATGCAAAGAGCGTATTTAGACTATGCTATGTCTGTAATTGTTTCCCGCGCTTTGCCCGATGTTAGGGACGGGTTAAAGCCTGTTCAGCGAAGAATAATTTACGCTATGACCGAGCAGGGTATGACTGCTAATGCCCGTCACCAAAAATGCGCCGCGGTAATTGGGGAAGTACTAAAAAAGTATCACCCTCACGGAGATGTTTCGGTATATGATGCCTTAGCAAGAATGGCGCAGGATTTTACATTAAGATACCCATTAATAGACGGGCAGGGTAATTTTGGGTCGGTGGACGGCGACCCGCCAGCGGCAATGCGGTATACAGAATGCCGCCTTTCAAAAATTGCCGGGGAGCTTGTATGCGACATAGAAAAAGAGACCGTTCCTTTTACGGCTAATTATTCCGGGGACTATTATGAACCCATTCTTCTGCCAACAAAAATCCCCAATCTTTTATTAAACGGAGCATCCGGCATAGCCGTAGGAATGGCAACCAACATTGCGCCCCACAATTTGGGGGAAGTGGTTGATGGACTTTTGCACCTTTTGGAAACCGCCGAGAGTATTGAATTTAATAAATTTTCCTCCAAAGCCTCAATTGAGGATATTTTAAATTTTATTAAATGTCCTGATTTTCCAACAGGAGGAATTATTTACAATCAGAAGGACATAATTCAAACTTACGCTACAGGGCGGGGAAGAATAATGACAAGAGCCAAAGTTGAAATAGAAGAAAAAGACGGGAAATATGTAATTGCGGTTACCGAACTGCCTTATCAGGTGAACAAATCCGCCTTAATAGCAAAAGTAGCGGAGCTTGTTAAGGAGAAAAAAATAGACGGAATAAACGATCTGCGGGACGAGTCGGATATATCGGGTATGAGGATCGCCATTGGAGTTAGAAAAGATACGAAACCTCAAAGAATACTAAATTTGTTGTACAAACATACGGAACTTCAAAAAGCTTTTAATTCAAATATGGTGTCGTTAATAAACAACGAGCCAAAACTTATGAATTTAAAAACTATGCTGGAGGAATTCCTGAGGCACAGACAAGTGGTTATAACAAAAAGGACAGAGTTCTTACTCAAAAAGGCGCAGGAAAGGGAGCATATTCTGCAAGGTTTAAAGATAGCGCTTGACCATATTGAGGATGTTATAAAAACAATCCGCCAATCAAGGGATGCCGAAACAGCAAAGACCGCGTTGATGGAAAAATTTAAGCTCACCGACATTCAGGCGCAGGCTATTTTGGATATGCAATTAAGAAAGCTGGCGGCGCTTGAGAGAAAAAAGATAGAGGATGAGTTAAAGGAGATTGTGCAAGCAATTAAAAATTTTAAGGAAATTTTAGCAAACCAGCAAAAGGTAATGGATATTATTAAAGCGGAGCTGTTAGAGATTAAACGAAAGTACGCCGGCAAACGAAAAACTAAAGTGGTAAAAGGGGATATTTACGAACCGGAGGAGGAGGAATTTATTAAGGAGGAGGATGTAGTTTTAACACTAACGCAAACCGGCTACATAAAAAGATTAAGCGTGGAAACATTTAAGAAGCAGGGCAGGGGAGGAAAAGGCGTAAGGGGGTCGGAACTGCGGGAGAACGATACGGTAGAAAAAATTATAATATCCGATACTCATGATAAAGTGCTGTTTTTCACAAACACGGGAAAAGTTTATTCTTTGAGGTCGTGGGAAATACCGGAAGCTTCAAAAAACGCTAAGGGAACGGCTATAGTAAATTTGTTAAATTTGGGGTCCAAAGAATTGGTTACGGCAATCCTGCCCACACCTTCTACGCCTCCTATACCTTCTGCGCTTCCCACATTACTTATGGTAACAAGGCGGGGCATAGCTAAAAGGGTACGGTTATCAGATTTTGAAAACATCCGTTCTACGGGGATATTAGCAATAAAGTTATCCAGCGAAGATTCTTTGGGATGGGTTTTACAAACAACCGGAAAAGATGAAGCGATGCTGACTACGGCAGGAGGAATGTCCATAAGGTTTAAGGAAGAGGATGTCCGCATTATGGGCAGGGCCGCCGCGGGAGTTACAGGAATAAGATTAAAGCATGGTGATGAAGTGGTAGGCTGTACTGTAGTGGGGAAAAAAGACAGCGCGGAAAAAATGTGGCTTTTAGTTATATCGGAAAAAGGTTCCGGCAAAAAAACCTTGCTTTCGGAGTACAAGGTGCAAAATCGCGGAGGCAGGGGAATATTAACTTATAAAACCGGTAACAGCGTGGGCAAAGTTGTGGGGGCTTTTATGGCGAACGAGCAATCAAAGGACTTGTTAATAACTTCGGCGGGAGGGAAGGTAATAAGACTTGCCGTAAAGGAAGTGCCAGCGCTAAAACGACACACACAGGGTGTAAGGCTGATAAGGCTTTCAGAAAAGGACAAAGTAGTTTCCTTTATTGCTATATAAAGCTCAATAGGGGTCTGACCCCAAAGGGGTCAGACCCCTAAATACCTTACAGTAACAGCGGATATGAATGCACCAAATTTAGAGCTTGAGAACAATCTAATAAAGCAAGGGTATAAGATGATAGCCGGGGTGGACGAGGTGGGAAGAGGGCCACTGGCGGGACCTATCGTTGCTTCTGCAGTCATTCTTAATCTTAAAGGGTCCGACCCTTTAGGGTCAGCGCCCTATTTGTCTCTCATTAGGGATTCCAAGAAACTATCCCCAAAAATAAGAACCGAGCTGGATGTTAAAATTAGAGAAACCGCCCTCTCCATTGGAGTTGGCGTAGTGGAAACGGATGTTATAGACCGAATAGGAATAGGAAAAGCAAACAAGCTCGCTTTCCTTTTGGCGCTCGCAAACTTAAAGGTAGCGCCTACCTTTATTATTACCGATTATCTAAAACTCACTTCGTCGGATATCTGTTTATTTAGATTACTTAAGCTGCCTAGAACACCTAACATAACCCCCCTCCTTAAAAATCAAATGAACATAAAATTCGGAGATGCTGTTTCAATATCAATTGCGGCGGCTTCCATAATTGCCAAAGTACATAGGGACAAAATGATGGGTGATTTGCATACTAAATATCCCGAGTACGGCTTCAACAGACACAAGGGGTATGGGACTAGGGAGCATTTAGAAGCTCTTAAAATTTATGGACCCTGCGCAATCCATCGCAAAAGTTTCTCCCCGATAAGGCAATCAAAGTAGAGACCCAAACCTATTCTCTAATAGAATTAGAAAAAAAGGTCTGGGTCAGTTTTTGCAAACACAACCTTTAGTAGTAGGATTTTGCTACGAAAGCGATTGTCCGCCGCAAACCACAGTTCGGACATTTAACTGTGTGGGATTTCCCGGGCTGACAGGGGCTCTTGGGCACCCACACCATTCCACAACCCCAGCATGTCACCTGAACGAGCTCAATTGAAACAAACTGAGCTGGAACAGGATTTCCTTCAATATCACAATAGTAGCCACTTCCTCCTATCAATCCGCTCATTTTATTTTCTCCTTTCTAAAAATGCCCATTGTCCAAGACATACTATACACTATAGAGTATCATTTCTTGTGAAATTTTTCAAAGACCTCTTTTAGTTGTGGGTTGGTTAAGTGCGTATATATTTGCGTAGTTTGGATATTGGAATGGCCCAAAAGTTCTTGAACGCTTCGCAAATCCGCGCCTTTAGTTAACAAATCTGTGGCAAAAGTATGCCTTAAAGTATGAGGAGTAGCGTCAACGGAAATACCCGCTTTTAGGATATACTTTTTAACAAGCCTTTGAATGCTTCTCGCCGTTAATCTAAAACTTTCGCCGTCCGGGTCATTTACCTCGGGTAACTTCCCGCTATACCTCAAAAACAAGGGTTTATAGGAATCTTTCCTTAAAGAAAGATATTTCTTTAACCATATCACCGCCGATTCAGACAAATACACAACCCGCACTTTTCTGCCTTTTCCTATAACATTAAATTCTTTGCTTTCAAACGCATTTTTTACATCGTCAACATTTAGCTTTACCAGCTCGCCAACCCTTAAGCCTGTACTAAACAAAACCTCCAAAATAGCCCTATCTCTAACTCCGCTCTTCCTCTCAATATTTTGCACACTTAAAAACCTATCCAACTGCTCGTCATTTAAGAATTTTGGAACACGAGCTTCCGGCTTGGCAAGCCGAAGTTTAGCAATTTCTAAAACCTGCAAATTTTTTTCCACCGCTAAAAATTTTAAAAATGACCTTAACGCCACCAAAAATTCGTTTTGAGTAGAAACTTTAAAACTTTCGCGGGATTTTGAACTTATTCTGCGGTTTAAATTTATGCGGTAATCTTTTACTAAGTCTAAATTTATTTCACTTAAATCAACTATATCCTTTCCTAAATGCTTTTTCGCAAACTCCACAAAATCTCTTAAACAGTAATCGTACATCTTAATTGTGTACTGGCTCAAATTTCTTTCTATCTCGCTATGCTCCAAAAATTCAGTTTTTAAGGATGATATATTAGTCATTTTAAGCAGCAAAAATTGATTCTGGGGCATTTTGGAAGCCCAAAAATTCCAATCTTAAGTATAATAACAAAAGAAAGACTTGTCAACAATAAACGACATTAACATTGTAATAAAGGCTAAAAGGAGAAACAGGCGAAAGACAGTAGAGAGATACAAATTTTAATTATTTAGAAATGTTTAAATTTACTAAAATAAAATTTTCCGAGACACAAAATTGTGGAGCGGGGAACAGAAATACAGAAACCTGTGTTGTCGTATTATGTATATTTAACGACATTACATAGGGCGAGCAAGGCGAAAATAAAAAAATGAACAAATAATCGTAAAAGAGAATAATAGTTTCCTAGAAATTAATTTTACTTAAAATCTGATAATTTATTTAAATTAAATGAAAAGCGCTTATTAAAGAGTTCTTCTTATTATTGTCCGCCCCAAAATTAAAACACTTCCCACAGTTATCCACAACCCCACCCGCCAAAGCCACCTGTCTACAACACTATGACAATAACGACATCTTAAACTATGACAAATTTCCTATGGTGTTACCGCTTTCATGTCTAGCACCCTATAGTCAATACCGCTAACGCCCCCATAATATCCCCTGCCCACCCGTGCCTGCTATCCCACAATTTCTACGCCACTACTAAAATAACAAAGATAATAATTAAAATTAAAATGTATTCCAAATACATTTTTTTAGTTATTTTGTGCGAGGCAATATTCTCGCTAAGCCCAAGCAGAACATAAAAAGTGGAGCTGGCGGCAAGCGCCCTAAAAAACGCCTCTGTTGGAAAAAAGCTCAGTAAAGCCGCCATTTCAGAAACAAATATAGATATTATTAAAGGTTCAAAGAGATCCAAATTCTTTTTTCCAGCATCCTCCCCCACCCCAACTTTTTGCGACCAAAAATATTCTACACTCAATAAAAAGGTTACCGCAAAAACCGACGAAAAGTAAAAAATAAAAATATATTCAAATTTATATATTACTGTATAAGACAAGAAAGCGGCAAACAGTGTAGTTATATAAATAACCGTCTTACCCGCCCTCAATAGAGGAAAGGATTTATTCTCCAAAGAACATATCAACACTGTATTAACCGAAAGGAGAAGATAATAATAAAAAACCGAGAAAACAGCGCATAGAGCCAACTTAAAAGGCAGATTTATAAGCGGGAATTTTATAAATACAAAATAAGTGCTTGCAAGATAAACTAAAGGCGCCAAAATTCCAATCCATAAAAGCTTTGCGCCAAAAACCCTAAAAGCCAAAACCAAAGTTAGAGCAGATAAAGAAAGCAACAAGAAAACCTGCGTTGCGCTGGGAAAAAATGCCACAAAGATTAACGATACCAAAAATAATGCCGTTGCCGTTATTAAACTTATTCTTCTACTTAATATCATATTTATACCTTCTTTCCGATTCTTAGGCAGTGAAATATCGCTAGCGCTAAAGCGTCTGCCGCATCATCGGGTTTTATTTTCTCTACAATGCCCAAATAATCAGCCGCCGCCTTTTGCATCTCCTGCTTGCCTGCCCTACCATAACCGGTAAGTTCTTTTTTTGCCTGCAAAGCTGTATATTCAAAAAATTCCGCCTCAAACTGTGCCGATAAAAGCATAACCACTCCCCTAGCCTGCCCAACGCTAATAGCCGTTTTGACATTGGTGTTAAAAAAAATCCTCTCTACCACTAGCGCCATTGGCTTATGGGCAGTAATTATACTGGATAATTCATTTTTTAATAAAAGAAGCCTTTTCGGCATTGCTAAATCGGGGGGAGTTCTAATACACCCATAATCCAAAAGTTCAATGCCGTTGCCATTTTTAGGGGGATTTTGCAGTTTTCTAACTAGTCCCCATCCTGTTGAAGCGGTTCCGGGGTCTATCCCCAAAATAATCATAGAAGTATTATACACAAAAAGGCCTGTACTCGCTTGCGAGGTTAAAAACTTGCGTTGGAATAAACCTCCTGTACATCATCGTGGTCATAGAGGGTTTCTAAAAGCTCCAAAACTTTATTTTTTAATTTCTCATTAAGCGGAATTGTAAAAGAGGGATTTTCGGGGCCCTTGCCAAACACATACGAAGCGCTGCCTACTTCTCCCAAAGACCCTTCATACCTGCTAAATATGTTTCTAATCTCGGCAGTGGTTCTGTTTCGGTTATCTGTTAAAACATCAACTAAAACCGCCACTCCGCCCGGGCCGTAACCTTCATACCTAATCTCTTCAAGCTCTTGGCCGTTAGAACCCGCTCCTGCGCCTTTAGCTATTGCGCGCTGAATATTTTCCTTGGGCATATTGGCGCTTCGGGCTTTTTCAATTGCCAAGCGAAGGGCTGGGTTAGAATCGGGGTCTCTGCCCTTTTGAGCAGCAACGGTAATAGCGCGAGCTAATTTTGTAAAAATCTGCGCCCGTTTTGAATCGTTTGCTCCCTTTTGTCTTTTAATGTTTGCCCATTTAGAATGTCCGGACATGCTTTCAATAATTTTTAACTTAAAATCGCAATCTACACTTTCTCCGACCATTCAATTGTACACCCCCAGGGTTATCTTACCCAGTTGGTACAAGCTTAAGAGCTGACATCAAGTAACTCCGCGGGTCTTCAAAGATTTCTGGGTGGCAAAATCTGAAGCAAAATTCACCCACGAGATATGGTAACTTGTCCACCGTGACATGATGATACATCCTTCGGATAAAGGTGCGCAAGACCCCAAATATTCCTTCGATCTCGCTTGTCTTTTCAAACTGAAATTTCTTGTGGATATCTGTTTCGTGTTTGACCGGCCACCAACTATCAATTCCGCGATAGATTCCTGCCCCATCGGTGCAGATAGTACTCTTGGGAGCAACATACCGTTGGAGAAACTCCCAAGCATCTTCTCGCGCCGGATGGGGATGAGGTAGAGTGCGGTAGACCAAGTTTCTGGTTCCGATTTCTTTACCCATAAAGAGTGTTCTCCCGTTTCTGCCTCCGAAGTATGCTTCATCTAATTGGATAATCTTTCCCAAAGTATTCTCCTCTTCGGGAAGATGACTCCGAAATCGATCAAACCAAAGTCGGACTGTTTTTTCGGAAAGTTTGGTTAAAGCCATTGTCTGTTTAACTGGAACTTGAGAAATCCAACACCAGAGAACAAACCAAAAGATTTCCAACCCCAACTTCATATTAGAAAGCCAAGTATGAGAAAGAAGCGAGAATTTTGTCCGACACTTCCGACAGCGATACCTTTCTCCATACCGAACCACATTCCGTGACTGGCAAACCGGACAAAACATATGAGTTCCAAACACGGCTTGACGGATATTTTTCTGTATCTGTGTTTCTGATGGTATTTGATTGAGTTGATACATGTTCCTCATCTTACCAAATCTTGTACCAACTCGTATTGATTACCCCACCCCCCACCTATTGACATTCAAGTTAATTAAAGTATATTTTACTTATGCAAAATACTCCCGCTCTTGAACAGCAAGCGGTAAAGGCGGCTTTGAATAAAGAGTGTTACAAAGCCATATGTCTGAACGACCAAATCTTAAAAGAAAAAGGCGACGATGTGTACGCTCTAAACAGAATGGGACGGGCTTATGCCGAAATCGGGGATATTAAAAAGGCTAAAGAATATTTTAGAGAAACCTTAAAGCACGATCCCATAAACCAAACGGCGGAAAAGAATTTAAGAGCGCTTTCCAAATATGCCGGGCAGGCAAAAACCATTAAACTCAACGATTCAGAAAAAAAGCTTGACTTTGTTATAGAACCAGCCATCACAACAAAGGCTCTAATTAAATTCGTTCAAAAATATGACGCAAACTTTTTTGAAGTAGGCACAAAATTTACAGCGACTATGGGCAAAGGAAAATTAAGCTTTTATATTGAAAAGGACAAAGTAGCGGAAGCCGAAGGAAAAAGCGGCAAGGAACTGGAGCAAAAACTTAACAATTCATGGAAAGGAACGGCAACCCTTTTAATGGCTAAAAGAAAGCATGGCATTGTGCTCTTAAAAAGCCCCGTACCAGTTTTTAAAGACAAAAAGCAGGATATAAGACCATACACCAAACACGAACGGCTGGAAGAAATCGAACTGGAACTTCCTAGTGAAGAGGAATAAAACCCATAAATTCGCCCATCCAAAATAAAATCTATTTCCGATTGTAATAGGGGTCTAACCCCTTTGGGGTCAGACCCCTAAAGAGGTGGCAAGTAAAACCTTAAATGCACCCTGCTCTCTAAGCCTTCATCACAACGAGAACCGACAAACACAAAAAAACCCTTTAACCTCGGGGGTTAAAGATTTACGATGCTATCTTAAATCATCGTCTTTAAGCGCCACAGAAGAACCTCCTTTAGGCTTTTCCTCGCTTAAACTCATTGCCGACTCCTCTCTTTTGGTTTCTTTTTTTGCTTTAGGCTTTTCCTTTTTTGGCGCTTCTTTAGTCTTTGCCGCAGGCACAGGCACAGACACAGGCGCAGGCGCAGGCGCAGGCGCAGGCTTTTTTTCCTCCGAAACCGCTTTTTTCTTTTCTTCCTCCGGTTTTGGCAAAACCGCTCCGCTTTCCTCTTTTTTAAGCTGTTCTATAGCGGCGAAAGGCGCAGTTTTGTTGTTCTCCGAAACAACTGCCATAACTTCCTGCCCTTCCTTAAATCCAAAATGTTCCACCGTTCTATCCAAAACCTTATAGCTGCCTTCGCTTGTTACCGCCGCCCAGCGGCCCTCTTTTTTAACCAAGACTCCCGGAACTTTCAATCGTTTAACCCTTTGTACTTGCTTAAATACCAATCCCCCACCCTCTTCAATTCTCTTTAAGGTATCCCCGTACACCAACTCCGATTTGGAAGCATAGTTTTGGGGTACAGGAAATTTTTGGCCTTTTTCCGTTACCATATTTTCGCCGTCGTAGGTTCCAATTATTCCCGGTATATTAACTGTTCTTCCAACCCCGGGCATAGAGGTACCAAAAGAACCCGATACCCTCTCCAGCTCGTTAATAAGCTGTTTAGTTAAATTCAAAGAGTTAATAGACGCGTTTATAGCTTGATTAACAAGCTGTATCTGATTTTTTATGCTTTTACTAAACAAAAATATCACCCCCTTCTTTTAAACTCTGGTATCTAATCGTTTAGGATTTAACCTTATCTCCCCTTCCTCCGCCGGCTGCTGGGTTTCCATTGCTTTTTTTTCACGGTGCTCTTCCGCAATAGCCATCCCCAAATCAAACGGCCGTTCAATCCAAGCCTTTATTTTAGCCTCCACCTCTAAATAATTCGTGCCATATTTTCTTCGGCTTGCGTCAATAACTTTATCTTTGTTATTCGTATACTCCTCCTTTGAAGGAGGGGGCAAAGACGCCCCCGAAAACGGCGCGCTTGTCATAGCGTCTATCATAAGCTTTACATAAAAATGAAACTTTTCCAAAGTAATCAAATCATTCTCCTCAAAAACCGGCGCAAACTCCGGCGCTAGAACCGCCGCATCCTGCGCGCCTAAAGTTAAAGCTACGATAGTGCCCACATTTCCAAAAATAGCGTTTTGAATAGGCTCCGACAACTGCGCCGTATATTGATGCGTTAAATGCAAAACGAAACGATATTTTCTCGCTTCGGACAAAATATCCGCAAACGAGTCCGACGCAAAGTTTTGGAATTCATCTATATACAAATAAAACGGCTGCCTTTCCTCCTCAGGCATATTCACCCTTTGGACCACTTCAAAAAACAAACGGGACACCAAAAGCGAACCAAGCAAATAAGCGTTATCCTCCCCAATTTTTCCTTTGGACAAATTCACCAAAAGAATCTTTTTGTTATTCATAATATCCTGCAAATTTATAGTAGAATTTCTCTGCCCTAAAATATTACGCATTGTGGAGGCGCTTAAAAACCTGCCCACTTTATTTTGTATAGGAGACAACGACTCCGTTATAAGGGATTGATTGCCTTTCATATCTCTAAACTCCTTATTCCAATACTCTTTTATGATAGGGTCTTTTACCTTATGAACAATATAGTTCTGATAATTTTTATCCGCAAAAAGGCGGGTAATGCCAAGCATCGTGGTACCCGGCACATCCAGCATAGTTAAAATAGCGTTATTCAAAAGGTACTCAAGACGGGGACCCCAAGAGTACCCAAATTGTTTAGAAAAGGCGGCCAAAAGACCCGATGCCATAAGGTTTTTTTGGCTGGGGTCCGCGCATTCCAACATATTTAGACTCACCGGATATTGGTAATCCGAAGGGTCAAATAGCACTACATCTTCAACGCGGTCATCTGAAACATTATTAAGCACAAAGTCCACCAGTTCCCCATGCGGGTCAATAACCCCAACTCCAAATCCTTTTCGCATATCCTGAATTATCATATTTTTGAATATGGTGGATTTCCCCGTGCCTGTTTTTCCAACCAGATACATATGGCGGTCGCGATCGGCGTTATCGTTTCTTATGCCAAATTTAACTTTTTTATCCCTAAAAGTGGTAACGCCGAAATAGGTGCAGTTCTCAGTAGGCAAATTTAGCGGGGGTTCTCCCCTGCTTGCTAAAGTCCATGAAATATTAGGGGTGTCCACTTTTGATGAGGGTAAATGAAAAATTGATGCGAGCTCCTCCGTGTTTAACAGCGCAATTTTGTCGGTGTGCAAGGTGCGCTTTTTAAAATCGTCCTTTATTTTCATTAAATCATCCCCCCAATCTGCGCTTTTTAGGCTGTTTAAGCTTGAGGTGGAAAACTGGCGGAACGACGCTGTTACTCCTCGGATAATGTTTTCCAACCGGTCCCTATCTTGCGCGAAAGCGGCAATTTTTATCTCCACTTCAAACCCCATTTTTGAAAGTTTGTTCCCTATTGCTTCAAGTTCAAGTTCTTTATCGCTTGAGAGCTTTGGCGCGCCGGACAAAGGTTTGGGGACAGGCAAAGGCGGAGGTTCGTTTGCAACCACCCTTTTTGGCACTTCCACAAAAACAATGGACAAAATTTCTGAAAAGGCGTCTTTAATAATTTCTTTTAGGGACAAGGTTACCGCTTTGGTACCTTCGGTAATTATTTTTATGTAATCATAGCCAGCCTCCTGCCAACCGTCGGGGATAGGGCGAACCAAAAACTGCAGCCATACTTCCTCTTTGTCGGCGACATTGCTCAAAGCGCTTGTTATGGCCGCCAGCGGGTCAACCTCAAAATCTCTAAAAGTTTTTATGGGAAACATTAAATCCTTAGATAAAATAAAATGTCCGCTGCGGGAAAAAGAAGGCACGGAAGAATCCGCAAAATCTCCGCTTTCGGTAATTTGGGCGTCGGGATATTGGGCATAAATCTGGCTCTCAACAAAACCGCGGATATGCTTTGGAACGGTACAGTAAAAACTTATACCGTCTTTGGTGGCGGCTATTTCAAAAGACACATGCTCCTGCTCGCCGGCATCTTCGCGCAATAAGCCGTGCAGGGAGGAAAAAAGCTGTTCGGCGGCAAGAGGCGCCGCTTGAAGTTCGGTATGTTTTTCAAACTGCATTTTGGGAACGCGGATATGCAAAGTTATGTTGTCAAATTCCACAAGCGAGGGCAGCCGCCTTTTTTTAAGAAGCTTAAATACAACAAAGGCGACCGCAGCGCCTATAAGTATGGCTGTAAAAACCAAAACCGTTCTCTCCATAGATTGCAACCTGTCCTTCCTCCCTCTCTACATTATACATAACATATTATAGAAACAGTTCCCTCAAATGTCAAACGATTGTGGGGTCTGACCCCATCCGCCATAAATAAATTCAAAATTCAACCTTCAAATGACAAATCAAATTAAAAGTTCCAATGTCCAAAACATCTGGATTTTAGGTTTTAGGGGTCTGACCCCAAAGGGGTCCCCCAAAGGGGTCTGACCCCTATAACTTTTTCAAGTAGATATGTCATATAAGTACCACTTCGGAAGTGGTACTTGTAAGTGGTACTTGTACCTCGCTCAGCAACAGCAAAAATACAAGCGCCGAGCTATTTTGGCCCGGCGCTTAAAGAAAGGAGAGAGAGACTTAATGTGTATTCTTTCACAGAATATTTCCAATGTCAAGCCCCAAAATTACCACCACATCCCCTCTTAAAAACATAGTGTCTTCATCTTTTACCACCGCCCTATCTTTCACTGTAGGTATCCCAAACATACCGCTTAATTTTTGGACGGTTTTAGAAAAAGGGTCGTCTGCCGCTAAAAAACTTTCATCATATTTTTTTTCAGTATTGCCCACATCCAGCAAAGTTATCCCGCTATTCTCCACCACCCTGCCGCCCCATCCAGCAAGACCGGAAATCTCCGCGCCGTTTAATACCAAAACTCTAAAATTTTCCTCGCTCACAAAACCCGCTAAAATATAGTTCTTCCAAAAGCCGTCAAAAAGCTCTTTATCCATAAAAGACTCGTTATCCAGCTCAAAAATCTTAACACTCTCCGTATCCGCCCCCCTAACAAAACCTAAAACCCTAAAAATTTCCGCCACACTCAAATTGGTTCTAACAAAATTTCTTAAAAATTTAACAACCGACGGGTTTGTATAAAGTTTAAGAGCGGTAACGCTTTTTCTAATATCCCTTAAATTAACCTCCCCAAACATTTTCCCCACTTCCAAAATACCGGACTCATCCACCAAAACATAAGAATCTAAATACAAAGCCGTCTGCTTAAAAACGCTTTCCTGAGAAAGTTTTACACTTCCTGTGAAAAAAGCGTGAGCCAAGTCCCCTTCCCCATACCTTTGCGCAAGTTCGATGTCTGCAAAAATAGGTAATTTAACCAAAAAATATCCTTGATTTTGCGGGTCCATTCTTAAAATATAAGCGCTTTTCAGGCGCGCGGGCGAAACAGCCACCTTATCCACTACCAAAAAGAGGATATTAATATCCTCTTTTCCCATCCACTCTTTGTTTTTATCAAACGCTCCAGAATTTGCGGAAATAAGCGGCGCTTTTGCGAATTTATAAAGAGAAAAAGAAGTCAAAAGGAAAACTGTTAAAACAAGGGACGACGCCGCAAAGAACAAAAGGCGAATTTTTCTTTTTACCTTTCTTGCGGCTTTAGACCTTCTCCAGCTAAACCCCTTTTTTCTTTTAGTGGCTATCTTTTTTGATTTTCGGGCAGAGCGAATCGTCATGTGGTCATATCTCAATCATTATTGTATACACCAAACTATACAGCGTCAACTTTTAATATTTGCGCTCATCTTCAAAAATCTCCATTACATTTTCTATCTGCTCTTTCTCAGCGCCCAATAAAATAAGCGCTTTTTGCGCCAATTCCCTTGCCGCCGCCTCCTCAGGCTCCACCACTTCTTTAACTCCCTCAATCACAAAATGCGCCGCCTCGTTTTCGCTGTGAACCCGTATAACAATTTTTATGCCGGGGTTCAAACGACGGGCTATTCTTAATATATGCTCATTCTCACTTTTCCCCGGCTTAGCTATAATTAAAATTCTCGCCTTTTCCAAACCCGCCAATCTTAAAATATCCTCATCCTCCGCATCCCCAAATATGTTTGCCGTTCCCCTGTTCCGCAGGTATTTTAAGTTTTGGTAGTTTATGTCCACCACCACATAAGGGTACTTCGCCAAATCCAAAATGCGCGCCGCCGCCCGCCCAACTCTGCCGTATCCAATAATAATGGTGTGCCTTCGCATTTCTTTTAATTCGTCTCTAGGCGCATAAATTGCCGCTTCATCCAATCTTATAAAAATCCTCTCATACATTTTTGGCAGTTTAAGTTTGGTTATTTTTCTTATTTTGTTATAAAACGCGTCCATCTTGTTAAACAAAAACGGGGTTAAGATAATGGTCGCTACCGCCGATGATATTATAACTTGAAAAGTACCGCTATTTAGCACATTTTTGTCAAGGCCTATTTTTGCTAAAATAAAGCTAAACTCGCCAATCTGCACCAGCCCAAGCCCCACAAAAAAAGCGATTTTAGAATGGTACCCCATATACAAAACAAGCCCAAAAACCACCGCGAATTTTATTATCAGAATAAGAAGAGAAACCGCAAGTATAAGAGGGATATGCGCGTATAAAAATTTAATATTTACCAAAAACCCAAGAGCCGTAAAAAACACCGCCGCAAAAATATCCCTCACAGACTTAATTTCGGAAAAAACCTCATCGTTCACTCCAGACGCCGCCAAGCAAACTCCCGCCAAGAAAGCGCCCAAAGCAAAGGACAAGCCAAGCGCCAAAGCGCCGAGGGCAAAAAGAACACAGAACACAAAACTTAAAAGCGTCATTAGTTCCCGATTATGCAAAAGAGCCAGCCTCACAAAAAGTTTAGGCGCAATCTTTCTGCCGATAATTAAAACCAGATAAAGAACGATTAAAGGTTTAAGCAGTATTATAATTCCACTCTTAAAAGATAGTTCCGCTCCCGAAAATAAAGGCAGCATTGCCATTACCGGCAAAACAGCGATGTCCTGGATAATAAGCCAACCCAAAAGAATTTCGCCCTGCAAAGAGTTAAGCGCTCCTCTTTCGGCTAGAATTTTAGCAACTACCGCGGTGGACGAAAAAGCTATTAACAAAGCAACAAAAGTAGATTCTCCTCTTGAGGTGTGAAGCAGTTGAGGAAGAATTAAAAATCCAAGCAAAGCGCTCATAATAATTTGCAGGATGCCCCCCAAAACAGCTATTTTATAAACCGAGCTTATCCGTTTAATAGAAAATTCTAGACCTAGGGAGAAAAGGAGCAGAGCGATGCCAAGCTCGCCAAAAAAGGATATAACGGAGGACTGCATAAAATTTTGGCTTGGGATATTGCCCAAAATAACACCTGCAAGCAAAAACCCCACCACCAAGGGCTGCTTTAAGCGGTAAGCGACAATACCGCCAATTAAAGCGGCGAAAAGGATTATGGACAGCTGAACAGCGATATCAAACATTGATTTCTTTTAAGTCCTGCCTAATTTTGCCTCGTACTCCACCCATTCTCCTTTCTCCGGATGCTTAAATCCTATTTTTTCGGCATGCAGGAGAAGGCGCGGGCACCATTTTAAATCCTCTTTATACCTTCTCTTATTCAAGTATACCCTATCACAAACTACCGGACAATTAATTGCGGCTAAATGGACACGAATTTGATGCGTGCGTCCTGTTTTTGGGATACACCGCAGTAAAACATACCCATTCACTTCTTTTGCGGGTAAGGAAAATTCGCTAAGAAAGGCGTGGGACTTATCCCCCAGCCTTTCGTGCGAATTTCCGAACTCATTCACGGCCAAAATGTTAAACTCCGTAACCGCATTTCTTCCACCTTCCACCACCGCCCATTTCATACGATTTTTAGGGTTTCTCCCAATCGGCGCATCTACTATAAACTTTTGGGACTTTTGGGGTCCGACCTCATCCGCCAGCTTCCGCCGGATGGCGGAGAGGGTCTGACCCCCATTATCATGCACCAAAGCAATATATTCTTTTCGCACAGCTCGTTCCTTAAATTGCTTTTGCAAATTCAAAAAAGCTTTTTCGGTTTTGGCAATAACCATAACCCCAGAGGTATCTTTATCCAAACGATGGACAACGCCCCGCCGCATCTCAAACTCAGATATACCTTTTGGGGGTATTTGGACAGTCAGTGGCGCAACCCCCACAGAGGATTCCAGCCAATCCATAACCGTAAGTTTTTCGCGCACGGTTTCCGCCCTGTTAACAACAAGCCCAGAGGGTTTATTGATAACAAGAATAAATGCGTCCTCATAAATTATGGAAGGGATAAGATTAGCCATAAGTATATTATATAACAAATAACTCTTTAACCTCGGGGGTTAAAGATTTATGACAAATGAGAACAAGTTAAACAAAGAGTGGTTTCGGGGTACGCTTTCATTCTAGCAGGGTCAATTTTTTTGCCGCATTTCTCGCATATACCATATTTTCCCGTTCTAATTCTCGCCAGCGCTTTCCCAACCTGCTCTTTAATCTTTTTAATAACACCTAATGTGAACATCGTTATCTCATGCGAAACATCCTCACCCACATCTCCAAGAATATCCGCGTTATCGGAATCTCTTCCAGCAACTTTATAGCTATCCTCCATATCAATAAGCTTTTCCTCTTTTTCAAGAGCTTCTTTCTTTTTAAGAAGCTGCGCCTTTATCCTATCAATTATCTGCTCTTTAATCATTTTGGAATTTTTTTCCTTTCTTGTCTCCATAATTATACCAATGACTGCCCAAACAAACAAACTCAAGTAAACAACCCATTCAAACAAATCCTTTTGCAAAAAAATAATAACAGTTAAACATACCAAAATCAAGCCCAAGTAGAACAAAAAACCGCTTAAAAATGTTCCAAAAAATCTGCTCGTTCCAGCCTTCTTTGCGCTCACTCCGAAAAAATAATTTTTTCTCAAATAAACTAAAAATCCCAGCATCAAAACAAAGATACCGGACAAAATAAGGGAATAACCCGAGAAATGCATTATTGCGTTAAACGCAAACAAAAGGCACAAAAACAACACAAAGGGAATAATAATAGTATCCCCCACCTTCTTTAATGACCATCTTTTAATTTTTACAAACAGAATAAGCAAAATAAGGCTTCCTAAAAATCCATAAACAGGAGCAGATAATATTCTAAATAAAACCCCGGCAAAGATTAAAAAAAAGCTCAAATCAAAAATATCCTCGTCAATAAACCCTTCCTCTTTTGCCAAAATCCAAAAGACATAAAAGGAAGGCGGGAAAGATATAATATATGGTAAAAGTTGGTTCATCTAGGTTTAGAATGTTTATTCATATTAATCATACCAACAACTGCAACAGAAATCCCTAAACCCCCCTCAAAAACCTCGGGGGTTAAAGATTTGTGACAAACTAGTCCAAAACAAGGTGCTTTATTTTCTCAAATGCTTTCTGGTGCTCTGCATTATCCTGTATAAAATTCTTCAAATTTTCATAACTTCCAAATCTATCCAGCATATAGGCCGTATCACTAACATTATATTTTTCAGGATTAGCGTATTCTATCAAACTAGAGTATGGGTACTTTTCTATATTGTCAATTTTCTTTACTATTCCGGAACTATACGGGTTTAAAATAATATATCTATATGTATGAATCAATTGCGCGTCGCTAACTACAGACACAGCCTTAAATGTCCCTTCAAATACATAGCCTTTCCTCTCGTTTTTAATATTTATATACCTAGTGTAACTATTTTGAAAATTTGCTATGAATCTTGAAATCCCAAAATCCATTTTTTGTTTAAGTAATAAATGTACATGGTTAGGCATCAAACAAAACCCAATGACAGCCACTAACTGTGGATTTTTCCTTAATTCCGCTAAAATAGAAGACTGCTGCGCAGGATGTAATTGCTTCAATCTGGAGAAACTAAAAGGAACTTTGGAAAACCTGTAATAATTAAGTGTATCAATAGCCTTAGCATAATTACTCTCCTCCAAAAACAACTTGTTTGGATAGATAGACCTATTTAATATATGGTAAAAACCATCATTTACAAACCTAACAAATCTTCTTGGCATATATTTTCTCAAATCTTTAACCCCCGAGGTTAAAGACTTTATATATTAATATACAACTTCACTTTAATAAAAGTAAAGCACTTATGAAAAACAAAAGGCGCTGGGAAGAGAGCTAAACCACAAGCTTCCTCCCCAGCGCACTGCGGAACCAAACTAATTAAGGATAAGGACTCTCCGCGGATACATGTAGTCCGCGTTCTGCGGATTGTCCAAACAGATCATTTCCACTCGCGGGAAAAGCTTTGTAATGCAAGGCTTCGCCCACGATTCATCGTCTCCCACAAGCGGAGACGAATCCATATACAAGTGCGCCACCAGCCCCTCTCCTACCTGCACAGGACTGTAACCGTTTGTGAGGGGCACACAACGCCATGCACCAGCAGACACCGAGCAAGCGTGGATAACAGCGGTAATACCGCCTCCCGTCTGAACCAGCAATGTCGTGTCATCGTACCACGACATTGCGCGAATACCCGCCTCGCGAACCGGTACTCCGCGCGCAATCGGGTATTCCGCGTTGGACAGAACCTTGCTGTACGCCAAAAGTCCGTTTGGGGACAAGGCAATCATCTGCCCCATAACATCCCCAATAATTCCGGACATGTCCCAACTATCCACAAGAGTTGCAGAAGAAAGCTCCCTGGAGCTATCCGCAACAAATAACCCAATTTTACTGCTTCCGGGGATAGCACCATAAAACGCCGCTTCCCCGTTCTCGGAAATGGCGGGCGCAAATCCTTCCCACGAATCCAACACAACAAAAACAAACCGGTCTTTTTCCCAAGAAAGCTGGGCGGAGTAAATTACATTTTGCCCC
>Ga0100394_1000554_pt1 | contig 31232 bp, 30 predicted proteins | sample CryGeymeta201518_FD_81549 | JGI IMG/M metagenome (GOLD analysis project Ga0100394, IMG submission 81549) | Groundwater microbial communities from Crystal Geyser aquifers in Utah, USA - Crystal Geyser metaG 2015-18 | ecosystem: Environmental > Aquatic > Deep subsurface > Groundwater | place: USA... | reverse complement strand
GTAAAAATATCCGCAAGGTACATTTGAAGCGGGTCTGATGATTTTTCACCGATTTTAAAAGCAGGAGTGGGGGTTGTAGGGGTCGCAATAATATCCACGCCCTCAAACGCTTTCTCTAAATCTTTTTTGAGCATCTCGCGCACAGCACATGCGCGTCCATAATATGCATCATAATAACCCGACGAAAGCGCATATGTACCGAGCAGGATTCTGCGACGCACCTCACGACCAAAACCCTCTCCTCGCGAACGCATATAGTCCTCTAGAAGATTCGTGCCGTCAACATGGTACCCATATCGCACGCCATCAAACCGCGCAAGGTTTGAGGAAACTTCTGCAGGCATCAAAATATAGTAAACAGAAAGCCCGTGTGCGAGCGAAGGCAAGGAGATTTCTTTCACTTCATATCCTGCCTTTTTCATTTGCTCAATGGACTCTTCAAAATTTTTCAACACGCACTCATCAACGCTTTTTGCATACACAAACTCTGTTGGTACACCGATTACTTTCGGAGACCTAAATTTCGGATGCGCGAAGTCGGCAGGATAGGACGTACTATCCATCGGGTCATGCCCTTTGATACAATCAAAAATAATTTCTGCGTCCTCTACAGTTTTTGCAAACGGGCCTGCCTGGTCAAGCGAGCTCGCCATAGAGATCAAGCCAGAACGCGACACACTGCCGTAGGTAGGTTTAAGCCCCACAACTCCACAAAAGGACGCTGGCTGTCGGATAGACCCTCCGGTGTCTGTACCGAGTGCTCCAAGACAAGCTCCCGCAGAGAGCGCCGACGCAGAACCGCCCGAGGAACCTCCGGGAACCCGAGTTTTATCGTGAGGATTTTTTGTAACTCTGAATGCGGAGTTTTCTGTGGAGCCACCCATCGCAAACTCATCCATATTTGTGCGACCGATAAACACAGCGCCTGCCTTACGAAGTTTCTTTGCCACAAATGCATCATATGTCGCCGTGTAATTTTCAAGCATCTTTGAGGATGCGCTTGCAATACGTCCTTTTATTAAAATATTGTCCTTTATCGCAATTGGGATTCCAGTCATCATTGTCGCGTTTCCACTATCTATCATTTTTTGCGCTGTCTCCGCCTGCGCGCGCACGTCGGAGAAAATTTCCAAATATGCGTTGAGATCACGTGTCTCATCAGCAACTTTCAAAACTGCTTCAGCAAGGTCAAGCACACTCATTTTTTTACTAATGAGAAGTTCGTGAGCTTCTTTGATTGTTAATTGTTTAGTGTCGGGAGTCATGGGGTTAAATGTTACATGTCAATTGTCAATTGTTCCTAAAGTATCTTTTTGACCGAAACACGATTACCTTCGCGCGCAGGAGCCTGTTTCAAGATATCCTCTGTGAAAATCCCCGGCTCGTGTGGGTTAGTATCCTCCCGCATAACATTGCGAAGTTCGCCAGCAGTTGTGGCACCAAACTCTGCGGTAACCTCGGTTACTTGCGACACATACGCCAAAACTTCCTCAAGGTCGTGCCTGATGAGTTCTTTTTCACTATCTGAAACTGCAATGCGTGCAAGACCAGCAAGATGTTCCACATCCTTTAGTTCAATCGCCATAGAAAACCATAATAACACAATGTTATGCCTCACGACTACTATGTCCGTATAATATACTATAGTATATTATACGGACATAGTACGTAGAGAAGGTTATTTGACCTTTTCCAAAAACTTTTGCTCGGTAAGAATAGGGACGCCCAATACCTGCGCTTTAGTATATTTTGAGCCTGGTTTTTCACCAATAATCACATAGCTTGTTTTTGAGGACACACTTTCGGCTATTTCGCCACCAAGGGCGCGTATTTTTTCTTTTGCTGTATCGCGAGACAATGTCACAAGTGTTCCCGTGAGTACAAATGTCTGCCCAGACAACTTTCCCAGCAAAGCTTCGCCACGGGGCATGCTTTTGACTTTTATCTGATGGAGAAGTCTGTCTAAAAGAGCGCTGTGATGTTCGTCGGCAAACCAGCCAGCGAGTGAACGCGCGACTACTTCCCCTACTCCATACACATTATTAAAATCTTCAAATTGCGCCTTGCGGATTTTTTCTATACTTCCAAATGCACCCGCAATATCGTGTGCTGTCTCCTCTCCCACGTGCTCTATAGAAAGTGATGTTAGGAACTTGCCTAGCGTGACTGTTCGCGCGTTATCAATCGCCTCTACTAAATTCTTTGCTGATAGCTCCGCAAAGCGAGGTAATGTAAGCACGTCACCAAGCGTGAGTGTAAAAATATCATCAAAGTTGCTAATAAGCTCGGCATCCAAAAGCGCGTCAATAACTTTGGGGCCACACCCGTCTACATTGAAGCATTTTTTAGAAACGAAATAATAAAACTTGCGACGCTTTTGCGAAAACATATTTTTATTCGTACAGCGGTGCGCCGATTGCCCGGGGATGCGTTCAATCGGGCTCGTAGTGCCGTCGGTTTCTTCTACAAATTTCGGAAACACAAACTTTTTCTCCTTGCCTGTACGCATTTCTTTTACCACAGCGACAATGTCAGGAATCACGTCTCCCGCTTTCTGGAGGATAACAGTGTCTCCAATTCGCGCATCCAGACGCTCAATCTCATCTTCGTTATGAAGCGTTGCGCGAGAAACTACCGAGCCCGCAACCGATACAGGGCGAAGGTGCGCAACCGGTGTCACTACACCGGTACGTCCAACCTGAAGTACAATGTCTTCAAGGACTGTCGTAACCTGCTCTGCGGGAAACTTGAACGCTATACCAAAACGGGGTGCCTTGCCAGTGTAACCGAGCGCGTCTTGGTACTCTTTTTCGTTTACTTTTACCACGACGCCGTCAATCCAGTAGTCTTCCTTTGATGCTCGCTTTTGCCACTTCTGCCAGAATGCGATTACTTCTTCAATTGTTTTACATTCTACAAAATGTTCATTTACCTTAAAGCCGAGTTTCTGCAAAAAAGCAAGTTCTTTTGTTTGTGTGTTTGGAATTTCTTTATCAAGGGCGGTTACATCATAAATAAAAACATCAAGCGTGCGTGCTTTCACAATGGCTGGATCAAGCTGGCGTATCGTCCCTGCGGCAAGGTTTCTCGGATTTGCATACGGCTCATGGCCGGCTTTTATCTCTTCTTTATTCAAACGCAGAAGAGTAGACTTTCCCATCCATACCTCTCCTTCAAAAACTCCCGAAACCTTCTCATGAAGTGAAAGCGGTACTGACTCAATCATTTTTATGTTTGCAGTCACATCTTCACCAACGATCCCATCGCCACGAGTTGCAGCGGTTACAAGAAGACCCTTCTCATATGTAAGCACAACCTTGAGCCCGTCAATTTTTAGTTCACACACGTATGATGGTGAAACTTTTTTTACCTCACTTGGACGTCCGGTTTCCAAGTGAGTTTCAAAGCTGGGAGCCTTTGCAAGCATATTCTTCACACGCGTATCAAACTCGCGCATTTCTTCTGGAGAAAAAGCGTCATTAAAAGACCACTGAGGAACAGTGTGTTCCACTTTTTTGAAACCCTTTAATGGCTCCCCAGCGACACGCTGTGATGGCGAGTCGGGAGTAATTAAATCAGGGTACGCTTTTTCAATAAGCACGAGCTCGTGCTTCAGCGCATCAAGAGCTTCGGGTGAAATCTCGGACTTATTTAATACATGATACAGGTACCTATGATGCTCAATGGTTTTCCGTAACGAATCTAGGCGCTCCATCGCCTCACTCTTTGTTTTCGAATCAGCTGGCAGTTCACCAGAGCTGTGCCGTGACACGCGTCCTGGACGCAAACTGTTATTTGTTGTATTCGCTCGCATATATTTAAAAACTAAATCCGAGTCCGCGTTCCACACGGCGAGGATTCGTTGACCCGCATGCATCGTTATACCCTCGTGCTTCTGTTGTTGTTGCAGTACCATTCCATGCGACTCTTATGTTAACGCATCCTCCGCTTGGAACATCGAGGTTAAACCCTGACCCTGTTGTGCTGTTTCCTGGAGTCCATGTAGCTGGAGCTATTGTCACACCAAAACAGGTTACGGGTGATACAGTTGTATGGATTTGATAATATAGCACGCATTCAAGCCCCTCATCTGCTGCAGAAAATGCAATTTGCGTCTGCTTCCAGAAGGACGCAAAAAGTAGCTCTTTGTAAGTGCGGTTATAAACACCAAAGCCTACAGCAAGCGCTACACTGCTCACCAAAATCGCTATCAAAAGCACCGCGCCTTTTTGTTTTGTTGAATTATTTTTCATTTTTATGGTATAGCCCATTTGAATAGATACTCAGATACTGTAATTGTACCAGTCTGCCCACCTGTCTTCCATTCCACAGTAGATGTGACTTTGCGTTCTGTTGTTCCCGAACCCACACTTGTTATCGTAATAAGGCGTGTAAATTGAGTTGCTGTTCCTCCGCTTTGTTCATAAAAGTCTCCATTGAGATACACAGGCTTCTGACCCGCAGTAGAAATATTGAGTGATGCTGAACTTGCGTTAACTGTATAATAGTATGGACTTGTTAATGAAAATATGTCAGATGCAGAACCAGCAAGCATGTCACTATCCCTTTCCTGCCTTACAACCTCTATCCCCTCCTGCGCAAGATTGATTGCAACCATTTGGTCTTTTGCATAATAAAGTTTGTGGAGCGCATCACCTATTAGCGAGATAGGTCCAACTACCGCAATGAGCAATATCGCGATAGCAACAAGAGTTTCGACGAGGGTGAACCCGCGATGGGCTGAATGTCGAATGTCGAATGTCGAATGTCGTGTCGGGCTGAAATTAGGAAAAACTGAATCCTGTATTTTAGATTCCATATTCCATATTCCATATTCCATATTCTGTTCGTTATTGATTATCATATGCGCGTTGTGTTACCGTTGTCTGAATTTTAAAACCAGATTCAGTAGTGCCAGAACCAAGAGAACCGTCAATAACAATAACCACCATTGGTTGTTCATTATCTGCCGACCCAACAGCGCTTCCAGAAACAATAAATTTTAAATTTGAAATAGTAATTTCCGTAGATGTAATTGGGGTTCCATCACGCAAAATACTGAAATTAGTATTATCCCAACTATAAGTCACTAAATTTTCATCCTGGTCCTTAAAGGTGAGAGAGCTTGATCCACCAGCACAATCAGTTGGAGCGCCTATTGCACCACAATCATATGATGACCCTGTCTTAATTCGTCGCGACATATCCTCAAGCGCGATATTAAGATTGTCGGCAGCAACACGCACCGAACGCGCCTTGCGGTCAGTATTTACTATTGATAGTAACGCGCTTGTTGCTATAAACATGATAATCGTAAACAAGCCAAGAGAAACTATCATCTCGACGAGAGTGAACCCACTTCTGGAACAATTGACCTTCGACAATTGACAACTGACAGCAGGTTTTCGCGCAGAGGAAACTCGTGAGTCAGATGTTCCATTTCCCAATCGCATCCTATCAGTTGTCAGTTGTCCGCGAAGCGGGGTCAATTGTTCACCTCGTATTTTGTTAATTGTTAATTGTTTCATGTCAATTGTTCTTACTTCATATTATTGAAGTGAAATTTGCCCAGCACTCGTTATACTTATTGTTGATGTTTTACCAGTATTTGAATCTGTTAGGATTATAGTTAGCAAACCCTTAGAAACTGCTTGTGATGTAGCATTCGCAATAAAAGCATCTGGATTCGGCCGCTCAAAAGTAACATTCGCGCCATATGTTGTGCCACAAGCTATTCCATCACACAAAAGACTGGTAACAGAGATTGAGTTCCCCCATTTTGTAGCATTATTTATAAGACCTGCATCTTCATTTATATCAAACAAATGATTGCCGTTAATATCTGCAAAAAATTTAAATCCGTTCCTGTTTAAGGCGTCCGTGTTGAGATACACTCCATACGGCACCTCAAATGATGCGCCAACTCTTTTTGTCCCCACCCCGTACACCTGCGCTTGGCGTAATGCGAGAACAATATCTTCGGAAGCATTTGCGAATAGCGCATTTGTGTTGTATCCACGATAATTTGCAAGAACTACACCGGTCAATACTGTAAAGATGCCGATTGAAACGAGGACTTCAACGAGGGTAAAACCGCGAGTACGCAGAAAACTAAAAACTGACAAATGACAACCCGCCTGCCATCGCCCGACTGCTTCCTTTGAGCGATAGGCAGTGGCGGACAGGCTGACAGCCCCATGATGACACATATGTTGTGTGTCTTTGCGATGAGATGCTCCTCTGTGGCAATCTAGGGCACATGGGTTGCTTCGTTCATTGCAATGACGAGTCGTCTGACTCATAAATGTTGTATGTTGAGTATGTTTTGTCATAAAAAAGTAATGAAGTTCACAGAGCCATCAAAAAAGTTCACTCCTGTAAAGTATACGATAAAAACAGCGAGAATAAGGAATGGCCCAAATGGGATTTCGCTTTGCATTGATAAGGGAACTTTTGGCTTTTGGTTTTGAGGCTTATGACTAGCATACGCACTCACTATGATGGCAACTCTTTGAGTTGCCATCATAGTGAGTGCGTATGCGGCTCCTATCCAAAACGCGAGCATAACAGCCGAACCACCGAGCGTCGCGCCAAGGAACCACCCTATTCCAAGCGCTAGTTTGCCGTCACCAAGACCGAGCCAGCGACCCTTTGATACAAACCAGAGCGCCCAAAACGGGAAAAATAGCATTGGCCCCGCGATAAGTGTCCAATAATATGGAAAATGTAATAGTCGCTCAAAGCTTGCCAGTGTGGACCAAATAAACCAAAAGAGAGAAAGTAGCGCAGAAAAAATGGCTAGCCCATCTGGAATAATCTGATGTCTCATATCATAGACCGCAATCACCAAAAGTGTTGAAAAAATAACTATCAAATACGCAGACTCAATTGGTGTTTTCTGTAATAAAAATACAGCAACAAAAATGATGCCCGAAAGAATTTCAACTATCGGGTACTGCCACGAGAGACGCACGTGGCAATCTGCGCAACGACCGCGTGAAGCCAAAAAACTAAAGACCGGAATGAGCTCCCGCCATGTGAGCGTCCTTCCGCACGAGAAACATTGCGAGCGACCCGTAAGCGGTGAGGTCCCGCTGTTGTAGCGATAAATAACGACATTCAAAAAACTACCGATGATGGTGCCGAGAATAAAGACAAAAATAAGGGCAAGAATTTCCATACAGCCATTTTACCACAAAACAAAACACTCGCCGAATATGGCGAGTGTTTTGAAATCAATGTGCGTTATATTACAACACACTTTTACTGAATTAGTCTGCCCAAGAGTCTGCGATCGAGCCGTGAATTTAGTAATTCAAAATCTGCTGATTCGTGACTGCCTCCATTAACCTAGCATGCTACACCAGTAGCAACAGCTGCTTTCCCTGTTGAAGCACCAGTTGAGTCAACACACCAGTAGGTATTTGCGCCATCTGCAACTTTCAATTGAACAGAAACTACCCACGCAGATGTTGTAGAGCCACAGAAGCTTGCTCCCCCAGATGCGGTAATCGCTGCATTAACAGCCTTGTTAATAACAGCTGTATCAGGAAGTGTAGTTGCAAAAAGAGAGCTTGCTGTTGGCGATGTACATGAACGAGCATTTGCCGCCGTTCCATATCCATTAGGCGTTCGCCCATCATATACAAGCTCAGCTTGTGCTCGTATGTTTGCCAGGTTTGCCTTGATTGCTGCATTCGCTCCTTTTCCGCGCGCGCTGTTGAGTGACGCGAGAACAACAGATGCAAGGATACCGATGATTGCGATAACAACCAAGAGTTCGATAAGTGTAAAACCTTTTTGTTTCATATTTTTATAAACGAATAATTAAACTTAATAAAAGCTATACTAATCCTTATAATGACGACCGAGGAGCATATTAGTGAGTAATCTCACTCACGATGTCTGAGGGCTGTCATTATATATACTCATATATTAGCTCATAAGCTCGGAAATAAAAAGTAAACTTTTTATTTCCCTCGCCTTACGTCGCTAATAAATTTCTATTCAAACATTTTGTGAGAGAGAGTGGCATGGCCATCGGCCACCCTCTCTACCACACCCGTATATTGTACCACCTATACTATTTTTAATGCAACAAGGTTTATACACAATTGACATTTGACCAGTGACAATTGAAGGAATGCAAATAAAGGAAGGTCGGGTCTTGGGGATGGGCTCATAAATGCCCTACCTTGGATGCGGGAGTAGTTTTCCTTCAGCAAACGACTCCCTGTCAAATATCCGCGTAGCGGTGTCAGTTATCAGTTGTCGGACGCGCGCGAAGCGCGCGGGTGCTACACATTCCCCGCAATCTGGTAAATTGGAACAAGGACAGATGCAAGCACTCCACCAACGCCAATACCTAATGCCACGATCATTGCGGGCTCAATCATAGAAATCACCGTATTAATAGCATTCTCAACTTCCTTTTTGTAAAAGAATGAAAGTTTTTGAAGAATGTTTCCAAGCTCACCTGTTTCTTCTCCAACCTTTACCATCTGAATCATCACGTTGGGAATTTCCGGGTGCCTCATGAGCGTCGCCGAAAGCGGCGCGCCACCTTTTACGGCGATAACCGATTTCTTGAGAATGTTTTGATAAATTTCATTATCAACAACCTTTCCAGTAATTTCGATTGAACGCACCATAGAAATACCGTTGGCAAGCATCACATGCAGATTGTCTGTAATACGTGACAAATATAGTGTCCGATAGAGATTGCCTATGACAGGGAACCAGAGCTTTGTGTGCGCGAGAAATGTTGTTCCACGAGTAAAACGCCATACAAAAAATAGGCCAGCTATAATAACCATTGCTACAAACACGCCATAATTGACCATTAATGAACTTATCTTTATAACGATCGTAGTATAAATAGGCACTTCCTGTCCGCTCTGTGTGATAATGTCCGAAAGTTTTGGGATAACAAGTGTTAGCATAAGAACCATAACTACTACGAATGTAAAAATAACAAAGGCGGGATAGATGAGAGCTCCTCTAACCTTTGACATAAGCTCGTACGAGCGCTCCATATAATCCGCTAGAGCGCCAAAGGTTTCTGAAAGCTTGCCGGACTCCTCGCCACCGATAACCATATTTATATAAAAATCCGAAAATAAACTTGGGTGCTTGAAAAGAGCGCCAGAAATAGGAACACCGTTTTGAATGTCGTCGGAAATCTCGGTAAATTTTTTCGCGACAAGCGGATTTTCCGCTTCGGTGGCAATCAGACGGAATGTTTTCAATGCAGGAACGTGCGCGTCTAGAAGCGTTGCGATCTGCCGTGAAATAATTGACATTTCCTTCGTTGAAACACGATTGAAAATGTTGATATCAATCTCAAAAAGGTTTCTAGAGTCAGCAGAGCGTACTGAAACCACCACAAGGCCACTTCTCTGGAGCGCATTTACAGCAGAATCCTGATTCTGCGCGTCAATACCGCCTGATGTTTCTATCCCCTCTTTGGTAACTGCTTTGTATATAAATAGCATGGCTGATTTTTAAGGAGTGAAACGACTTTTAAAATCGTCACCGAGCACCATCGTGTTACAATAATTATAGCATCATATCTATTTTACTGGAACAAACTACATTGTAATACTATATTTAGTGGTGATGGTGCTCTCGGTCAAGAAAATATATTCGCATTACTCATTATTTTCTACGACTGCAACATCCTTTCCAAACCTTTAGGATTAAATGAAAATAGAAGCGCAGTTTCCAGAGTAATTTCACCCTTAAGCACTAACTCTGACAAGCTCCTATTCATATCAATCATACCATCTTTCATTCCTGTTTCAATAATAATATCAATTTCATGCGTACGACCTTCGCGAATTAGGCTTGATACTGCGGTATTGTTTATTAAAAGTTCATACGCTGGGATAAGCCCACCTGAAATACGTGGCACAAGGCGTTGCGAGAAGATCCCCACTAAGCTTTCGGCAAGCTGAACACGAATCTGCGACTGCTGATCCCCAGGGAACGAGTCAATAATACGGTCAATCGTTTGCGATGCGTTGTTTGTGTGAAGCGTGGAAAGAACAAGGTGTCCCGTTTCCGCGGCTGTTACCGCAGTTGAGATTGTTTCTAGGTCTCTCATTTCACCGATCATAATCACGTCTACGTCTTGGCGGAACACTGATTGAAGACCTGACCTGAAATCTTTGGTGTCAATGCCAACTTCGCGTTGGTCAATGATTGCTTTTTGAGAATTGAACAAATATTCTATTGGATCCTCTATTGTCACAATATGTTCCGCGCGTTCGCGATTGATAAGCTCCAGCATAGACGCGAGAGTCGTGGATTTGCCCTGCCCAACAGGCCCAACCACAAGGAAAAATCCTTGCTTCTTTCTTGTGAACATTTCTAGAATAGGCGGTAGATTTAGCTCGCTGATTGTCTTGACCTGTATTGGAATGGCGCGAAGAGCGATACTCACAGCATTTTTCTGGTAAAATGCGCTTCCGCGGAAACGGCCCTTGTTATGAAAATCATAAGAAAAGTCAATTTCCTTGTCTGCGAGAAAACGCTCTTTGAAATCTGGAGTGATAATTTGTGTAAGCACCCCCATTGTGTCTTCAGGAGTCAGCACTGCTAAATTCATCAAAGGCACCAGATTTCCGGAAACACGAAATGTTGGGTAATGCCCTGCAGAAAGATGAATATCTGAAGCACCATCGGATATTGCGCGAGCGATAATCACCTCAACTTCTTCTTTGTAATTACGATTTGTCATATATATTAATCAACCTTAGCAAATGATTCCTCTCCGCCAAGAACAACCATTACTTTTTCTACAACCTCAGATGGAGTCGCGGAAGCTTTTATTACATAGCCATTTGCTCCTAGAGTGCGTCCTTTTTCCACATCCGTTGGTTGCCCAAGATTTGAAAGCACAATAACTTTTGCGTTTGGCGCAAGATTTTCGCTCTTTATTATGCTCAGGAGTTCAAAACCATCCATGGTGGGCATCACAATATCAAGAAGCATTATGTCTGGGATGATTCCACCCTTTAGTTTGTTTAGCGCGTCAACGCTTCCAAATGCCTGAATAACATCATACCCCTTCTCCTTGAATTTAAATGTGTACATATCAAGAAGAAACTTGTCGTCGTCAACAATAAAAATCTTTTTAGGCGTTGTGTTTGGTTCCATAATAAGTTTATTATACCACCGCGCAGTCTTTAAGCAAAGACTGCGCAACATTTGACATGTGACCACTGACGTTCACCAGATTCTTCCTTGGTACATTTGACGGGGTTCGTGCCAGGTTTTCTGTCCGTGAAGCGGTGCCAAATGTTACTTGTTACTTGTTCCCCTACAAAGTATTTATCTCCTGGAATGGCACAAACCTATCCATACTCTTCAAAATTGCATCCTCTTTCATGGAGATCATGCCCTTCTTGCGTGATGCCTCACGCAAGCTAACCTCCGTTGGTTCAGCCAAAATTATTTTCTCAATATCCTTGTCAACATTAAACACCTCAAATACCGCAAGGCGTCCTTTTGTTCCAGAGGAACATTCAGCTATTGGAACCGTCTCAAAAAGCGGTCTTCCGATATCTAACATTCTCTTAAACTCGTCTGGAAGATCATTGAACTGCTTCTCAACTATAATACCGATAGCTCCATCATTTGGAACTTCCATTTCAGCTCCTTGGCAAATTTTTTTAACAAGACGCTGAGCGACAGAAAGTATCAATGTTGGCGCGATGAGATACGGATCGATACCCATATCTATTAAACGCGGAATAGCGCCAATGGCTGTATTTGTGTGAAGTGTAGAAAGCACAAGGTGCCCAGTGAGTGCAGCTTGAATAGCAAGCTGAGCTGTCTCCGCATCGCGTATTTCACCAACCATTATGATGTCTGGGTCCTGGCGAAGTGTAGTGCGGAGGCCTGTTGCAAAAGTATATCCAATCTCAGGACGAACTTGAGACTGACTAATGCCACCCATATTGTACTCAACAGGGTCTTCCAAAGAAACAATGTTTTTTGTTTCTTTATCCAACTCGTTCAGCATAGAATATAGTGTTGTTGATTTACCAGAGCCGGTTGGGCCAGTGATTAGAATAATTCCATACGGACGTGCGAGCGCGTTTTTCACTAACTCAAGGTGTTCAGGACGAAAGCCAATACTATCAAGCTTTTGAACACCTTTTTGCGTGTCCAAAATACGCATTACAACTTTTTCTCCGTAGTATGTTGGAAATGTTGAAACACGGAAGTCAATTTTACGTCCATCAATGCGCGCAGAAAAGCGTCCGTCCTGAGGTTTTCGTTTTTCATCAAGCTTTAGAGACGCAAGGATTTTAATACGCGCAACAACGGAGTTATGAACATTTGTTGGAAGTACGAGACTGGTAAAAAGCTCTCCATCCACACGGAAACGCACACGCACATTTTCACCAGTGTGTTCTATGTGCACATCAGATGCTCCACCTTCGGTCGCGTGTCGCAATATAACAGCAGTAATCTTTGCAACTGGCGCGTCCTCCACAACATGCGCTTCCTTTTTGGCTTCCGTGCCAGCCTTCTCTTCTGGCTTTTTTAGTAACGCTTCCTTGTCTACGTCTTTGATATCAACTTCAAGCTCTGAGAGAGCCTTTGTAACCTCGCCAGTAAGTCCACGGTAACTTTCAAGGATCACTTTCAGATCATCGTTTGAAATGAGAAATATTTTAAACGGCATACCGAGTTTTGTCGCGATGAACTGCAAAGCGTCGCGCGCCTCGATATTTTCCGGGTCGGTAATGCCAATTTCAAGCACTTCATTCACAACTCCAATGGGCACAAAACGATAATACGACGCGGAGTCTTCGGGAATATATTTCAATATTTCAAAATCCACGCCTTTTCCTTTCAAGTCGCGCGTTGGTAGGTTGTAATAAAACCCGCGACCCTTTAGAATATTATCCTTGGTCACACCCGCCTTTGTGAGCACGTCCTCTACGCTCGCTCCTTCATTTAGGCGCGCTGAAAGCTCGGTAATCGCTTCCTTTTTTATAATCCCGTGAAGCGCTAATGTGTCAAGGATTGCCATAATAATTAAATGCCTGTGTCAAAGTCGCCGAGCAAACCATCTGGGACCGGTGCTGGCTGCGTGCTGGTTTGTTGAGTTGCGCTCTTGCCTACCACTATCTCCTGTGCCTTCATTTTTACTTTCCACTCGGGTTGAACGAATGGGTTATCTCGTCCTACCACCTCTTCAGGTATGGATACAGAAAAATTTTCAAGATTGCTGAATGCAGGCATATCAAAAAATACCTTTGAGCGCGATATGGCGTCTGAGAGGTCTGTAAGATCCTTCACTGTGGCGTCAATCTCAACGCCAATAAATGCTGTTTGCTCCGCTATCCTCGCAACCGATTGAACAGAGGTTACAATTTCGGTGTCTTTTTTAAATAGAACAAAATACCCAGCGACAAAAACTCCGGCAATAACTGCCCCAGTGAAAATATTTACTATCAGCGATTTTGTTTGTTCTTGTTGCATATGATTATTTTAAAGAGTAAGTCTCTATTGTCATAGAGTACTGATACGTTGGGAAAAGTGGCGCCCTCGGAGCTGATGCCGAGGTATCAACTGCAGTCGGCGAAAACGATAGAGAAACAACATCAATCACACCCAAGCTTTTCTCCATATCATCAAGAAACGCCTGAAACGTTTCAAATGTGGTCATAAATGAAAAACTTGCCTTCGTCGCCGCGTATTTTCCTACTGTAGGTGTCCCACTCTGGGTAATTTGTTGCGCCAACGAGCCCTGCGCTTTGTCTATCTTAGAGCCCAATGACATCACGTTAACGAGACCCTGTAATGCCGTGACTCCAGAGGATGCTCCTGCGCTTACTACACCGTTGACAGGCTCCTCAACTTTAATATCAGACAAAATAATTTTATTTTTTCTTCCGATGTATTGCATGTTGTTTGCAAAGCGAATAGGATCAATTGTTTCAGGAAGAAAAACATCAAACCTATCCATGCCTGATTTTTCTATCCCACCGAGTTTTGTTTTTGTTTCATCAATCAACATCTTTATTTCCTTCGATTGACCAAGAACACTTGTGAGTGATTCAATATCTCCACGAAGCTTCGCATTTAGATTGTATGCTGGCAAAACATACAAAAACGCGAAAACTATGGAGAGTATGAGAATTACGAATGAGATAATTGGTTTAGTCATGATTGTATAAAAATATTACCAAAATTTAAACTTTAGCCAGAGTTTTCCTAACATAGACGGCTCCGATGTCTCAGGTGTTAATGTTACTCCGCTAGGCTGTTCCGTCGTCCAGTCACCCGACAAACTGTCTGTCACTGTTGTTTGCGAAACGGACTCTGAATCTGCGACATCTGTCTCTGCAACATCTTCTGGTATTGAAGACGAGGCTGTCTTATCTTCAGAAACTGACGGACTAACGGATGGGGTTGATTCCGTAGCAGATTTCTCAACTTGTGATTCAGTGTCTCTCGACCCGTCAACATTTTTGGTATACAAAAGAAAATCCGGTTTAAACACCATCACAAGTCTAAATTTTATACTGCCAAATTTTGTAAGAGCGATATTGTCAATTGAAAATTCTAGAAGCTCATCTGTTTTGCCACTAAGAACATCTGCCTGAAATGCTAGCGAAGCGTAATTTTTCGCTTCGCCTTCAAGGTCCAGTGTAGCTCCTCTAGAATCGCTCTTGAGCGAAAATTTGTTATACAAAATACTTTCTGTAGTGTTGTCTGACAAAAAAACAAACACTGGGGACACGACTCTGTGCGCACTGAGAATATCGTTGGCAAGATCAACACGAGCGCGAAAGACTCTCGCCTCCGCGACCTCCGGCACATCTTTAAATTTTTGTTTAGCCTCGCCTATCTCTGTCGTTTTTTCAACAATCACTAAATTAAGCTTGTTGTTGTAATAATACAGCCCGACAAACGAACCCGCGACCAAAACAAAAACTATTCCAGCAAGCAACCCTATCGCGCTTTGCGGACGACGTCGCTCCAAAAAGGACTCCTCGCGAACGAGCGATCCTTTTGGTATGAATGAAACCTTTGGGTTAGAGCCGTCCATATTTATATTTATTATACTACACTTTAATGTTACTCTTCCAGTCCTTTTAGCGCAATACCAACCGCAACTGCAAAGTTGGGGCTAATTTCTTTTATTGTTGTTGCCAAAAATGCTGGCGAGTCCACGCGACTAAGCGGATCGCCGACAGAAACAGGAACATTCTTGAAATTTTGAGCAACAATTTTTTCAATTCCTTTCAAGCGCGCGCCACCTCCAACCAAAATTATTTTCTCAAGCTTAGTGTTGTGCTTGTGTTCATAATTTTCCGCAAATCGCGCGGCTTCGTTCATTATGTTTACCAGCAAAAGTTCCGAGACAGCTGAAACATCACGACCTTCTGCGTCACCAATCATTCCAACTCTGCATTTTATTTCCTCTGCCTTGTCAAAAGTAATCGCCTGCGCGCGAGAAAGACCGAGTGTGATATCTTGCCCGCCAACAGCTATTACATGTGACCCTCGGACAACACCTTCGTTTATAATAGCGAGCTTTGTGCTTCCCGCACCAATGTCTACTACAAGTATTGGAGACATATCACTACCAACAACCGAGCGAAGTGTGCTAAAAATTTCAATCTCAAAATGTGATGTTCCGCCTGGGATCTGCGCGCTTCGTTTAACTAATTCATATTTTTTGATAACTTCATTATGAATTGCCGCAATAATAACTTCTATATTGCCAACTATTTTTGCTGTATCTGGTGATGCGTTTGCAATCGGTTCTATTTCAGACTTTCTTTTTGGAAGAACCCACCAATCAAGAGAAACCTCGGTAATAGGCACAGGGATATGTCGGCGAGCTTCTAGTGGAATCATTGAGTCAAGATCCTTCTTCACAACATCAGGCAACTCTACTACAGTAAGAAAGCTCGCGCTAAAAGGAATAGCGATAAGTGTGTGGCGCGCGATTATACCCGATTCCTTTAAAAGGTCCCTGAGTGCCTCTGCGACTTTTTCAGTAGGAAGATTTGTCGCCTGCCCTACTCCTGCGCCTGCCATCGGCCCAAGCGCTATCTCACCATAATTTTTTAAAACTATTTTCTCTTCCACTTTTTCAAGCATCACAACCTTAATAGAAGAAGATCCGATGTCAATACCCAAAACAGCACCCTTGTGTCCTCCTCCAAAAACATGCTTGATTGATTCTAAAGATAAGACCATAGTGATATATACTAATAGTATAACATACATCACATATTTCTGTTCATATAGTTATCCACATGCGCTATTTATTATCAATATTCAACTCAATAATTGACGCCATTTTCCCGATGGAGTGCGCAGGTTGCGGAAGGAACGGCATTCTATTGTGTGAGACATGTATAGAGAATACTCAAAGGGCTCCTCTGCCCGAGCATGCGTTCATTAATGCTATTTTTGATTACAACAACAAGACAATCAAACGCGCGATATGGAGCCTCAAATACAAAAATGCGCGCGGTTTTGCAGAAATATTTGCTCCTTACTTATACGATGAAATAATAGGCGCTCTTGGCAACGAGCTATTTATTTCTGGCGGAGAAAATATTTTACTTGTGCCTGTTCCTCTCCATAAAAAACGCCATCGTGAACGCGGGTACAACCAGAGCGAGCTTATTGCGCGCGAGATTTTAAAACTAGACATAGCTCATATCTTTTCTTACACTCCTGAACTACTTGTTCGCATAAAAGAAACAAAGCAACAGGCGAAATATGAAAAAAGAAATATGCGTATTAAAAACCTACGAGACGCATTCCACGCGCCTGAAACTTTGAAAGCGCGAGGGAAAGTTGTAATTCTCTTGGACGATGTCACAACGACTGGCGCAACACTCGTTGAGGCCAAGCGCTCCATTCGCCATCTCCGCCCACGCAAAGTCATTGCATTTGCGGTGGCGCACTAGCGCGTCTCCGCCAAAATACAATTTGTTCGCTACACCGAGTCCAAGACACAAATCTGCTAGCTCGTTACCGTTTCACTCGCTGTGCTCGTGTCGGCTCCGTCCTCCGAATCTCGCCGTCACACAAAGACCCACAATAATAAAGCCCCTTAACGGGGCTTTATTATTGTGGGTTGCGGAGACGATGAGATTCGAACTCATGAGAGTATTGCTACCCTGCCTCGTTAGCAGTGAGGTGCCTTCGACCAGCTCAGCCACGTCTCCCTATAACATTTTGTAAACAAAATGGTTTAGCCATACATTCTTCAAACCTTTCAACAAAGCAACCTTATCATATTTCCTTAGGTTTTGCTACAATATTACCTATGCGCCACAACCTAACGATTACTGACAAAATTCTAGCAAGGACACTTCTTTTGATTATCCCAAAATGGATCACTCCAAATATTATTTCGTGGCTCCGCTTTTTTAGTGTGCCGTTCATTGGGTACTTCTTGTGGAACGAAAATTATGTCGTCGCTCTACCGCTGTTTTTCATATCAGCATTTTCTGACGCAGTGGACGGCTCGCTCGCGCGCACGCGAAACCTTGTTTCAGGCTTCGGAAAAATGTTTGACCCTCTTGCAGACAAGCTTCTTGTGTCCACAGCGGTAATAATACTTATTCCTCGATACCTCGGTTGGGAAATCGTTCTTGCCATAGTTGCCATTGAACTTACTCTCGTCGGAAGCGCCTACTTGCAAAAAACTTACTATGGAAAAATTGTTCAAGCAGAAAACACAGGCAAGCTAAAAATGATTCTGCAATCACTCGGTATTGGCGCGTTACTAGTACACGCGCTATGGAGCATTCCGCTATTCCTCGCGTTTGCAACATACGCTTTTTACGCGGCAATCTTTTTTGCTCTTCTCTCTCTTGTAGTATATCGCGCAATCTAGTGAATAGAATGTTGAATGTGGTATATTAGCCATGTTGCCTAATAACTTTTCTGTTGCAGTTTCTTGTTTTTGACTACGATTTGTCCAAAATTATTAAAAATATATAGATGTTCCTCATAATTTTAGACTGCATATCGCTCAAAAATAAGAAACTTCACTACGAAAATTGTTATGTAACAAGGCTATTGAATATGCCGAGATTCGACAATCGTATTTTTTTCTGATTCATCTTCTGTATTCAATATTCTATATTCTATATTCTACCAACATGAACCGAACACCATACACACCAAAAGATTTCGCATGGGCAAAATGGACAGCAAGCGACATCAAAAAACTCGTACCCAAAATACTTGCCGAGAAAAAAGCTAGACTTTCTGTAATTAAAAAAGTCTCTGCGTCTAAACGCGATTTTGAAAACACTATTTACGCGCTTGAGTCGTCTGACTACGGCATTTCTGAAACAATTTTTAAAATTGATCTTCTTCAAAATGTTTCACCAGAAAAATCTATCCGCGACACCGCAAAACGCGCCATTGACACTATACAAAACAAAATGATTGCGATTGAACGCGACCCAAAGATTTGGCAGGCGCTCAAAGACTATGAAAAAGGCGTATGGCGCAAAGAGCAGAGAAATTTGGACAACGAAAGCAAAAAACTTTTTCGCGATATGTTTCTCAACTATAAACGTCTTGGATTTGATTTGCCACCAATCAAGCAAAAGCGCGTGAAAGAACTTTCCCAACGTCTCGCAAAGGTTTCAAATGAATTTCGCCAGAACATCAATGCGTACGATGACCACATACTAGTTACAGATGATGAATTGACGGGGCTTCCAGAGCGATACAAGGCTGGTCTAAAGCACACAAAAGATGGACGATATAAAGTGACTCTCGCCTACCCAGAACATCACCCGTTTATGGAGCTTGCAAAAAATGAGACGAAACGAAAAGAGCTTGCGGAAAAAGCGCTTCAAAAAGGTGGTAATAAAAATATGAAGGTGCTCGCAGAGATGTTAAAGATTCGCATTGAGAGAGCGCATCTTCTCGGTTACAAAACACACGCAGACTACAAGACCGAGCTAAGGATGGCAAAATCTGGCGCCCGCGCAATTGCATTTGAACAAGACCTTCTGAAAAAAGTTGCAAAAAGAGGAATGGAGGAAATAAATATACTCCGTGAGCTAAAACGTAAAAAGACCAAAAACAAAAAAGCTATGCTTCATTTTTATGATATTGCTTTCTATAGCCATGAGCTACAAAAGGAAAAATTTAATTTAGACAGTGAGGAAGTACGCTCATACTTCCCTCTTTCACGTGTTTTAGACGGAACTTTTAAAATCTACTCAACACTGTTTGGAGTAAAATTTGAAAAACTGACTGACTTCTCACTCTGGCATCCAGACGCATCGTTATATGTAGTCAAAACACTCAAAGGTGAAGTGCTTTCATATTTTGCGCTTGATCTATATCCCCGAGATGGCAAGTATGGGCATGCGTGTGTTAACGACGTGGTAAATGGTAGGAAAACTTCATTTTCTGGAAACGATTACTTCACCCCGTTTGGCACTATGATCACAAATTTCCCAAAACCAACTAAAAAGAATACTTCATTACTTTCACACGGTGAGGTTGAAACATTTCTGCATGAGTTTGGACACATGATACACCATTCGCTAACTACTGCACGTTATGCTTCGCAGTCAGGATGTCATACTGCATGGGACTTTGTGGAAGCTCCGTCTCAAATGCTTGAGCATTGGGCATGGGACAAAAAATCTCTTGCACTTTTGTCTGCACATTACAAAACTGGCAAACCTCTTCCACGAGAGATTTTGAAAAACCTATTATCTAGTAAAACACACATGCTCCGATACGGCATCCTACGACAGATAATACAAGGAATGCTTGACCTCACACTTCACACCAAAAACAAACCACCAGAACCCGCGAAACTTTATCGCGACCTTATTAAAAAATACACAGGTGTAGTACTACCTAAAGACGCAATTTTCCCCGCAGGGTTTGGACACCTAGACGGATACGACGCTGGATACTACGGGTACCTCTGGTCAAATGTATATGCAGCGGATATGTTTACTCGTTTTGAAAAAGAAGGAATTATGAGTAAAAAAGTTGGAGCGGACTACAAAAAATGGATTCTAGAAAAAGGCGGGAGTATGGAAGAAATTGATTTGGTAAAAGGGTTCCTCGGACGCGCGCCAAACAACAAAGCGTTCCTAAAAGAAATTGGCGTAAAATAACAAAAAGAACAGACATGATACAATATCGCCATGAAGAATGGCGATATTGTATTTTCTGGAACCCTACTTGAAACGATTTTTCGCCTCACTGAACCACAGAAAAAAGGACTTGCGAAACTTGGCATCTTAACCGCTGAAGACCTTCTTCGCTATTTCCCCACGCGCTACACTAGCATTGCGGAAATAAATAACATCGCCAATCTCATGAGGGGCGATACTGCAACAATCTACGGTCGTGTCGCATCATCAAAAACATCAAAAGGTTTTCGTACAAAAATACCAATGACGGAAGCTGTTATTGAAGACGGGACAGGACGCATTAAGTGTGTGTGGTTTCATCAAGCGTATATCGCAAAAATGCTTGTACCAGAAATGATGGTGAAGCTCTCTGGGCATGTGGAGGAACGCGGTGGAGTGCCTTATCTTGCAAACCCAGAGCTTGTCCGCACAAATGAGCTCCCACTAGACGCCAGTGGCTCACTTTTTGAAGGTGAGAAGAAGACACAATTTTATCCAGTGTATTCAGAAACAAAAGGCATCACATCTCGTTTCATTTATCATCATATTCAGAAGGTCTTTAGTAAGGGGGCATTAGATCATATTGTTGACCCAATTCCAAAAGAAATTCTCACAAAGTATAATCTCCCAACCATTACAACAGCGCTCGTATGGATTCATGCTCCGCAAAAAGAGACGGATGCGCAGTCTGCGCGCAAACGTTTTGCATTTGAAGAAGTTTTTATGATTCAGCTCACGCGTCAGCGTGAACGAGCTCTCACAAAGGAGCACAGTGGATTTATAATTGAGCCTGAGGAGAAAGCTCTCGCTAGTTTTACTTCGCGCTTTCCTTTCAAACCTACAGCATCGCAAGAACATGCGCTCAAAGATATTTTTTCTGATTTTAAAAATGGTGTACCAATGGCGCGCCTACTTGAAGGAGACGTTGGGTCTGGGAAAACATTTGTAGCAGCTGTATCCGCATACGCAGTCGCAACAACTCCTCCACACGATAATAAATTTGGAAATCTTCAAATTGCGTACATGGCGCCAACGGAGATTCTTGCGGAACAACATTTTAAAAGTTTCATAGAATACTTCCGTGGTCTTCCGATTGAAATCGGGCTTCTCACAGGGAGCGGAGCTAAAAAATTTCCATCTAAGCTTGCCCCAAACGAAGCGACAAAAGTTTCAAGAGCCCAGCTTCTAAAATGGGTTGCGGATGGCAAACTTCCAATTCTAATCGGCACACATTCGCTAATTCAAAAAAGTGTAGAGTTTAAAAACCTCGGTCTCGCTATTGTGGACGAGCAACATCGCTTCGGCACACTGCAACGTGGTAAGTTGGCTAAAAAAGACATCGTTATCCCGCATTTCCTTTCAATGACAGCGACGCCAATTCCACGCACCCTTGCGCTCACCATTTATGGCAACCTGGACCTCACACTTTTAGACGAAATGCCGGTCGGACGTTTGCCGATAAAAACAGAGTTTGTTAAAAAAAGTAATCGTCAAAAAATGGAGGAGCATATTCGCGCTCAAATAAATAATGGTCGTCAAGCGTATGTCATCTGTCCGCGCATTGACCTACCCGACCCAGACAAAGAACTCGCGCTCAATGCAAAATCAGTCATTTCGGAAGCAAAACGTATTGCGGAAGATATTTTCCCTGAGTTTGAGGTTGGAATCCTTCACGGCAAAATGAAGCCTGCCGAAAAAGAATGGATTATGGAGGAATTTAAAAAGGGCACGATACATATTCTCGTTGCGACATCTGTAATTGAGGTTGGTGTGAATGTTCCCAATGCGACCATGATTGTAATTGAAGGCGCAGAGAGATTTGGGCTTGCTCAGCTTCATCAGCTCCGTGGGCGCGTCATCCGCAGTAACCATCAAGCATACTGCTACATTTTAACTGACAGTACTAACGAAGTTTCGCACAAACGCCTCAAGGCGCTCGTGACAGCAAAAAGTGGATTTGAACTTGCTGAACTAGACCTCACGCTCCGTGGCTCCGGCGAGCTCTATGGTGGAAAACAATGGGGCATCTCCGACCTCGGTATGGAAGCAATTAAAAATATAAAAATGGTTGAAGTGGCACGCAGTGAAGCAGTGAAAATAATCACGGAAGATTCTAAACTCACACAGTACCCACTCATCCGTGAAACTGTAGATAAAAATCATCGCGATATGCACTGGGAATAATCTGGCGGGTGTAAAATGTCTTTTTTACCAACACACCCCACCAGGACTAGAGACTTTCCATGACCAAATCCCCGTCCCATCAACGACACAGCTACTTGCTCCGCTATCTCTCCTGGGATCCACAAAAGTTGGATGACGAAGATAGTTAAAACCAGGGTCCTGAATATTGTGATCCAAAAGAGCATAATCCGTACCATTAGAAAGATAGAGGTAGCATGAGGTGCTGACTACCTTATTCATAGACGGATCTGCTGGGAAACTTGGCATATAAGCGGGGATCAACCCAGGAACCACTTGGTCGGGAGCAAGTCCACCCCAAGCAGAGCACTCGCTCCTCCACCCCCAGCCAGGTTTCGGGTATTGCCCATTGTCGTTGTAGTACATTTCTAATGCTGTTCTTATTTGAGTTAGATTAGAAAGTCGTTTTGCATCTCGCGCTTTCTGTCGCGCAGAATTAAGCGAAGCCAGCACGACGCTCGAGAGAATTCCGATGATCGCAATGACGACGAGGAGCTCTATAAGGGTAAATCCTTTATTTTGTCTATTCATATTATTTTGTTGTGGCCCCATTAGGAGGTAGTGTCATCGCGCGCTGTATCTCTTGCCGAGAGGGCATATACGGTTTCTCTTTCCCACCAAAAAACAAAAACATTGAGACGATAATCGCCAGCACCGTAAACCCCAAAAGTACATAGTGTGCCTGCTCCTCGTCCTTGATCAACCCGCCGGAATACTTCATCGCCCATTGTGTGAGTTTTGAACCTGCTCGTTTGTATTGCGAGCGTTGCACTGAGTCAATATCAAACTGAATATCTCCGTTGAACATAACACCAGTATGTCATTCCGCAAAAAAAAAGCAATCTGAACCAAGCAAAGCACCTGCTGGCCCTGCCAAAACGAGATGCGCTTGCTCCAAGGTAATCACAAAACAAACACTGTCCGTGACTCGAACATAGGACCGCGGAGATATATGAGTACATATATTTTCGGCACTCACTCGGATTTGATGTTTACTGTCCGTCCACCAGGACTCGAACCTGGGACCGCGGAGATATAAGCTCCGTGCTCTAACCAACTGAGCTATGGACGGACACTGAACACCAATCCTCATTCATTTGAAAATATAAGCTCCGTGCTTCACTCACCAGAGTGACCTACGGGCTGACCACCAACTGAGCTATGGACGGACACTGAACACCAATCCTCATTCATTTGAAAATATAAGCTCCGTGCTTCACTCACCAGAGTGACCTACGGGCTGACCACCAACTGAGCTATGGGCACGCTAGCCCATATAGTATACCAAAACCAGAAAAACTAAAAACATACTAAAATACAATCACGCACTATGGTACAATATATGTGTGAAAGCCGAATCATCAAATAAAATAAACATTTTACTTATATTCCTCGCGCTTGTAATCATCGGCTACTTGGGTTACCAAAATTACACTCTCAACCAGACAAAAATCGCGCTTGAAATAGAGCTTGAGAATACAAAACAGGATTTTGTTTCAACTACGGAAAAATTGAGCTCCGATATTGAGGCGTTTCGTGACCTTCTTATCACAACACAGGGCGAAAAAATAACAGCTGAGCAAGATGCGCTTCGACGGCAAGAATTATTGGACGGAATGGCAAACACGCTTGGTTTGTATCAAAAATTGGCAAACACAGACCGTGAGCTTCTCGCAAAATATTCAAAAATATACTTTTTAAACGAGCTCTATACTCCAAAACTCTCTATAACAATTCCAACCCAATACACGCTTGAACCAGAAAAAGAGAAAATGATTTCAGTTGAAGTGTGGCCATTTCTTAGGCAAATGCTTGACGACGCTGTTTCGGCAAACATCGACCTGAAAATTATTTCAGCATTTCGCTCGTTTGACACGCAAAACACATTAAAATCCGCATACAAAGTCACGTTTGGTTCCAACGCAAACACGTTCTCGGCTGATCAAGGGTACTCCGAGCACCAACTAGGAACGACGGTGGACTTTACCACGACAAAACTAGGCGCTAACAATTTAACATTTGAAAAAACTCCCGAGTACAAGTGGCTCACAGAAAATGCATACAAGTACGGATTCATCCTCTCGTATCCAGAGGGAAACGCTTATTATATTTTTGAACCTTGGCACTGGAGATTTGTGGGCAAAGGGCTCGCGCTCAGACTTTACAATGAAGGCAAAAACTTTTACGATTTGTCACAGCGAGATATCAATGAATATCTTCTGACTATTTTCAATCAGTAGAAGTTCTCTAATAGACCTGTCGCCTAATATATTGAACGCACAATAACCATCACCCACACAATAATTGCAGAAAGCGTGCACCAAAAACACCAAGCCTTTATCAGCCTCCATTGAACATAAAAAAAGTAACAGGACATAATCGCTCCACTAATAAGGATTAGATACTCGCCTATAATCATTAACTCGGAAGCACTTCCAGAAAAAATTACCAACTCAACAGTAGCGAGTGTTGTGTAATAAATAAGTCCTAGTATTTCGTTGGAGACTCCGAATGTTTTACTATAAGGGCTGTCCCACACGACACTACACTGGTTCCCTATTAGACATACGGGAGCGCGATGTCTTCGGCACTCGTAGTTAAGATATAGAGCTTCAGCGAGTCCAACAAGAGACAAAATGAAAAGAATAAGATGTAAATCCATAATTATACTGCAGGCTCCTTATTAAGTTTTTTGGGCATAATACCATTCGCAACAAGAAGCTTGTCAAAATCATCACGCTCTATAGATTCCTGAACCACAAGCTCATTTGCAATGGCATCAAGAGCCTTCCTGTGCTCTGTGCACGCCTGCCGAGCGCGCGCAAATGCGTCATTAATAATTTTAGAAACTTCCGCGTCTATCTTTGCGGACACCTCTTCTGAATAGTCACGACTGTCCACCCCGCGTCCGCCAAATAGCGCGCGTCCGCCCGAACCCTCAAGGGCGACAGGCCCTAGCTTTTCTGACATTCCGTATTTGGTGACCATATCACGCGCGAGCGCTGTCGCGACTTGAAGGTCGTTTGAAGGACCAGTAGTGATGTCCCCAAAAACCATTTCTTCAGCAACATATCCGCCAAGCGACATCGCAATGTCATCCAAAAAGTCCTTGCGAGAACGCAAGCGTGTTTCCTCGAGAGGGAGCTTTAGTGTGTACCCACCAGCGTTTCCGCGCGCGATAATAGAAATCTTGTGCACAGGGTCTGCGTTTGGAAGCACAGACGCTACAAGCGCATGCCCTGCTTCGTGGTATGCGGTGATTTTCTTCTCCTCCTTTGAGAGTATGTGACTCTTGCGTTCAGGCCCAAGCATCACTTTTTCAATAGATCGGATAAGATCATACTGAGCAACTGTCTTTCTGTCTTCGCGAGCTGCTAGAATAGCGCCCTCGTTCATAAGCGACGACAAATCTGCTCCAGAAAATCCCGGAGTGCGCTCCGCAACCACTTTCAAGTTAACATCTTCTGCAAGAGGTTTTTTTCGCGCGTGAATATTCAAGATCTCCTCACGACCTTCGCGATCAGGAAGCTCAAGCGTAACTCGTCTGTCAAACCTTCCAGGACGAAGAAGTGCTGGGTCAAGGACATCGGGTCTGTTTGTCGCCGCCATCACAATAACTTTCTCCGATGGTTCAAATCCGTCCATCTCCACGAGAATTTGGTTAAGAGTCTGCTCGCGTTCATCGTTTCCACCTCCTACTCCTCCACCGCGTACACGACCAACTGCGTCTATTTCATCAACAAAAATAATTGAAGGCGCCGCCTTTTTTGCCATCTTGAAAAGGTCACGCACGCGCGATGCGCCCACGCCAACAAACATTTCTACGAACTCTGACCCAGATAGGTGGAAAAATGGCACGGCAGCCTCGCCTGCCACAGCACGTGCTAGCAAAGTCTTTCCTGTGCCCGGCGCGCCCATTAAAAGCACGCCCTTTGGAATACGCGCGCCGATGTCCAAAAACTTTTTGGGATTACGAAGAAAGTCCACAATTTCTACGAGTTCATCTTTTGCCTCCTTTGCTCCAGCAACGTCCTTGAATGTGACTTTTTGCGATTGATCGTTTGGGTCAATTATGCGCGCTTTTGACTGACCAAACGAAAACGCTTGCATCCCTGCGCCCTTTACCTGTTTTGAAAGCATCCAGAAAACAAAAACAATTAGGAGTATAGGCAAGAGGAACGGCAACATATTGAGCGCGTAATACCCAAACCCGCTTTCGTTTTTCACCTCCACTTCTACCTTTGCAAGATTCTCAGCGGACACGCCATAGTTTACGAGTGTCTGCGAAAGAGAGGACTCGTTTTCCTTTTTAGATTTCTTTTTTGTGCCGTCTGTATACTCAGCATTAATCATTCCTCCCTCCACAACAATCTTCTTCACAACTCCTCCTGAAATATCCTGAGCTATTTTTGAAACAGGCACCTCCTCAATCTTTGCCTTGTTTTCAACCACCGCTGAATAAAGTGTTGATATAATGAGGAAAATCAAAACAGCTGTAAGCAGATTTGAAAAAAACTGTCCACCTGTTGGCGTCCCGCCAAAAATACCGCGCCTAGACGACTTGTCCTTGCTGTTTTGATTTTTTTTGTTTCCTTTACCTTTTTTGTTATCCTTCAAAATCTCCATAGTACGAGCATTGTAGCATAAGTGGCCTTACAGTAAAACATTTATAATTGATGACCATGCATATGTAAATTCCAACAAAATAAACGCTCGCATTGCGCGAGCGTTTATATATATTGTAGCAAAACAACTATTCTTTTTTTGAACAAGTTTTGTTGTTGTCACCGCAAGGATGAGTAGCAAATACGGCTATCACCAATACTGCCATTACGGCGATAAGAATTAGGAACAGAATTATTGACCGGTACTCGTAAATCAACTGTGTTAGTTCTGGGCTACTCATCATTGGCTCCTCTCGCTTTTGTCTTGCCAAACTGGATTTATGCCACAGGATTTATGACATTCGATCTCTATACGCTTGCGGAAATATGCTGAACATTCGTTTAGTAAAACGAATAACACTAACGCAATTAGCAAAATCCCCATAGTGGAAAGAAACGCAAGTACGACCCCCGCCTGTGGGAGGATAAACAAAAAACCCAATACAAGGATAGGCATAACCAATCCATCATAATACGCATGAGTTATGCTTTTCGTTCTCCGATGTATCACACTAAAAAGCAACGCAATGAATAAAGCAGACGCAACAAAAAACCAAACAATGCTATCTGACATACTAAATCTCCTTATAAAATGAACATGGGCAAGCTTTCAGCATGGTACTACTTCTGCACCAACTTGTCAACATGGTCATCAAACTGCTATTCTACAATAATGTCTTTGGTCCAAAATAAAAAAATACACTTTAATTACGAAATACTGGAGCGCTACGAGGCGGGTATTGAGCTTTTGGGCGCAGAGGTGAAGTCTGTGCGAGCAGGCCGCGGATCTATAGATGGCTCGCACGTGACAGTGCGCGGTGGTGAGGCATATCTCGTAGGCGCAACTATCCAGCCATACCAAGCAGGCAATGTGCCGAAGGGTTACGAGTCAACGCGTAACCGCAGGCTTCTTTTGACAAAGAACGAGATCGCCGAAGTAGGCGCGCATGAGTCTAAAAAAGGCTTGACAATCGTTCCTGTTTCGGTGTATAATAAACAACACAAGCTCAAGGTGGAAATCGCGGTTGTGCGTGGCAAAAAAACGCACGACAAACGCGAAACGATTAAAAAACGTGAAGCCGAGAGAGATGTGATGCACGAGATTAAGTCCGCGCGGTAACTTGAAAACAAAATGAAATACATGGGGATGACCGGCCTAGACAGGCGGTTCCCTCTTGTAGGTGCTATGCCGAGAATGCTCGAGATCTCGTTAACCCTCGAGCACCAACCTAGTTGCAAAAAACAACCTCGTTGCAAAAGTAAAGGCATCAGTTTCTCCGTATTTTACGGCGAACGCATTTACTCCTGTTTACGCTTTAGCCTAAACAGCATTCGCGCTCAGTACGCCTTCTAGGGAGTCGCGGGTGATATAAAAAGAGGGCTCATCGCTTTAAATGACTCTACAAAGTGAAAAACCATAGAGTATCGACAATGTATAATTTAGAGCATTTTTGATATACATTATTTAAAACAAACAGAAATGTTCTACGCATAGTAGATTCCCACAAGAGCATCGTCTGCACGGGGGTTCGATTCCCCCCATCTCCACATTGATGAACTTTTGTCATAGATTTGTTTAATCCGCCCATTGTTTCCAACACTTTTGGGAGGTTCTAACTTATCTAACAGACGATTGCTCTCGGAAACCACTTCTTGAAGTACAAGGAGTGGTTTTTCCGTTTGGATGTGGATTGCCCGGTCTTTGAGGATATGCTCAGTCCCCAGAGCAGTAAGAATCTGCCTCCGTTTCGCAATATCACCCTTTTGGAACTCCTCTCTTGCCCTCTCCGCAAAAGTGAGAGTGCTTTCAAGACGAACCAACCAGTCATCTACTCTCTTATCATCACCGTCACTCAACCGCTTCAACTCTGTTTTCTGCTTCAAGAGTTGTGATTCCTTCCGAGAGAACATCTCATCCGAAACCTTGCCCTCCAACCGAAGCTCCATCAACTGGTCAAGCTTAAACACACAATCCTTATAGTCCTGCTCATGCTTCACAATCAATGAGTTTCTGTCTCCCTTTTCTTTTTCATGGAGTTTCTTCAACTCTTCAACAGCCCACTCATGGAACTCTGGAGGAATCTGAATCTTAGAAAGAAAATCATCTATCTGTTTTTCCAGCACTTTCACCTCAACTGATTTCTCTGTACACTCTGGACCCTGACTGCCAGTACACCGATAGTAGATATAATGGTGACTATTCCCATTCTGTTGGTGTTTCCATTTTTCTTCAGCAGTAATCCTTGCCCCACAACCAGCACACCGCATCAATCCAGTGTAAGCAAAGATATGAGTCTTTGGCCTTGGCCTACCTTCACGACCAAGAAGAGATTGGATTTTGTCATACTCCGCCTCCGAAATCATGGGTGTATGTTTACCGACATGCCAGTTTCCGCTACCCTCTGGGAACTCAAAAGACCCATAGTAGAAAGGATTGGTGAGAACACGATACATATTCGACTTGCTCATCGCCTTACTAGGCCACCGCTTTGTCCCACGAGTTTTGAGATTGAGTTGTTTATCCGCAATCCCTACCAACTGGAGAGGAGAGTATTGCCCACTCAACATCAAGTCAAACAACTCTCTGACTTTTTGGAATCGCTCATCATCAACCAAGATTTCTTCCATCCGTTTGATGTGATACTGACTGTTTTTATACCCGATAGGAGCAATCGATGGGCGAACGCCCTCCCGAAGACGACCCTGTAACCCCTCTTGATGTCCTTACTGAGATTCAAACTGAACTGGTGCGCCATCCCGAAGTGGATGTGGAGCATTATCATGTCACTCTCCGGTGTGTAGATACCATCATCAGTCCGAATTTCTTTGATAACTCCATTTTGCAACATCCAGATTATCTGCCCTCCGTCTATTGGATTTCTTGCTAACCGATTCAGCTTCCAGCACACAATCCCGTCTACTTTCTTATCCAGAATCAACTGCAACATTTCAGCAAAAACAGGACGACCCAGAGTTTTAGCAGTCCGTTTTTCCGTGAGTTTCTTTGTAATGTGACAATCAGCACCTATCCGCTCAATTTCCCGCAACTGATCTTCAATGGAAGTGATTTGTTTTTCTTCCTGGTCAGTCGACTTACGAGCATACGCTACATATCTAAGTTTTGTTTTTGTTTCCATAATCTATTACCTCATTTAAGGTTTTGAGAGTTTCGATTTTTCGAGATTCAAAATCGATCACACGACTCTCAAGCTCATCCCGAGTCATTCTTTTGACTTTCTCAATCATGTTTACGATTACACAATCTTTGAGTGACTCGAAATCCATACAACTTAGAAAATATGGCTTAAATACTTTATTTTCATAAGTATATTATACCACATTATTCCATATATGTATAGGTTAGTTATTAACATTTCTAGTAAAGAATCGCCCACCCCCTAGTGAGGGTGGGAGATTCTTACCCACGACTCGAAGTTAACTAAGTGAACTGATGTTAACTTCCTCAAAGTGCGTCTTTTGGTAGCGAATTCTCTCCGAAAATCTCTTTGTACTCCTCATCCGACATCGGTTTACGATTTCGCTCCCTCTCCTCCGCCCCTTTCTTCCGCTTCTCTTCCAGCTCTCTCTGCTTCTTCCGATCCTCCCGCAACTTCAAATTATTGGCTTTCGTCTCAGCGTCCAGAATGCGCTTCACTCCGTTGGGATTACTCTCTGGAAGCTCGAACAGCGAATCAAGACCGTACCGCTTAGCTAACAACCTGATTTTGGGATACTCTTTTGCAATCGAGAGATAGAAGCCCCGAGAATCTCTATCCACCCGAAAACCCATCTTCCGCACATACCAACCGATTTTCTTAGCAGACACTTTCGCTCCCGGATACTTCATCACCCCAGCCGAACTTGAGTTGTACTCTTTGGTCTCTCTGTTCGCATAATCCTCGTAATGGAGAGCATTGAACTTCTCCGCCAAGTCCGCACCAGTCCGAATTTTCCCTGCATACCTGACTCCTGGTTGAGTAATAAGGTCTAACACGCAAAGCAAGATATCATTTTCCACAGTATCCGCTTGCTCGATACCTAGCTCCTGCTCGTATTCGACCAGAAACTTCTTCACGTCTTCGACTGCTTGAACATCAATCATTTTTGCTACGCTCATTACCGGCAACCCCGTTTGCTTCAACCGAGGAAGACTTATACCTTCCATTGCGCCCTCATCCGAAGTCACCAGATG
>Ga0100394_1000544_pt1 | contig 31422 bp, 27 predicted proteins | sample CryGeymeta201518_FD_81549 | JGI IMG/M metagenome (GOLD analysis project Ga0100394, IMG submission 81549) | Groundwater microbial communities from Crystal Geyser aquifers in Utah, USA - Crystal Geyser metaG 2015-18 | ecosystem: Environmental > Aquatic > Deep subsurface > Groundwater | place: USA... | reverse complement strand
GGCGTGCGGCGCAAACTTTTGCAGGTTGCCGGTTACCCGGTCATCAAAGCGCGCGCCTAAGCAAATTAATAAATCGCATTGCTGCACGGCCAAATTGGCTGCCTGAGTGCCATGCATCCCCAGCATGCCCATGTAATGTGTATTGTCTTTTGCAACCGACCCCATAGCTTTTAATGTGGTAACAGATGGCATTGGGTTGTCAGCCAAAAATTGCTGCAACTGAGGCATGGCACCGGCCACATGCACGCCACCGCCGATATACGCCATCGGTTTTTTCGCCGCAGCAATAAGTGCCCGTGCCTTTGCGGCATTTGCCAGCGACGTAGGCACCGACACTGCCTTTTGCGCATTGCTAGCTAGGGGCTGGTAATCAATTTCTGCTAACTGCACGTCTTTAGGGATGTCTACTAAAACAGGGCCTGGGCGCCCGCTTTTGGCAATGGCAAACGCTTGGTTTAGTGTCGCTTCCAGCTCTTCTACGCTACGCACCATAAAGCTGTGTTTGGTTACCGCCAGGCTTAAGCCAAGTACATCAATTTCCTGAAACGCGTCACTGCCCATTACGGCCTGCGACACCTGGCCGGTAATGGCGACAACAGGCACCGAGTCCAGCATGGCGTCAGCCAGCGAAGTGATAAGGTTAGTCGCCCCCGGCCCGGAGGTAGCCATGCACACGCCAACCTTGCCGGAGGCGCGGGCGAAGCCAATGGCAGAAAATGCGCCGCCCTGTTCATGCCGGCACAGATAGTGTTTTACCGTGCTTTGATACAGGGCATCGTAAATAGGCATAATAGCGCCGCCAGGGTAACCGAAAATGGTCTCTACCCCGTGTTGTTGCAGCACCTGCAGTACCAATTCTGCGCCTTTCATTGTTGTTCCTCTGTTTGCTAACCCACTTTTACAAGGCCCGGAAACGACAAAACCCCCGGTCCTTGCGGAGCGGGGGTTTTGTTGGATTTCGCCTTAAGCTACTTTTTTTCCAAAACACCGCCCCCGCGGAGATTAATAATCACCACGACCACGAGGACAATAATGTTCAGAACAGTAGCTAAACGCATAATATGATTCTTACTTATTTACTTGGTTAAAAACTATTTTAGTTATACAGCCTGCAATGCAGACTTAATTGCCTATAGAAATAGCCGTCTATCAGTCTGAAGTCAACAGGTTTTTCTGATTTGATAAAAAATAGTCAGTTGGGAAGCTGCGGTACTGGTGTGAGAATCGGCTTACACTAAACCAACCGTTGCAGGCCTGGATGGCCGAATCGAGCCTACAGGGACGTATTTACGGCGTGTTGGTGTGTGTAAACCGGTTCGATAGTTTGCACCTGAAGTGATAGGCGACGTACACTTAAGTCATTCATCAACCAGCGAGGTAGCCGCGTGGATCAGTTAGAGCTGTTTGAACTGCCCAATCCCTGCATCGGTGTGTGCCAAAGCAATAGCCGCGGTTACTGCACGGGCTGCCTGCGTTCACGAGATGAGCGTTTCAACTGGCATGCTAAACCGGCTGCGGAACGTGCGCATATTCTAAAATTACTTACGCAGCGTAGAACGCGGTTAAACGCTAAAGCGAAGAAAGAAGATGACTCGCCAGCTAACGGCAAGTCTTTAGACTTGTTTTGAGTTATCAGCCTTTTTTAACCAAGCCAATAATAAATAGCAGCACCACAGCGCCTACCGTGGCAGTAATGAGTGAACCAACCAAACCAAAAGACGCCAGACCTAGTGCGCCGAATAAAAAGCCGCCGATAAACGCGCCGACTATACCGACGATGATGTTTCCCAGAATGCCAAAACCACGGCCTTTCATGATGTTACCCGCTAGCCAGCCCGCTATGGCGCCGATAAGTAAAAACAGAATAAAATTCATCTTATGTCCTCAATTATTGTTAGCCCAGCATTGGTTGCTGGTGGTTTAAGCAAAGCATATAACCGTTTAATGGCAAGTAATGCGTAGGTCATGCATTTATTTTTTACTCTGTTAATACTCCAGTACACCTGGGTAGGGTTTTTGGTAGCCTGATAATATCTGCTGCAAGTCGCTAAATGTGCTTAACAGTGAGCGTAATGTGACTTTGTCAGTTATAAAATGTGGTAATTTCCCGGCCGGATCTGCCTGACCGGTGTAGTCAATAAGCAATACGCCGCCCTCTAGCGGTGTTAACTCCCAATGTCCTTGCACCTGCTCTACCCGCACATAACCTGGCTCTGGCGAAAAGTGCTGCCCCATGTCCTCAATATGCAATGTTAGCACCTTGCTTTGGGGGTCTTGCGTCCAGCTAGACTGCGTAATCATGTCGCGTGGTGACACCGGCCAAATAGCATCAAAGTAAATATGCACCAGATGGGTATTCGATGACGGCGTGGCAAGCACAATGGCCCGCTCGCTATTGGCTACCCAGGCAGAAATATTATTAGTGTCTTCGAGCAAATGTAAAAAGGCACCTATAGACGAGCGCACCTGGGTGGTTGCGTGTACTTGTAATAAAGCATTTTCTGATTCGCGATGCTCTATAAGTAGTTGATCTGATTTATGATAAGTCGTCCAGCCAGAAGCCGCAACACCGCTGAAATGAGGGCCAAGCAACACCAGTAGCACCAGTAAAACCGACCATTTCATTGCAATGCCTTTTCTATTAGGGAATATATATATGCAAAAACATCGTGTGCAATAATGCACCGTTGTGTAGTCACAACGCTTGCGGATTATGCGGCACTGAAAAATGTAAAGAAGAGAATAAACTACAAAAATAGAACAACAGCAGCCTAAACAGAAACTGCCGTTGTTCGGTATTATCAATTAACTTTAAGCTTACCGCCTTTGCCTAAACCGCCTTCAACATTTTGTGCTTTATAGTTACGTAAAGCCTTCACCATGTTGTTGTACGAGTCAGCAAACGCTGCTGTAATAACTTTGCCTTCAGGCGTTTTGGTATAGCCACCTGCGCCAAAGAAACCGCCGGCAAAAAGTCCACCAAAAATACCGTAATCCCAGTTTTTGGCATTACCTACCGCAGATGAAACTTGCACACCCGAGCGGTTATCAATTAACAGCAATGTTGTTGCGGCTTCGTTGCTTTTTAAACCACCGGCAACAGCGCCAACCCAGCCGCCAATTAAGCCACCAACACCGCCAGTGTCTTTGGCTGAAAACTGAACGGACGGGCTAACAGTATAGTCTGCGGCGACAAGTTGCCCTTTACCAAAGTCGCTACCACCGCGAAGCTCACCAGAATTCATTAAATCACGTTCGGTATTCATTGAAGACATGGAGACACCACGCTCAACAATAACAAAACAGTTTGATTGCTGAATCATTGTACGAATAACGGGAACGGTACTGCCAAGACTTGAGTAGTTTCTGTTGTAGTAATCCCACCAGTCACCGGTTTGATCTTCATAAACAGATAAAGTGCCAAGCGGGGCGTCACATTTTTCTAAAGCAGAATTTTGTCCTTCTGCATTACTACCGCCGGCACCACCGGTAATAGTATTACCAGAGCTTCCGCCCATACTAGGCATAGTGCTTGAGCAGGCGCTTAAACCCAAGATGCCCAGCAGTGTTAGCAATTTACAAGCGCTTGAGAGGTTCATATCCATTATCCACAAACTCCTAAATTAATCATCAGTAGTAGGGTAAATGCAAATAACCACAGTTTCCATAACTAAATGAAACTTTTTGGCCACCTTGGTTACAATATTGTTTAGACCAAAAATGTTTAAGCGCATGCGATTGTCTGAAGTAATAGTTTCGTTTTGTGAAAAGAAAGTAATATAAAGCACGCTAATAAACGAGAAACCCGCTGTTATGCGGGTTTAATAACTATAGGACAACAAGTTTGATAGCTTGGCACTACACAGCAAATAAACCAGACGCTTTGTCTTCCAGTTGCAGTTAGTCGGTTTCAGCTTTGGCGGCCTGGTCGTATCGTTTGTACATCTAAATAACCGCAAATTTCAGTGATGAGTGCGTTATTTTTAGGCTGTAATTTCGGCGATTTGTGTTGTTGTTAAAGCCAGGTACTCACCTTCAGCCAAATCGTCCGGTAGTTGTAACCCGCCAATCTTCTCGCGGTGCAGCTTAACAACCTTATTGCCAATGGCAGCAAACATACGTTTTACCTGATGATAGCGGCCTTCGTGAATGGTTAGCAGAGCTTCAGTTTCACCAAGTATTTCCAGCTGGGCTGGTAAAGTAGCGTTCTTTTCATTACGCAGCATTACGCCCTCAGCAAACTGCTCAATAGCACTATTTGGAATAGGATCGGCGGTCCAAACCCGGTAGGTTTTGGCAACGTGATGTTTGGGGCTGCTGATACGATGTGACCATTGGCCATCGTCGGTAATTAGCACCAAACCCGTGGTGTCTAAATCGAGCCGGCCGACAGTATGCAGCCGTTCGATTAATGGCTCGTCCATCAAGGTAAATACCGTGGGGTGTTCCGGGTCTTCCGTAGAGCAGATATAGCCATCGGGCTTGTGCAGCATAAAGTAGCGCAAGCCGATGAGCTGCAGTTGTTCATCGTTCAAGCATACAACGTCGCTGTCTTTTACCTGAAGTGCCGCCTGTTTTACCAGCTCGCCGTTAAGGGTTACCAATTTTTGCCGGATCACTTTGCCTGCCTGGCTACGTGTTAAGCCGGTGCAATCACATATAAATTTATCTAAACGCATAAGTCACCTGTATTAATTGCGTTTAGTGTAACCAATTTTACCGGCGTAGTCGCTAACTCAGTGGCGTTTCACGGTGTAAGCGTCGACACCATAAAGTGTGGATTTAACAGTTGCTCGCGCTGGTACACTTTACTGGTTATGCCATCAAAACTTACGCTGGCACCGGCTTCCAAGGCAATGATATGGCCCGCACCGGTATCCCATTGCATCGTGGGCCCAAAGCGTGGGTATACGTCGGCAACACCTTCTGCTACCAAACAGAATTTCAGAGAGCTACCAACCGGCACCATGTCGTGTTGGGCAAATTGTGCCAGATAACCAGCTAAATCGGGGCTTGGGTGGCTGCGGCTGCCTACAACGCGAATGACATCACCAGGTGTGCTCACTTTTGCCGCCTTAACACCGGCAGGCGTTTTGACAAAAGCGCCTTCGCCTTTGGCAGCGTAGTAGGTTTTATTCAGCACCGGCGCATGAATAACCCCCAGTACGGGTTCGCCATTGTCTATCAGGGCAATATTTACGGTAAATTCGCCATTGCGTTTAATAAATTCTTTGGTGCCATCCAGCGGGTCGACTAACCAATAACGCTGCCAGGTTTTACGTATATCCCAGCTAATATCCGCCGCTTCTTCCGACAAAATGGGCAGATGTGGTGTCAGTGCGGTTAACGCTTTTACAATTAACTGATGGGCGGCTAAATCGGCGGCAGTCAGCGGGGAGTCATCAGCTTTGCCGGTAATGTTAAACGCGGCGGTATCTTGCTGATAAACCGCCAATATGGCTTTACCGGCTTGTTCGGCAATATCAATAACGGCGTTTAAATAGTGCATTTAACTTATCATCCCTTTTACCTTTAATAGCTGCAACAGTTGTTGCACACTGTCCTCTAATGATAGCGTTGAAGTGTCTAGTACTAAATCCGCGTGCTCTGGCGCTTCGTATGGGTCAGAAATGCCAGTGAAGTGGCTGATCTCACCAGCACGGGCTTTTTTATATAAGCCTTTCACATCGCGTTGCTCACACACTTCCAGAGGAGTAGCTATATGTACTTCAATAAATTTGCCGTTTGGAATAAAGCTTTTTACCAGCTCTCGCTGATGGCGGTAGGGCGAGATAAACGCACTTAATACCAGTAAGCCCGCGTCTACCATTAGCCCGGCAACGGCGCCAACCCGTCGCAGGTTTTCCGTTCTGTCCTGGGCACTAAAACCTAAATCAGCACATAAACCATGGCGCACATTGTCACCATCTAGCAAGTAGGTAAATTGACCGCGCGCAGCCAACGCCTGTTCCAGCGCATTAGCGACAGTGGACTTACCCGAGCCAGATAAACCAGTGAACCAGATAACGGCACTTTGTTGACCGAACAGCGCTTCTCTTGCTACTACGTCAACATCATGTGATTGCCACTTAATATCGTTATTTTTCATCTTTGTATCACTTAAACGGATAAATTATTGGCAAAAAAATCAGCACTACCGCGCTGTATGTTAGTGCCATGGGTATACCTAAACGAAGATAGTCTTTTAACTGATAATTGCCTGCTGAGTACACCATTAAATTGGTTTGATAGCCAAATGGTGAAATAAAACTGGCCGAGGCACCAAACGCGACGGCCATAAAAAAGGGTACCGGATCCACACTCAGGCTTTGCGCTATGGCATAGGCTATGGGAAATGTCAGCGCTGCTGCCGCATTGTTGGTTACTAATTCGGTAAACAGCCAGGTAGCAATAAACACGGCGACTAAAGCACCATAAGCACCACTGCCATCAACCAGGGTAATTAAGCCCTCTGCTATAGCGCCGGCCACGCCGGTTTGTATCATTAACTGGGCCAAACCAATGGCAGAGCCAACAATTAACCACAATTCCAGTGGGAAGCGGTTTTTTAACTCTTTGACATTGACCGCGCCAATGGCGACATAGGCTAATAGCAAGACTGGCAAGCTTTTAATCAGCGGGACAATATTGACTATTGATAAACTCAGCGCCGCTAAAAAGCCCAGTAATACCCAATTACTCAGTTTTTGCGACAATGGCCGGGCAATACTTAAACCATTCACATAGACAAATTCCTGGTTTAACTGGTGCTGGCCGGGGAAATGTTTACCGACGGACAATATCAGCACATCACCGGCATGCAGCACTAAGTCGCCCAAGCCCCCTTGTAACCGTTCATGGCCACGACGGACGGCAATGACTACGGCATCATATTCATGGCGAAAGCGCAGTTGTTTTAAGCTTTTACCTACCAGGCGCGAGCTGTAGCTCAGTACTGCTTCAAGTAGTTCGCCTTGCTGTTGGTCTTGTCGTAGTAAGTCTAAACCGGGGAATTGTTGTAGCCGGGTTACCGCAGCGATATCGCCGACAAAGCGCAGCTCATCGCCAGCTTCAATAACGGTTTCGGGAGTAACCGGGCAAATGCGCTCTTTACCGCGTTGAATTTCAGCTAAAAACAGCGCCTGCAGTTCGCGTAGCTGGTTTTGCTCAACACTTTTACCAATTAATTGGCTGTCGCTGCGCACGTGTGCTGTCAGGTAGTATGGTGTGGCATCGCTGTCTTGTTGGCGGTTATCGGGTAGCCAGCGGCTGCCAATAATCAACACCACTATTCCGGCTGCCAACACTAAAGCACCCAATAAAGTAAAGTCAAAAAAGCCCAATACCGGCTCGCCGCTTTGCTCAATAAAGCCGTTAACAATAAGGTTGGTTGAGGTACCAATGAGTGTAAGCATGCCACCTAAAATAGCACTGTAAGACAGCGGTAACAGCAGCTTAGACGCGGCGAAATGGTTATGATGACGAAGCGACGACATTAACGTAGCCACTACGGCGGTATTATTAATAAAGGCTGACATCAACGCACTGGACAAGCTTAAACGCGCGATAACGCTGCTTAGTCGTTTACCCTGAAAACCTTGGCTAAGCCAGGTAACCAGCTGTGACTTTTCAATCGCAATTGACACCAATAACAGCAATAACAGTGTGACCAGCGAAGGATTGGCAAAGTTTTGCAGGGCTTTTTCCAGTGGCAACCAGCCCACCAGATAACTCAGCAGTAAGGCGCCACCGAACCACAGTGCCGGGGAGCGTTTGCTAAAAATTAGCCCCGCTACCAGCGCCAGAAGTAGAACGATTACGCCATACTGCTGATAGTGCATTACTTATCGCCCTTGAATAGCTCGCGCACATCACGTGCACCCCAGTGCGGAAAGTGCTTACGGATCAGCGCATTAAGTTCTTGCTCAAACACGCTGATATCCGCGCTTGCTGCTTTTTCTTCGGCCAGTACATTTTGTACTAAACCCGCCGCCACAGTGGCATTGGTTAAACGGTCAACAAGAATAAAATTACCGGTACCAGGCTGGTTTTTAAAGGTATCCAGCGGCTGGGTTTCGGTTAATTCCAGCTCGACCAGAGCGATATCATTCATAGTCACCTGTTCAGCCGCTTCTTGCGCCAAGGTGTTTACGTTTACCTTATAATTTAACCGGTTAATGCAAACACTGCTTTTGCGTGTGGCCAGCTTTAAGTCGTACAAGCGTCCGGTTTGCAATGGTTGCTCATCAAACCACACGAGATAAGCCAGTGCCCGGTTAGTTAGCGTTACAGTTTCATCAGACGGTACCAGCCAGTCGCCACGGCTGATATCAATTTCATCATTAAGCGTAAGAGTAACCGCCTGACCGGCGATGGCGGCAGCTTGTTCGCCAGCAAAGCTAACAATTTGTTTAATGGTACTTTTTTTACCCGACGGATAAGCGGTTACGGCTTGCCCTACGGCTAAGCGACCACTGACTAAGGTGCCAGCAAAGCCACGAAAATCCAGATCGGGCCGGTTTACATATTGCACCGGGAAGCGTGTGCCCACACCGCCACGCAAAGGTATTGGCAAGGTTTCCAGTAACGGCAACAGCGCTGTACCGGTGTACCACGGCATGTTTGCGGACAAGGTTAAAATGTTTTCGCCTTTTAACGCACTGATCGGTACCACGTCTACGGTGGGTACCTGTAGCTGCGCCATTAGTGCTTGCACGTCTTGTTTTATCGCGTTGTAACGCAGCTCGCTGTAATCGACGATATCCATTTTGTTTACTGCAACAATAAGGTGTTTAATCCCCAGTTGTGAACAGATAAAACTATGACGGCGGGTTTGTGTTTGTACACCATAACGGGCATCTATCAGCAATATAGCCACGTCAGAAGTTGACGCACCGGTGGCCATATTACGGGTATATTGTTCATGGCCAGGGGTGTCGGCCAAAATAAACTTGCGCTCTGTGGTAGAGAAGTAGCGGTACGCCACATCAATGGTAATACCTTGTTCGCGCTCAGCTTGTAAGCCATCTACCAACATAGCCAGTTCTAATTCGCCTTCGCTGTTGCGGCCTTTGTGGTCGCGCTTCAATGCGTCCAGCTGATCATCATACAACTGCTGGCTGTCGTGCAACAGACGACCTATTAAGGTGCTTTTACCGTCATCCACGCTGCCACAGGTAAGCACCCGTAGCAGGCCTTTATCCTGATGCTGCTGTAAATAACCGACTATACCTAAGGTGTTTAATTGCTCGTTTAACGAGGTTACATTAACTGATGACATTAGAAATAGCCCTCGCGTTTTTTCAATTCCATTCCAGATTGGTCCTGGTCAATTACCCGGCCCTGACGTTCAGATGTGCGGGCGCGCAGCATTTCTTCAACGATGCCTTCTAAGGTATCTGCGGTAGATTCAATAGCGCCGGTAAGTGGGTAACAGCCTAAGGTTCTAAATCGTACTGATTTAAGCTCGGGTGTTTCGCCGGGCTCCAGCGGCATACGCTCGTCATCTACCATGATTAAGCTACCGTTGCGTTCTACTACCGGGCGAGGTTTCGCCAAATACAGCGGCACTATGTCGATTTTTTCTTGCAAAATGTATAACCAGATATCCAGCTCGGTCCAGTTAGACAGCGGAAACACCCTTATACTTTCGCCTTCGTTAATGGCACCGTTATATAGGTTCCACAGCTCAGGACGTTGATTTTTCGGATCCCAGCGATGGTGTTTATCACGAAACGAGTACACCCGCTCTTTAGCCCGGGACTTTTCTTCGTCGCGTCGTGCGCCGCCAAAAGCCGCGTCAAAGCCGTATTTATTTAACGCCTGTTTTAAGCTTTGGGTTTTCATAATGTCAGTGTGTTTAGCACTACCATGTTCGAACGGGCTAATGTTCATAGCCAACCCTTCGGGGTTTTTGTGCACCAACAGCTCAAAGTTGTATTCTTTGGCTAAGCGATCGCGAAACGCAATCATCTCACGAAACTTCCAATTAGTATCCACGTGTAACAGCGGAAAGGGAATGTTACCCGGTGCAAAGGCTTTACGCGCCAAATGCAACAATACTGACGAGTCTTTGCCGATAGAGTACAGCATGACGGGCTTTTTAAATTCTGCCGCTACTTCGCGGAAAATATGAATACTTTCAGCTTCCAGCTGCTGTAAGTGCGATAAAGCACTGGCTAATTCAGACATCTATTAATCCTCACTCCATCCGGGTCAGGGTTTGGCCAAACACTGGCACTTGCGGGCGCTGACCAAACCAATGTAAATCGTGTTGTAAACTTACCACTTCGCCAATCACCAACAGTGCTGGTGAGTTTATCTGATGCTGGCTTACCAGTTCAGCTAATTGCTGTAGCGTGCCGGTAATAATGCGTTGTTCGCGCCGGGTACCATTTTCAATAATGGCCACCGGTGTGTTGGCGCTGCGCCCCGCATCTATCAGTTGCTGTTGAATGTGTGCTGCCTTCATCAGGCCCATATAGATAACCAGCGTTTGATTTGCTTTGCTCATACTGTGCCAGTCTGGCTCAGTACCGTCTGGGCGGCAATGCCCGGTAATAAATTGCACACTTTGCGCATGGTCACGATGGGTTAGCGGTATACCGGCATAGGCGGCACAACCTGCGGCTGCTGTTACACCTGGTACTACCTGAAAGGCAATATTATGCGGAATAAGCGCCTGTATTTCTTCACCACCCCGACCAAAAATAAACGGGTCGCCACCTTTTAACCGGCAGACTTTTTTGCCAGCTAATGCTAAATCAACTAATAACTGATTTGTATCTTGCTGCGGCACCGAATGATCACCGGCTTTTTTACCGACGCAAATACGCTCAGCATCGCGGCGCACTAGCTCCATAATTTGCGGCGACACCAGATAGTCATAGACCACGACATCAGCTTGCTGCATTAGCTGCAGCGCTTTTAGCGTAAGCAATTCCGGATCACCCGGGCCAGCGCCCACGACATAGACTTCACCGGCCTGTTGCTGCGGTTCGTCCAGTAATTGCAGCAAACGTTGCTCTGCCTGTGGTAATTGATTGGCTTGCACATCGCGCACGACGTCTGAATCAAATACTTTTTCCCAAAACTGTCTGCGTGCAGCAAAGCCACTAATTTTAGCCTTTACCTGATCACGAAAACGGCCAACTAACTGAGCCAACGGGCCCAGATGATGCGGTAGCAATGCTTCAAGTTTTTCTCGCAAACGCCTGGCCAATACAGGGGCGGTACCAAAGCTGGAAATCGCCATAATAATGGGGCTGCGGTCGATAATCGACGGGAAGATGAAACCACATTTGGGTTGGTCGTCAACAGTATTAACCAACATATTGCGCGCTGTAGCAGCGTCATACACGGCAGCATTTACTGCATCATTGTCTGTAGCGGCAATCACCAGTAGCTTGCCATCCAACATTGTTGGCTTAAAGTAGCCGTTAATCAGTTCAGCTTTGCCTTCATGTTGCCAGGCAATAAACTCCGGTGCAAACTCCGGTGATACCACATGCAACTTGGCGCCTGCGCTAAGCAAGGTACCAGCTTTACGCAACGCCACCGAGCCGCCACCCACTATGAGCACAGGTTTATCGGTTAGCTTAACGAAAAGGGGTAAGTACTGCACACAAGCTCCTGCCATAAGGTCGCTGGTTTAAAAGGTTAGTTTAGATGCGCAGAATAGCCGTCCGTATGGCTTTTATAAAATAGTTAATTACGCTCAGATATAACTAAAAGGAATTAATAACAGTATTGTAATAAGTAATGCTGAAGTCGAGGCAAAAAAAACGGCAACCGAAGTTGCCGTAAAACTCAGAGAGTGGAGAATGAAAACGCTGTAATTTTGTACGTTGTAACGTGGTAATTAGTTTCGAATCATATAATCAAAAGCGCCTAACGCGGCATTGGCACCCGAGCCCATGGCAATAATAATTTGCTTGAAGGGTGCGGTTGTCGCATCACCAGCGGCAAATACACCCGGTACAGAAGTTTGGCCGCGTTCATCCACAATGATCTCTCCGCGTGGCGATAGCTCTACAGCACCGCGTAACCATTCTGTGTTGGGTACTAAACCAATTTGAACAAAAATACCGGCCAGCTCAATATGGTGCTTATTACCGGTCTTACGGTCAGTATAGTTAATACCATTTACTTTGCTACCATCGCCGGTGACTTCTGTGCTTTGTGCTTCGGTAATAATAGTAATATTGCCCATTGAATTGGCTTTTTTCACCAGTACCGCATCGGCACGTAATTCAGCGGCAAATTCCAAGACGGTAACGTGCTCCACAATACCGGCTAAGTCGATAGCCGCTTCAATGCCAGAATTACCGCCACCTATTACGGCAACCTTTTTACCTTTAAACAACGGGCCGTCACAGTGTGGGCAGTAAGCTACGCCTTTGCCGCGATATTCTTGCTCGCCAGGTACGTTCATTTCTCTCCAACGTGCACCGGGGCTTAAAATCACGGTTTTACTTTTTAGTACCGCGCCGTTTTGCAGTTCAAGCTCAACCTTACTGGCTTTATTTAGCTTAACTGCACGCTGGTTATTCATAATATCAACGTTGTACTCACGCACATGCGCTTCTAAACTATTGACTAATTTTGGCCCTTCGGTGTACTGCACCGAAATAAAGTTTTCAATGCCAACAGTATCAGCTACCTGGCCACCAAAACGTTCAGCTACAATGCCGGTATTTAAGCCTTTACGCGCGGCATAAATAGATGCAGCCGCACCTGCAGGGCCACCGCCAACCACTAATACATCGAAGTCAGCCTTGTTTTTCAGCGCTTCGGCCTGGCGTTTTTCTGCGTTGACATCCAGTTTCTGAATGATTTTTTCCAGCGTGATAGCGCCTTGTGAGAACAGCTCACCATTTAAGTAAACCGAAGGCACGGCCATAATGTTTTTGTCGGCGACTTCTTGCTGAAACATGGCGCCGTCAATCATCACGTTGGTAATGCCGGGGTTAATTGCCGACATAATATTTAATGCCTGCACTACTTCCGGGCAGGTTTGGCAGCTTAATGACACATAGGTCTCAAAGGCGAAGCTGCCTTGTAACTGACGAATTTGCTCAATGGTGTCGGCCTCAACCTTAATGGGGTGGCCACCAGAGTGCAGCAGTGCCAGTACTAAAGAGGTGAATTCATGGCCCAGCGGAACACCAGCAAAGGTAATGTGGGTGTCGTTAGCGACCGAGCGCACCAGCATTGCCGGTTTACGGCTCAGAGCATTGTCATCGCGACGCAATGACACTAAATCAGACAATTCGGCAATGTCGCTTGCCAGAGCGTTAACTTCTGCGGCCTTGGCGCTATCGTCTAAAGATACCACCAGTTCAACCTGCGTTTTCAGGTTCTGCAGATAGGTTTTTAATTGTTGCTTCAGGTTAGTATCTAACATAATGACTCCGGTTTACGTAATTCAGATAGTGCGAAAAAAAGTCAGCCGCTAAGGTCGGGCTGGTGTAATACCAGCCCGTGCAAACAAGGGTGTTAGCAGTGGGGAAGCTGGAAACAGCTTCTTAAAAGAGGAGCTGTTTGCCGCTTCCGGCACTGCAGTTGCCTGCAGTTTGCATCAACGTTAGATTTTACCAACCAGATCCAGTGATGGTGCTAATGTCGCTTCACCCGGAGTCCATTTAGCTGGACATACTTCGCCGTCGTGGTTTGCAACATACTGTGCAGCCTGTACTTTACGGAAAAGTTCTGCAGCACTACGGCCAATACCTAAGTCGTGAATTTCAGCAACTTTGATTTCGCCTTCTGGGTTAATCACGAAAGTACCACGCAGTGCCAGACCATCTTCTTCAATCATCACGCCAAAGTTGCGAGTGATAGTGCCTGTTGGGTCACCGATCATTGGGTAGTTAATTTTCTTGATGGTATCAGACGCATCGTGCCACGCTTTATGTGTAAAATGCGTGTCAGTTGATACTGAGTAAACTTCAACACCGATTTCCTGGAACTTAGGGTAGAAATCAGCCAGATCGCCCAGTTCAGTTGGACATACGAACGTGAAGTCGGCTGGGTAAAAACATACTACAGCCCATTTGCCGGCTAAATCCTGATCAGAAACAGGAACAAATTTACCCTGATGGAAGGCAGTCGCTTTAAACGGCTTAACTTTAGTATTGATAATAGAAGACATAGTCTTGCTCCTTTAGGTTAGTTAACAGTTCGTGTTTCAACGCTATGCAGTTTAACGTGCATGCATCTTTTGTCAAAACGAATAAAACAAATTGGTTTAATCAATTTTTACGATTGAAATCGACTTTACGCAGCCTTGGTATAGATAGGGACGACTAGCGGGTTTCTCAACTGGTCAGCACTATGATAGCGTGCCACTCTTCTGCCATATAACGTGAACAGCTATTTAGCCAGTTTTGCAAAACCGGCCTAAAGTAACTCTTGACGGTAAAATACTAACGTTAAGTAATGGTGACCTTGAGTATCGTTTTAGTCCACAAGCAGCGTCGCAGAGCAGTAGGAAATAGGTTAATCAAGCCCCCTCTTGTTGCCAATAGCGTTTTCGGTATACTGCGTTGCATAATTCAAAATTGTACTAAAATAGATGAAAATACTCGGTTATGGCATATATGTGGATCACGCACTTGGCGGCGATATTCTGCTTGCTAAAGGACTTCGCAGCAATGGCTGTACGGTTGACACTTTCGATTTTAAGCAACTGGTAAAGCAGCTGGGCCAGAGTGGCGCGGATGATGCTCTGCTGGCCATGTCTGGAAAATATGATCTGATATTAGTAGGCAAAGGAGAAAGGTTAAGCCCAACGCTGGCTGCAAAGCTGGCTGCAAAACTGCCTATAGCATTGTGGTATGGTGATATTCGCAACGAGGTTCCCGGCTATCTTGCGGCCTTGCTGCCTTATGTCGATTATTTTTTTATGACCTCAGGTGGCGAAACGTTAAAGCAATACCATCTGCTTGGCGTTAAAAACGTATCAGCTTATTTGTTTAACCCGTTTGACCCTGACCTTATCACTTCTGGCTACAGCGAAGAAAAGTCGCTCGAAGTGCTGTTTACGGGCACCGGGTATCGTTTTGCGGGTGATGAGCGTAAGGCCACTCTTGATTATTTAAAACAGCGCTCCGATGTGACTTTTTTTGGTGGCGCCGAAAAATTTACCGGTGCGAGGTTTTCCTTGTGGCAAAAACTAAAAAAAGAACTTTCACGCTTAAATAAACACCGCAAAGTTCGTGGCGACGCCTATTTCGAGGTTATTCAACGCGCAAAAATAGGTATTGGGGTAAATGCCGTTCATCACATAAATAAATATACCAGTGATCGTCTAACGCACTACACCGGCTTTGGCACTTTTTTTCTTACTCATGAGTTTGATGGTTTAAGAGAATTGTTTAGCCCGGACGAAGTTGTTTCCTTTCAAACGATTGATCAACTTGATTCATTAATAGCGCATTACCTTAATAATCCGATAGAGCGTGAAGCTATTGCAAAAAATGCGCAACAAAAAGTGCTACAACACTACAACTGCAATAACATCACCGGCATGATGTTGGACATTATCAATCGTGGCACCAGTGACCGTTTCTCTTGGATGGATATTGTTAAATAAGCGCCCATGCTGAATAACTAAACGGGTGATGCCACAATACCATCACCGTCAAGTTGCAGGCTGTACTTAAGGATAAAGCGACAGTCTTCTTCACTCTTGTTTGGTGGTCTTGTCTTTACTGCGAGCTATTGCCGTGCTCTCTTTTTTTAATCCACTTCCCACAGGGCAAAACGTTGCCAGCATATTGGTCAGGCTGACCATCATATTCTTATCGGCCAGGCGGTATTCAATAAACTGACCTTTGCGTTCACTGCTAATCAGTTTTGCTTGTTCGAGTATCTTCAGGTGTTTTGACAGCGCCGGTTTGCTCATGTCAAAGCGCGCTGCGATTTCGCCTGCAGTAAGGGTAGCCTCAGACAGGTACGCTAAAATTTTACGCCGAGGTGTTGAGGCTAACGCCTCAAAAACATAATCAATTTCCATAAATATATTTAGCTAATTAGTTAATTGTGTAATATTCTAACAGTGTGCCAAGTTTGATACCAGCAGTTTGTTTTTGCTGCTGAGTAACATTGTATGACTTAAGGAGTATAAACGTGTCTACTATTGAAGCAACTGATACCTTCCCAACCGCCACTATCACATCTTGTAGTGACCGTTTACCGATAGAGGTAGTGCTACTTTCTCAATTAGCGCCTGGTGCTGGCACGCAGCTTGTGCAACTAAGTAGCAAACGTCAAACGGCACATGCTAAATATGTGGATGACTTAGATGAGCCCTCGGCCAAGCTGGGCGGTACAGACTTCAACAAAGGAGATGCAACGTCATTTTATTCGTTTTCTGTTGGTGCTAAAGGGCACCCATTTCATTGTCATGCGGGTCATCGCATATTCACGGCAATGTCTGGCAGTGTAGGCACACAACTGCGTTTTTCAACCGCGTCTGAAGCCGTATTTACGGCGGATCCAAGCGCATTTTTCCGTGCTATGCATGTGGTAAATATTCCACCAGACTGTTTGTTTGTGGTGAGGTTCCCCGGGATGGTATGGCATCAATTCGTACCGCTACAGCCAAATACTGCCCATCCGGCACTGTTTGCTATTTCCTGCCATAGCAACGAATTAAGTGGTATCGAAAATACTGAGCTACAAAACAAAATTATTGAAAATGATGCCAGTATCCCAAGCTTAACAACGCTGTTACCTGATTCGATTAACGCGCTTGTGTCACACAGCTACTTAGCTACGTTACAGGTACCTACTACGACGCTGTCATTTAATGCCCCCGCAAATACTTTACAACAGCATTTTTGCAGTAGGTTCAGAGCCTTTATGGGAAGTTTTAAAGGTTATTTTACTCGGTTTGCCGGGCGGGGCTTTTTAAGTATTAATAAAGCGTTTAAAGCCGTAAAGCGTTCAACTCCCGCTAATTCTTTACTACAACAATTTTACCGTGAGGAATGTGAGCATGAAGACTGTTTTAGCATCGATATAAAAGTGTGTGATGCACCGTCAACCAATAGCGCGTTGTTGCTGGAACATATATTAGACGCGTTTATTACTCAGCCCGCTTTGGGGGTAACAGCATTTATGATGACCCGAAATATATTGGTTAAGCCTTTTGGTTGGAGGACGTCGCCGCTGGGTTGCCCGGTATCGTCGCTATTGTCTGATGCGCCAGCTCAGCTTTTCGCGAAACGTTTTGCTGTTTTACAGCAACACTGTGATCAACAAAGCAATACGGCAGAGGTTATTCTTGGTGCGGATGACAAGCATCTGCGGTTTCGTTCATCGGTTGCAGTACAAGACCAAAAAAATGGCTTTATTCGGGTTAGTCTGGCAACCAAAGTTAAATGTAATAATGCTTTGGGCAGGTGGTATTTGAGGTTAATTAAATATGTGCATCTGCAGTATATTGTGCCCACCATGCTGCAGCATGCAGTGATATCAGTGACAGTTGCCAGGCCTGGTACTATGGTGGAAGCGGCCTAAAACCTCCGGTTAAACGGCAGTGGCATTCCTGCTATTTAATCGGGCAAGCCAGTTTCAAATGCCATCGCCATCCATATGCAAGCCACATTCACGGCCAAAGCCGTTAAAGCGGGTGTCTTCTTCACTCATACCGAGTTCCAGCTTGCGGGTAGAGTGCGTATCACCCACTGAAACATAGCCTTGCTCCCACAAGGGGTGGTAGCTTAAGCCGTGCTCTTTTAAGTAGTAAAAAACGTCTTTGTTTGTCCAATCAATAATTGGCTGTATTTTTACCACGCCGCGGCTTATTTCCAGTACTGCTTTTTCTGCCCGGGTACTGCTTTGGCTGCGACGTAAACCGGTAAACCAGCTGCCAACATTGAGTTCTGCCAGCGCACGCTGCATCGGCTCTACTTTATTTAGCTGATTATATTGCTTAATGCCTTCAGGTGTTTGCCAAAGCTGCCCAAACCGCGCCTCTTGCCAGGCAGGGCTTAGGGTGGCGCGATACACTTTCAAATTTAGTGACAGCTGCTCAGTTAACTGGTCTACAAACTGATAGGTTTCCGGAAATAAATAACCGGTGTCGGTTAATACCACCGGTATATCGGGCTGTTGCTGTGTCACCAAATGCAGCATTACTGCGGCCTGAATGCCAAAGCTGGAGCTGAGTATTGGGCTTGCTGGCAGATTGTCCAGTGCCCAGCGTACACGTTCTGCAGCTGTGAAACCCGCTAGCAGCTGATTGGCCTCAACCAGCCACGCTTGCTGCGTGGCGGCATCTTGCTTAAGAATGCTACGAAACTTGCTTGCGCTTGTCACCGCACTAACCTGTTTAGCTGTGGAAGTCATCTTTTGGCACCACTACCGGCGCTATTACGCCAGCCCTTATGACGAAATCACCAAAGCCCTCGCTGCTATTGCTGCGCTCAGCGGCCCAGCGGCCGATAAGGCCATCCAGTGTGCCAAGGATATCGGCTTCGCCGACGTTATCCAGCAACAGACGTGGAATACGGGTACCTTCGCGGTTACCGCCTAAATACAGGTTGTACTTACCTGGCCCACGGCCAACTAAACCTACTTCGGCTAGCATGGCACGGCCACAACCGTTGGGACAGCCGGTCACACGCAGTACGATATGCTCATCGGCCAGGTTATGTTTTGCCAATAAGTCTTCGGTTTTGGTTACCAGCTCGGGTAAATAGCGCTCGGCTTCGGCCATCGCTAATGGACAAGTTGGGAACGAGACACATGCCATAGAGTTTTTACGCTGCTCGCTATGGCTGTCATCAATTAAACCGTGGGCACGGGCAATGGCATCAATTTCGGCTTTTTGTGCCGCAGGTACCCCGGCGATAATCAGATTTTGGTTTGCCGTCATGCGTAAGTCACCCTGATGGATGGCGGCAATTTTTGCTAAACCGGTTTTTAACGGTTTATTAGGGAAATCCAGCACGCGGCCATTTTCAATAAACAGCGTTAAATGTTGCTTGCCGTCGACACCCTCTACCCAGCCAATACGATCGCCCCGGCTGGTAAAGTTATAGGGTTTGACTGGCTCAAAGGCCACGCCAGTGCGCGCTTCAACTTCAGCACGAAAGGCGTCGATGCCAATGCGGTCGATAGTGTATTTGGTTTTTGCATTTTTGCGATTTGAGCGGTTGCCATAATCACGTTGCACGGTAACCACATGTTCAGCCACTTTTAATGTGTGCTCAAGTGATACATAGCCTAAATCGTCAGCCATTCGCGGGTAGGTAGCAGTATCGCCCCAGGTCATGGCTAAGCCTGCACCAACCAATACGTTAAAACCAACTAGCTTGCCGTTTTCGGCCACAGCGACGAAGCTTAAATCGTTGGCATGCACATCAATATCATTATGCGGTGGTATCACTACAGCGGTTTTAAACTTACGCGGCAGGTAGTTATCGCCTAAAATCGGTTCTACTTCGGTCGTTTCAATTTTTTCGTCATCCAGCCAGATTTCGGCATAGGCACGCGTTTTCGGCAATAAATGCTCGCTGATTTTTGCCGCCCATTCATAGGCTTGCTGATGCAGCTTTGACTCTACCGGGTTTGAGGTACACAGCACGTTGCGGTTTACGTCACCGGCAGTCGCGATAGAATCGATGCCGATGCTATGCAAAAACTGATGCATGGGTTTGACATGCGGCTTTAACACGCCATGAAACTGAAAAGTCTGGCGTGTGGTTAAACGGATACTGCCATACATGGTGTTGTCGGCGGCAAATTTGTCTATCGCCAGCCACTGCTGCGGCGTAATAATGCCGCCTGGCATACGGGCGCGTAGCATCACGTTGTGCAAGGGCTCCAGCTTTTGTGCCGTGCGCTCTGCGCGAATGTCACGGTCGTCTTGCTGATACATGCCATGGAAGCGAATTAACATAAAGTTATCGCCGGTAAAACCACCGGTAATCTCATCCTGCAGATCCGTGGTAATGGTGCCGCGCAGGTGGTCGCTGTCGGCTTTTAAGCGTTCGTTATCCGACAGTGCACCCGGTGCCACTAAATCTGGATTAATTGGATACTGACTCATTAATACACGTCCTTCTGAAAACGTTTTGCAATGCGCAGCTCATCTAAATACTTTTGCGCCTGCTCTGCTGTGTGGTTGCCGTATTGCTGCACGATATCAAGCAGTGCTTGCTGAACATCCTTTGCCATCTTGTTGGCGTCACCACAAATATACAGATGTGCACCTTGCTGCAGCCATTGCCATATTTCGGCACCATTTTTACGTAACTTGTCTTGTACATACACCTTTGCTGCCTGATCACGGCTAAAGGCGACATCCAGTTTGCTCAGTACACCGCGTTTTAAGTAATTTTGCAGCTCTAACTGGTACAAAAAATCCTGGGTAAAGTGCGGGTTACCAAAAAACAGCCAGTTTTTACCCTGAGCACCACTAGCATCGCGCTGTTGCAAAAATGCCCGAAACGGGGCGATACCTGTGCCCGGGCCTATCATAATGACTGGCGTGTCATTACTTGCCGGCAGGCGGAAATTATTATTGTGCTCAACAAACACCTTCACTTTGTCGCCTTCGGCTAAGCGTTCTGCTAAGAAGCCAGATGCACCACCTAAATGCCCTGTGCCATAGGCATCGTAGCGCACAACAGCAACGGTTAAATGCACTTCATCTTCAACTTCGGCCTGGGACGAGGCTATAGAGTATAGCCGTGGCTGTTGTTTGCGCAGCGCATCAACTAATTGCTGTGCACTGAGTAAACCCGGATAATCGCGGACAATATCGACAATTTGTCGTTCGCCGATATAAGTGCGCAGTTCAGCTTTGTCAGCAGCCAGCTTGCTAAGTGTGGCGTTGTTGGTTGCGCTAGCGTATTTTTCGACAAATGCCGGATACGACTGAGTAAGCTCCAGCTGCTCTGTTAAAGCCTGCTCTACGGTTAAGGTTTCGCCGCCCAGTTGCACTGGCGTATCGCGGGCAATAGCGGTTAATAATAGCAGTTCACGGACCAGTGCCGGGTCATTGCTGAAATACACACCTAAGGCATCACCCGGCTGATAAGTTAAACCTGAGCCCGCCAGTGAAATTTCAATATGACGCACGTCTTTAGCTGAATCGCGGCCGGTAATTTTCTGGTTGGTATACAGTTCAGCAGCAAAAGGCGCTTGCTTACTGTACTGGCTGGCAGTACCTACGGTGGTATCACTTCCCGGCCAGGCAATAACCTGAGCAGATGGTGCGGTAGTCGCTGTTAACTCTGGCTCCAGCTTTGCAATAACCTCGTTACTCCAGCTATCAGCTTGTGCCTGATAATCAACATCTAAATCTGCTCGCGCATGCACCGATGTCGCGCCAAGTTCAGCTAAGCGTTGGTCAAAATCTTGTGCTGTTTTACAGAAAAACTCATAACTGGTGTCACCCAGCCCCAGCACGGCATATTTTAAGCCGGTAAGCTTGGGCGCTTTTTTGCTAAATAAGAAATTGTGCAAACCGATGGCATTTTCCGGTGGTTCACCTTCGCCATAGGTTGAAGTCACGATAACCAGATACTGTTCGTTCTTTAGCTGGGTGGTTTTATAATCCGCCATATCAACGACATTAGCGACGATGCCCTTGCCTTGTGCTTGTTTGGCAATAGCTTCTGCTACATGACGCGCATTACCGGTTTGTGAACCAAACAAAATCGTCAGGTTAGCACTGGCCGCCGCTTGCACTGGTGCGCCGGCACCCTGACCAGCAAGCTGAGCGCTAGCTGCCAGATAGCCACTAACCCAGGCTTGTTGAATCGGGTTCAACTGACTGACCAAACCCTGCAGTTGGCTTACCTGCTGCTCAGACAAAGGACTGGCCTGAGCCACTAATGAAGATAAAAGCATAAAATACCCTGCACACTAATATTGCTAACATTTTAGCCGTCTATATGTATACCAGTAAAAGAATGGATCTCTCTTCTTTATTCCAATAAGTAATTAAAACCCCTGTTGGCGTTAATAAATAACACTTTTTATATAGGCGTAAATGACTAAAAAATAGTGAATATTGCGAACTGCATTAAGGCCAACCTTAGCCGTTTTTGTTTTTATAGATAAATAACAATAACTTAAATTTTGGCATCAAGTTTGTAATAGCAAAGCTGTACTTAGCAACGGCCATAAGCCTGAAGGATAGCCAACATGAAAACATTACTTATTGCGACCGGTTTCGCTTTAACCAGTATCAGCGGTGCTGTTATGGCGCATGAACAACACAGCTGCAACGTTAACTTTGATAAAGACATGTCTATTAGCAGTGAGCAGGTCAAAATGACTGATGCCGGCACTGAACGGTGGCGTATCAATAGTGACGGTGAATTATGGCTGGATGGTAAAGCGGTTAATACAGACCGTGCGACTCAGCGTTTGTTGCGTGACTATCAGGCAGGTATTCGCCATCAAACGTTGGAAACAGTGGCGTTGGTAGAAGATGCCTTGGTGCTGGCAGCTGAGGCCGTAAATTCTGTGCTAACTGAACTTACCGGCGATTCTTTAGATAGCCATCCAGCGTTGCAAAACGCCCTGGAAAAAATTAAAACCGGTACCGAAAGCATCGTGGTGCGCCACGGTGACACCATTGATATTTACGGTAGCCGCTTTGACAGTATCGACAATGCCTTTGGCGAAGAGTTTGAGCAGGCAATTGAAGAAGCTGTAACCAGTTCAATGGGCAGTATTCTGATGCTGGTAGGTAAAGCAATCAGCAGTGGTGAGGGTAACTTTGAGCAACGTATGGAAGCCTTTGGCGAGCGGATGGAACGCTTTGGCGATGATTTATCTGAACGTATGGAAGTGAAAAGCCAGCTGCTTGAGCAACGCGGTGAGGCGATGTGCGCCAACCTGGAGCAGTTAGATGCCATTGAAAGCCAGATCCACAAAGCTATTCCACAAATGCAACAGTATGATTTAATTGATTTTAGTTCGGGTAAACAAACGGCTTATTATTTATTTAACTGAGTTTCATCTCCAAGGACCGGTGGTTTTCCACCACTTTTGGCACGCTGTTTTCATCCCAACAGCGTGTCTTTTTTCATCTTCATTTTAAACCAAGCTACACTGCTCCGACTGGTTATTGACGTTACTTCAGGTTAGCCTGAGACGATCTTAGTTAGGAGTAAAACATGACAATTCAACGCATTCTTCCCGCAGCCCGTTATTCCGAAGCCGTGATTGTTAACGGCTTAATATTTTGTGCCGGTATGGTGCCAGAAACAACCAGTGCCGACGCTACCTTACAAACTGAAAATGTATTGGCGCAAGTTGATGCATTGCTGGCGCAGTGTGGTAGCGATAAAACTAAATTGGTAGATGCCACTATTTATCTAGCCGATATGGCAGACTACCCAGCGATGAATTTAGCATGGGACAATTGGGTAGCTGCCGGTTGTGCACCTGCCCGCGCGACCGTGCAAGCCGCGCTGGCAGACCCAAGCTGGAAAATTGAAATTAAGATAGTGGCAGCCCAAAACTAGCCGGTTAAGATGGGCTATAAGCCGCCCGGCACAACCTGTCATGCACCGCTAACCAAGCATCGCCTGTTGGCGGAAGCTCGCACCAAATGGCGTCAACATGTTGTTGGTCGGCAGTAAACAAGGTTTGATACAATCGATGGGCATACTCGACGGGCTCGGCAGGCATCGCAAATCGATAGGCTTTTGTCGTTTCTGGCAACGCAGAAACATGCAGTAAGGCGATGTTATGATCCAGCAATGGCAAATGTAACAGCAGTTCTTCCCGACTAAAGCATAATAACGGCTTTTCTGGCTGGTAATGTGCCTTAACATTGCCTGGCACTACGGCATTATGATGGCGTGGTTGCTCAACTGGGCGGCCAATAACCTTGGCAATAGCCTGCGCTGAAATAGGACCCGCCCGCACTATTGTTGGTTTGACTCCTGTCATATCTAAAATGGTTGATTCCAGGCCAAACTGACAAACACCACCGTCAAGTATAGCGCTTATTTTACCCTGCATCCCCGCCATTACTTGCTGTGCTGAAGTTGGGCTAAGTTTTTTATAGGGATTGGCAGACGGCGCTGCTAAAGCTAAATCATGTCTTTGCAATAGCGACAACAACGCCGGATGTGAGGGCATGCGTAATCCAATGGTATTTAAACCGCCGCTTATGACACTAGAAACATGGTCCGCTTTGTGGAGCAACAAGGTAAGCGGACCCGGCCAGAAAGCTTCCACCAGGGCGTAAGCCTCAACACCAATGTTTTTTGCCCAGCGCGGTAAGGCCGTTTTATTTGCCACATGCACAATAAGCGGGTGATTTTCCGGACGACCTTTCGCGGTAAAAATTGCCCTGACAGCATCCGGGTTGGTGGCGTCAGCCGCCAAGCCGTAAACCGTTTCAGTTGGCACGGCTACAAGTTTACCCGCCTGTAATAAGTCAGCAGATAAATCCACATCGGCAGGTATATTAGCGTCCAGCAGTAATGTATTCATGGATTACACTCCGGGCAATATTGAGGGTTGGCAAAAGGCTGTTTTGCCGGGTACAACTGTTGATATTCGCAGCGTTGGCATACTGCCTGATGTTGCAGTATCAATCGGGTTGCCGCACCACAGGCTTCGCACGGTAAACCGGGTATTGTAATGTCAGGCACAAAACCTGGCGTATGGCATTTGGGGCAAGTGCTATTCATTCGCCGGACAAGATCCTCGGCTGCTAGCAGAATATGCTGTTGTCGCTCAGGGCTAAGATGCGCCCGCAAGTCATAACGCAGTTCTAAAGGACCTTGTTTCAGCATAGCAGGCGCGAGGCGCAGCGCTTGAGTAGGCGTTAAGCCCTTGGCAAACTCATCTTCCTGTTGTATTAACACATGCTGGCCAGGGCACACTTGAGCAATGGCCTGTTGTAACGCTTCTTCGCTGGCAATATGCCATTGCTGAGCGCGAGAGGGTGCGTAATAGCGCCCGGTCACCGCCCAACCTTGCTCTACATTAATGCAGCATAACAGCTCCAGATTAACTGTACCCAGACCATAAGGGCCTGCGGAGTAACTTCCCTCACTGCCCAAGCCAATAGCCAAGCCTGATAAATCAGCCGCCAGCGCCGCTTTTCGAAACGCACATTCATGCGGCGCCATAAAGCGCGCGTGTTCGCCGGCAAAACTACCCAGTAAGTCAGTATCAAAACACGCTATTGTGCTTATTTGCCAATCAAGTTCCTGCATAGCTGGGGCAATAAACCCGGCTTTATGATGTTGTGTTAACAAGGCGACGTGCTGGGTCATAGTTTAACCTGCTGCCAACCTTGTGGCTGCCATTGCTGTAATTGGCCGTTGGCATCAAGCTGGAATAGCCACAACCACTGATTATTGACGAGTGCTGCAACATCAGGCGCTCTAGCAATAATATCGCTAATGGCACGGGCGGGAGCAGCAATAATGACACTCAGTCGCACAGGCTGATGACGCAACTTTTGCCCGTCATGTACTGATTGCCAGGAGAGGCCATTTCGTAAATCACCGCCGTTTCCTTCAAACACACCAATATGCCCGCCCACCACATTGTGCAGTAATTTATTCCCGCTGCCGTATTTTTCCGGCGCCACAACTGAGGCATAGTACTGCAGGTTAATCCAGTTGGTGACTACCATTGGCGCGGTCATAATGGTGTTTAATAAGGCAAAGTCAGTGTCGTTGTCGGCATTGTAATCGTGCAAGAAACAGCGGCCCTGTAAATCTAATGTTTGAGTAAGCTCTCTGGGGGCAACCACAAAGGCGGCGTTATTCGCCAGGCCCCACTCTGGTCGCAGTTGTGCCCAATCGCGGCTGCGATTAGCGAAAAAAGCGGCTAAGCCAGACGCTTGCTGTGGAGCATCAGAGAATTGTGTTGCACGTTGAGTCCGTGCTTGTTTGCTGGCAGCGTCAAGCCAGCTAAGCCACTCTGTCTGCTCCGGCGCTTGAAACACCTGCAGTGCATCAGTTGTTGTATGGTGCATTGCGCCATAAAAGCGCGTTTCTGCTGGTATCACGATGTTGTGATGTTGTGCCAGCGCAGTGCGCACTTGGCTATCATTCAGTAGCTGTGCTAATACCTTGACATTAACTTCGCCGGTTTGGCCGCCGCAGGCACCGCAATCCAATGCCGCGGCGTGGGGGTTGTTACAGCTTTGACTACCGTGTCCAAACAACAGCACTGTCGGTGCCAGATTTAGCTTCAGGCCCATTGCCGATAAAATGGCAGCGCAAAGCTCTGCTTGTTCTTCAATGCTTAGGGCTTGGTTTTGCTTTATTAGCTGCCACGGACTGTCATCAAGATGCTTATTTAATGCATGGTGTGGTGCTGGACGGAAAAAGGCTTTTTTAATCAAACTAATAAGTTTAACTGGCCCTGCGGCTTCTACCATGCCAAGGCTGGATGAGGCGGTATCAAAACTTTGCTTCCAACCTAAAAGAGGTTGACGGGTCAGTGTTGCTGGCTCAGGGCGTATTTGTGTCACGGTGATAGCCGGTGCAAACAAGCCTGGTAACTGTGGCCGGGTAAGCGTGCTGTCAGGTGCCTGATACGCCAGGGGCAAGCCAAAAAAGCCGGCAAAGCCCAGTGTCTGGATGGCGGGATGCTGTTTCTCCAATGCCCGACGCATAGGCTCAGAGCGCACATCTATGCAAAATGCCGCTTGCAATACAGGTGTTGAGGCTGTGCCACTACTTTTACTTAATTCAGGTTGTAACTGTTGTTGTGCTTGTTGTAACTGGCGCAGTAACGGGGTTTGCACACTGATCTCTAGCGCACGCTGCCATAGCTGGCGAGCGCTTAGTAGCTGCCTAGTGTGCTGCTGCATGGCATGGTATTGCTCTGCTTGCTGTTGTAGCTCGGCCAGTATAGGTTTGACGACGTTAGGTTGGCGGCAGCTAAATTGCCACAGCACCCAATCCCAGCCAAGTAGCATGTAAAGCAACTGGCATACGGCTTTATGTCCGTGTTCGCCTTGCAGTTGTTTTTGCCAGTCAAGCCAGCTTTGCCAACCTGCCCAGCCGGATATGCTTTGTAGAAGCGCTTCAAAATACGCCAGTCGCGATTGTTCGCTAGGGCACCATTGTGTTAACCAGTTTTCTAATTCTGCAAGAAGTGTGTTTTTGCAGTCAGGCAGTGTATCAAACAGTGGTAACAGGTTAGTGCCGGTAAGTACGCGAAGCCCTTTGTCTTGCCGAACGACACTTAACCAGCTTTGATACAAATGATCAGGACTGTCAGTGGCAACAGCGAAACGTTCTGGATATTGATGATACAGCGCAAGGAACTGGCTTAGCTGTTGTAAAATAAGCTGTTGCCACGGCAGTGTGTCGTTGTCTTGGCTATGTTCGGTGAGTAGTTCGCAGAGTCTTTTCCAGCGAGGTAATGTGTGTTGATGTCGAAGTGCAGCAACAGCTTCATCCTGACTTAATGAGGAGTGGGATTCATCCAACGCTTGTTGCAAGTGTATTGCACTTATTTGCTGCTGCCATTGTGACAAGTACCAGTTGGCGCTCATTAAACAATCTGTTCCCGCCAATAGCTGTTGCTCTGCACAGACACTAGCAAAGGCGTTTGCGCGCTTAGGCCACCAGGGGTTTACTGCAATAGCTTGATCCAGCGGCCACACAGGTGCAATTTGGCTGGCAGCGTTGGCAACTAGTAGCGCCAGGCTATGGTTTACAGGGGCCGATGTGCTTAATACTGCGCTCATTTCACTGTCTCCACTGGGGTTAATTCGGTGTTTTTCTTTGTTGGTTGCGGGGTAAATGGCCAAAGTTTTAGCGTGACCCGCGTAGCCCACTCATCCAGATAGCCACCGGCATTGAGCCAAATAAAAAGCCGGTTCACGGCACTGCGCTGGGCGTGATAACGCAAGAGCAATGCAAGAGCAAACAGACTTAAAAACGCCAGGCTGGCAAACAAATCCGCTACCATCGATAAGGCGTTATCGGCTGGCGCTATATACTGCAGTAAGGTTTTACCAGCAAGGTAAATGGCTAAAAGCAGTATTGCGCAGCCATTAGCTATTAACAATCTTACAGGGCGGCGGCTATCAGTCCGGGTAAGCGCCGGGAGTAGTAATACGCTAATCGCCAAGATCAGTAACAACGCACTACTCAGGTTTACAAAGGGGATGACCAGTAAATGAGTGATACCGATTAACCCCGCTGCCAGACTTAGTGAAGCAAACCAATGGCGTAGATGCGGTATAACCGGTTGTGCCAGCTGCGCCGCCAGATAATGATTAACGGCATTGCCGCTATGTAAGAAGGCATAAGCTTTATAGCAAGAATGCGCCAGTAAATGCAGTAATGCTAAGGTATAGAAACCTAACGCAATTTCTACCAGCATTAAGCCCATTTGTGCCACCGTAGACCATGCCAAACGTACTTTTATACTGATCCGGGTTGTCATAATAAGCGCCGCTAACACTGTGCTCAATGTTGCCGCCACCAACAACAGGCTGGCCGCGGGCATACTAAGGCTTAATAATGGTGCAAACGTAAGTAATAAGATGCCACCAAGGTTAATAATGCCAGCATGCAGTAGCGCCGATACTGGCGTTGGGGCTTCAACAACATGTATTAACCAGCCATGTAAGGGTAATTGGGCGCATTTAAGCAAAGCAACTAATACCAGCAACATCGCGGCAATGTGACCGGTTAGGCTTAGCGTTGTTTGTGTTGCAATAAGCTGAATTAACGTAGTGATGTTAGCGGTGTCGTACTCGGCATAAAGCAGCATAAACGCCAGCGCTAACAATAATTCGCCGCAACGCGCACTAAGCGCTTTTTTGTGCGCGGCTAACTGGGCGCGCGGTCGTTGCGGATAAAACAGCAGTAACTGTTGCAAACTAAAGCTTATAAGTACCCAGCCAAACCAGAAAAGTAATAAGTGATTGCTGAGCAAGGTAAAAATAACAGCGCTAAACGTTGTCGCTAACGCTCGCATAAAACGCGGTTTATCTGCTTCTGCATGTAATGCAGTAGCACTGTAGCGCCAAATAACCACTGCCAATAACATAACCAATATGAGTAACAGGGAGTTTAACGGGGTTAGAACCAGCAATTCTTGCATTGCGTATCTCCAATTAGTTTTGCTGGCGTCATTGTGATAAGCAACCTATATTAAGTAAAATACATTATTAACTAGAAATCGTTCTTTAAAAGTGAACAATGAGCCGATTAAACTACCATCATTTGTATTATTTCTGGCAGGTGGCAAAGCAGGGTAATTTGACCCGAACTGCTGAATTGCTGCACATTTCACAGTCGGCGCTGTCATCGCAAATTAAGCAGTTAGAACAGAGTATGGAGGTGACGCTATTTCATCGTGAAGGTCGTAAACTGCTACTAACCGATAGTGGATATCAAACGCTGAAATATGCGGAAGATATTTTTAGTCGCGGGGCCGAACTGGAGCATTTGTTAATGCAAGGGCTACAACCGGAGCATAGCCCTATCCGGATTGGCGTGTTATCCACCATGTCACGTAACTTTATTGAAAGTTTTATTGCACCATTGCTCACCATGCCCGATGCAAGATACACCTTGTTATCGATGGATCAGCCGGCCCTATTAAATGCCTTGGCCCAGCATCAGCTTGATTTAGCGCTAACTAATATCATCGTGCAGGGGCATGACAACCAGTTGTGGCAGTGCAGGCTGTTGGCACGCCAGCCTGTATCTATTATTGGACCTGCCGGTATTGAAGCTGCGCAAAGCTTAAATCAGGGATATCAGCGGCAACGCTGGGTACTTCCACCTTCGCAAAGCCCTATCCGTACCGCGTTTGATGCACTAGCCGCCCAGTTTCAATTGCAACCTGAGGTAGTAGCAGAAGCGGACGACATGGCCATGCTACGGTTGTTGGTGCGAGACAGTGGCGCCTTAACCGTAATGCCTGAAGTAGTGGTAAAAGATGAGCTAAAAAATGGCCGCTTGCAGAAATACCTGACACTGCCGCAAGTGTATGAAAACTTTTATATTGTCACAACGCAACGTGAGCTATTGCACCCAAAATTAAACTTGCTGTTGCAGGCATTTACTATGTAACCGCATGCGATAATATATAAAATTTTTGTCACTCTTGGGGTTAAAGGTACGCCAGCTTAGCTGCGTATGGGGTTATCGGCTAATAAGTGGTTAATTTGGCGATGCTTTAGTAGTATGCAAATGGTTAATTAGATAATAAGATATTAAAAACAATAGCTTAAAATTTGGCATTGTCTCTGCATCCTCAGCTCAGGCTTTGATAAATCGAGCCTCACGGCACTTTATCCTATAGGGATTTACACTATGACAACATTGGGATTTACCCTGCACCATAGCCAGCTTTATGCCGGCTTTGAACTACGCCGACTTTGGCTTACCCGACGTGGCCTTATGACATTGGCTGCAACCACTATGATCTGGTTTTTCTTATTGCGCTATGCCATAGCACCCGCCAGCGAGCTTATTGCCAATGATGGTTTTCAACAGTTTTTTCGTAGTATTTTTGGTGACTCTGGTTTGACGCAGTTATTTGCCTGGCCGGCACCGGAACTTGCCGTGTATTGGGCGGTGAGTTTGTTATTACTGCCGCTATTTAGCCTGTTTTTTACTGCGAACCAATTATGCAGCGATATAGAACGCGGCACACTGCGTTTTCTGGCTCTGCGCTCCAGCCGGTTGAGTATTGTTCTAGGGCGGTTTAGTGGCCAAATGCTGGTGCAAAGTTGTCTAATCTTACTATCTTTAGCCGCAACGCTGTCGTTAGCGATGTGGCGTGAAGGCGGTATTAGTCTCGCTGTGCTCAGTGCAGCTTTGGTGATTGCTGTAAATTTGTTCATTGTATTGTTGCCGTTTACCGCGTTAATGAGCTGTTTTTCAGCCTTGGTGCGCTCGTCCCGACTTGCCGTAAGCCTTGCTATCGTTAGTCTGGGTTTGTTATTTGCCATGTTAAGCTGGTTTGTATTTTACTTTCCTGATTTTCTGTTTTTGTTGGGCTATCTGCCCGGTACGCAGGTATTGCAGTTGTTGCCATTACAAGGTTGGCAAACCTTGCAACATGCTGTGTTGCCGCTAGTGCAAACCATAGTGTTGTTAGGTTTGGCGACTGTGATATTGAAAAGGAAAATGCTATGAATGCGATTGTTCAATGTCAGGCTCTGACAAAAAGCTACGGCAGCAAACAGGTATTAAAGCAACTGAGTTTTGAGTTGGAAAAGGGTGACGTTGCGGCACTTATTGGGCCAAATGGCGCCGGTAAAACCACCTTATTTAGTATTTTATGTGGTTATTTAAAGCCTGATAGCGGCAGCGTAAGTTTGCTCGGCCACCGCGCTGGTAGCGACGCCTTATTTGGCAAGGTTTCGGCATTGCCCCAAGATGCGCAATTTGATCCTGCGTTTAGTATTGGTGAGCAGCTCGATTTTTTTGGCCGCTT